>VTLG01015589.1_pt1 | contig 10066 bp, 18 predicted proteins | sample 4694571 | NCBI WGS metagenome assembly VTLG01 (sample SAMN12604809, study PRJNA352737) | marine metagenome | biome: ENVO:00000447; feature: ENVO:00000209|ENVO:00000569|ENVO:01000036; material: ENVO:00002151; isolation source: viral sequences binned using virsorter ... | reverse complement strand
TGAAGTTGTATTGGCCATCAGTTACCTCCTAATATGATTTTCTTAATTCTAATACTATTGTATAATGATCGTGAGCCGTGTGACCATGTGTTGTTAAATCAATATCACCAGTTATACCTGAACCAGCATTATTTTTAATTCCACCAAATGATCTGTAATCCCAGTGTCCTTGAACATTACCTGCTGCTGCACTTCCACCTAAAACTAATCCTACAACGTTAGAAGTAGCATCAAATTCTAATGCTGCTCTTAATCCTCCAACGTCATACCAAACTTGATCTATTGTAACTCTGGTACAAGTTTCACCTTGAGCATTTGTATTTAAAGCTGATACGTCAACTTTTTTTACTGAACTTTCTCCAGTTCCATCTGAAATATTAGTAAGTTTAATTACTGCTCTTTTATCTGTGTCAACTATTGTTTGACTTGTTACTGCGTCTGCCATTTTTTCTCCTGTTAGAGAACGGGGCCAAAGCCCCGCTCTAATTAAAGTTAGTTATTATTGATCTGCAAATGCAGGTACATCTGCACCTTCTGCTTGACCCCAAATATAATAGTTTGTGCTATCTTTAGCCAAAATATTTATCTCAAATAAACCAAAATCTGTAAGAGTTAGTTTTGAGTTAGAGTTTCCATCAGAATAAACAGATACGTTATCTGCATTTGAATCTAAGTGAATAACTCCACCAATAAAAAAATTACTATTTCCTGGTGTTATTATAATTAAATTTTCTGCTTCTTCCGCAGCACCACCATAAATAAATTTAAAGTGAGAGCCAGCAACTGGAGCTGGTAAAGTTATAGTTCTATTACTTCCAAGTGCAGGAACTACAAGAGTTCTTCCACTGTGTGTTGCGTTATCAAGAGTTTTATTCTCATCTCCTAATGCAACGGGTCCATCACCTAAAGTAATAATTTCAGTAATTGCTCCAGTAGTAGAGTTTTTACTAATTGTTTTAAAAGTATCTTCAGATCTTATTGGACCTGAAAAAGTTGTTTTAGCCATAATATTCCTCCTAGAATATTTAAATGTAGTCCCTAGGGGCATGTCGACTATACACGTCTACATTTAATTTATTTTAATTTATATAGTGTGACTTTTATACAACAGTTTTTAATAGAGTGCAAGAGAGCCTGTAATGCGGATTGGATTTTTCCAACGATGTAGCTTTTTATTAAGTAGCTACAGAAACTTGTGGAGCGGCACCTTCAATAGTATTTTGCCTGTGAGCAATTTTAGCTTCTTCAAGCTTAATTTCAGTGATGACTTCCCTGACTTTGTCATCGATCCGAACCATTTCAAGAGTATATCTACCATTAGACAGATGCTCCTGTTCCCACTTCAACTCCAAGGACCTTTTTTGTTTGTATAGGTCTTGTATCATTGATAACCTCCTCATAGGTTATTCTGTTAACCTTGTTATCATAAGATATTCCAAGGTTTTCCCAATTTATACTTTTTTCTCCCAATTTGTCAAGGATTGATTCTTCAAGAGAATTGGCGTTATCTTCAGACAAAACTTCAAATTTTGTATGATGATCGTAAGCCCATATATTTATTAGGAATTTTTTCATAATTTTACTTTCTAATTAGAATGTGGCGGAACTATGTCCCGCCACAAAATTATTACGATTATGCTCCTGGTGATCCAAAGATACCTCTCCAGTCAGAGAACCCAAATGAGTATCTCTCTCTAGCTTTGTATCTAACGTTACCAGTTGTGAAGTCACCTTCCATAGCTGTTTTCATCGGTGCTCTAACAAAGTGTTTTAAACCATTAGGCACGTCTGTTTTAATGAAAAACGCATCTGTATCAGTTAAGTAGTGGTTGACCACATAACCTTGTGGTACCATTCCTTTAGATACAACTGCATTAATATCATTGTCAGCTGTTCCAGTTCTTCCAGCAGATTTCATTAATCTCTCAGCTGTAAATTGTAAAGCTGAAGGTATAATTAATTTAGTACCTTGAGCTGCAATTTTTAAACCTCTTTCGTCAGTCAAAGCAGCAATATCTATTAAAGATTGCTCCAATGATGTTTCGTTAAGGTCAGCTGCAGTTGATAATTCATTTCTGTCTGTTCCTGCAACGATTGGGTGGTCAGTAGCACAAAGCTCTTTACCATCACCGCCTGCAGAAGATGAACTAAACGCATTGTTTAACACATTAGCTGCTTTCACTTGTTTAGTGTTAGCCATTGATCTTGCTAAAGCTTTTGTATATCTAGACGCAAGTCTATCATACAAGTTATCCTCGATTGCTTCTTCAGTAATCGCAAATGCTAACGCAAGTGTTTCATGTGTGTAACGAGCTGTGAAAGTTTCTTGTGCACTGTCAAAAGAAATTGAAGTTCCTTCAGCTTTGATCGGTGCATTTGCAAAACCAGATAACATAACTTCTTCTTCAAAAGCTCTGTCACTGTTTTCTGTGTCAAAAATTTCCGCATGCTCATTAGCATAGTTGTTATATTCCAAGCCGAATAGTGCATTCAAACCTGGCTCTAGTTCTTTAACTAGTTGTCCTCTTGATATAGCCATAATTTAATCTCCTATTCCGCTATTATACGCCAGTTGCGGTCATATAGAAGTGTTCATTGATGATCACTTTAAAATTACAATTAGCAGATGTTAAATCGCTATTGTCTGGATCGTCTGAAACTCCGATGATTCGCAAGTTAGCTGTAGTTGTTGATTGAGTATCCGTAACTTCAGTTTTAGAAACGAAATGCGGTGTTACACCTGCACCAACTGCAACGTCAGCGTTTGTAAAAACATCTAACTGTTGAGTTGCGCCTGATGCATCCGATTGTATTTCATAAACTTGATGTGGATCGTCAGTAATAAACGCTTTGATATCAGTAGCTGCGTTTGAAGCAACTAGGTGATTAGCAAAGGTTGGTTTACTTGTTGTAGCGTCAGTGAAAAACACGCCTTGCATTGAGCCCAAAAGAACTCCGTTATCAGTAGCTGCTGCAATTCCGACCGTACCAGCTGCTAAAGCTAACATAAGATCGTTTTGAGCAAATGCTGAAGCACATGCTGCTACTTCATATTCAGTAGCGGCGTTGTTATCAGGTGACCCTCCAATTTTGCCTAGGGGTTTTAATCCGAAAGCTGCGTCTTGGTTTGCCATATTATCTCCTTTTGTTTACCTAGGTAAACGATTAATTTAATTCGTTGGCAAAAACTGCTAAAAAATTATTAGCTCTTTTTTGTACCACCGAAGGTTACACGAGTCTGTCGATCATAATCGATCGGCATACCTGGGTGCTGTTCCTTCAAAAGATCGTTGTCTATCGCTTCGTCTTTTTGTTTTGTAAGGTTATCAAAATATTCCTTACGCGATTTAACGAGCTCTGTCGATATCCTAGCCAGCAATAGGCCACCAACTCCGATTACGCCCTGATATTTTCCATCGTTAATAGTTGGATAATCCGTTTCTGGATATTCATCAGCTCTTACTAATTCATATCCCGATCTTAGTTTTCCTGCCATGTTTTTTGTATCATCAAAACCCATAGTCTCGGATCTTATCCATCTATGATGGTACCCGTCTGGTGCAGGGGGTGCATCTAAAGATGACGGTGGAGTCCAAACAGTTTTCTTAGTTGTCTTTGCTCTTGTTTGACTCGCACGGGAAGTTTTTATTTTATCTGTATTCATATGCCTATGCCTCCTTCGTGATTTTTAATTGTTTCGCATATTCTTCTAGTGGCACTCCTAATTTTTTAGCAATTGCTACTTGTGATGAAGTGAGTCTCACAGTTTGGCGACCAGGTTTTACACTCCGCGTAGCTGATGCTACAGTTTGAGTAGGTTTAGTCGGTTCCTTTGTTTCAGTATTACCAAATTTATGGGGGAAGTCAAGCCTCATACGCTTATCTACTTCTTTATAATACTCATCAGTATTAGGGTCAAACCCCTCTTCTTCGGTTAATTTTTTATGTAAATCAAATGCAGTGTATGTCATCGCACTATCTTGGCCAAACCAAGGGTTTTTATCAGCCCAATCTTCTGCTTTTGGATCTGGTTTTGATTGTTTAGGTGCTATTGCCTGATCTAAAGTAATTTCTTTTTTTTCTTCAGGTTTAACAGAAGCTTGTTTTTTAAGATTAGCAACTCTTGCTTCTTCTACGCCTAATCTTGCAATCATTTTTTGTGCTTCAACTTCTGCAGGAATATTACCTTCGTCTCTTGCTTTTGTTAATGCAGCTTGAGCAGCTTGTAAACCAGATGTTACTCTACCTTCCATAGCTGTTACATAATTTGGTTCAATAGTTGATAGTTTAGTTTTTAAAGTTTGTTGTTCTTCTTTAACTCCTTTAGCATACTCTAAAGCAGCTTCTTTTTGTCTTTCTGCTTCACGCCATTTTTTAGTTAGTTTAGCAATTCTTTTTTTAACTCCTTCACTATAATCTTCTAACTCTTCTTTTTTTTCTTGTTTCTCGTCGCTCGCTTCTTTTTTTTCTTCTTTAGTTTCTTGCGTGTCTGTTGTTTCAACTGGTTTAATTTCTTCTTCGGTTGTTTCATTTACAACTTCTATTTTTTCTTTTGGTTCTTCTATTTCAATTTCAGCACCGGGACCCGATGTATCAATATCAACTAGATCTTGTTTGTTTTCTTCTACTTCTGGCATAGTTAACTCCTTCTATGTTATATGTTATGCAAGACAGATTCTGGGTCACTTATTGTACCTAAAACCTCGTCATCGTTTAATAGACGGACTTCACCGCCTTCAATTGGTAATCGTGAACCTGCATATCTTGCAAAGATAACCCAATCACCTTTTTTACACCAAGAACCCGTTGGAAATTTTTCTTTATCGTAATACGCTAAAGGTCCAACTTTTAAAACGTAACCACAATTTGTGGCAATACGTAATTTTTCTAAAGACTCTTGTGCAATAATTATACCACCTTTAGTTTTTTCTTTTGGTGTAAAAGGTAAAACTAAAAGTCGCCAGCCACTAGGTTCGGGCAGCTGTTCTTTTTGTTTTTTAATATTTTCAGGGTTTAAAGGTTCTGGTTCAGCCTTTTTTTCTTTTTTATATTTGTCTTGAAGACCAAATTTAATTTTTGGTACTTCCTTTGATGTCGACGACGTTTTCTCGTTCATTTTTTTGCTCCTTTTCTTCTAGCAGGTTAGAGATTTCCTGTAATAGATATTGATATGTTCTTGCCTGTCCTAACATATACTGATATTTTTCCATGTTGTCAACACTACCACTAATCATAGCATCTCCAACTCTTTGTAAATTATCCCGCATCATTTTTTGTATTTTACCTACGATTACTAACGGATCCATCATAACTCTACCCTTTCTGTTTTAAAACTTTCTAACGCTTTTAATTTTTCTTCTGCGTCTGCTATTATTTGTAGTTGTTTATCTATTTCATCAACGTGTTGAGGATGTTCTCCAATACCAACAGGATTTTCTAAATAAATTTTTATTACTGCATGTGCTTCTGCTACTTGTGCTTCGTATCTAGCTTCAAGAGCATCTAATATTGCTGTTCTCATTTAACATTTCCATCTTCTCCGTGCTTGTCTTATTCGTGAGTTAGGATCGTTACGAGTTTTTGCTGATGACCTTTTTAATTGTCCTAGTGATCTAGCGCAGTATGATTTTCTACGATTAGCAGCTTTTGATCCTGGCTTCACTTTTCCAGTCACGGCTGTTTTTAATTTTGAACCGGGATTATCTCTTCTGTATCGGGCAACTCCAGCTCTAGTCATCCCTGCTCCAGACTTTGTAGGTCTAAAATATTTTTTAGTTCTTGGAGGATTAGTTCCTTTTGAATAATAACTTCTCATTATATCATTCCTTTATAATATTTTCTTAAACTTGGATTTGAAACTTTAACTCCACCTAAATCTCCAGAAATATATGAACCTATATATCCACCGCTCATTGCTTTTTTTCTTTTTGCAAATGTTGCAGCTCTTGATGGTGTTGGACCTGTATTAGCTACAGCCTGTTTTCTTTTTACGGCACCCGCACGTTGACCTTTGCTCATCGCTCTTGCTTTCGCAATGGGCACGCATTTTGGATATTTTTTTCTTTTTTCTCCACCACTTCTTCCACACTTCGGGTATGAACCATCTTTTCGCTTGTTCGCAATATCTACCCAGTTCTCCTTTACCCATGCTCTTAATCCTTTTTCTGCCATTACGCACAGACCATTCTTTTTCTTCTTGCTAAACCTGCACCCATTAATCCACCCATAGCAGCTTTTTTACGACTACCTTTTTTACCACCTGGTGTAATTTTTCCAGAACAAACTCCTGAAGCGTACATGTTTGCATAAGCTGAAGGATAAACTTTAAATTTTCTTTTTGCTGCCGCTTTTCCTTTTGGACAAAGTTTTGCCATTACGTTCTCGCTGTTTGTTTTGCTCTTGCAAAGTTTGCTGCAGTCGGTGCACCTTTAGATCCTGGTTTTCTCATCTTCTCACCTGAACCTGCTGCAATTCTTTTTTTCTTTGCTGCGATGTTTGCATAAAGACCTGGTCCACCACCAGCTCTTTTAACTCTGTTATATAATTTACTCATTATGCTTTTCCGCCTTTTCTTTTCATAGCTCTTCCGCCACCTGCGTAAGCTATACCACCACCCATGAAAGGTGATTTTTTATCTTTTGCCATGCCACCTACATTTTTATTTTCTCTTAATTTTGCAAAATCTTTTTCATTAATTTTACCAAAAGGTTTTGCAACATCTATTTTTTTTTGATTACCTTTTAACATTATTTTTTTCCTCCCTTAAATATTTGTGTTCCCTTTATACCATAAATACTCGCCACGACAAGGATCCATAAATTTGTAAACCAGCTCGGAAGCTGTTGGAACTGCTCAAAAAATTCTTTTATTTTTGCAGCCGCACCCGGATCGTCCGAAAAAACTCCGTAGGCGATTACTAATATCGGGAGCGTTAAAACGACCAATACGAACTCGTCTTTCCAGTCCGATTGTCTTGCCTCTAAAAGTTTGCCTGAGTATTCTAATTCTCCTGATGCCATTTTTTCTGCATGCTTGGCTTGTGCGTTAGCCATCATCATTTTAGTTTCTTGTTTCTTTTTGTAAATGTGTGAACCTGCATTTACAGCTAGTTTAATTGCACTTAACCACATATTAATTACCTCTTGGTTTCATCATAGCTAATCGTTCTCTTGCTTCATTAGCTATTTCTTGTTTTTCAATAGATGTTTCAGCTCTTAGTTCAGCTAACTCTTCATTCTGATCTAATTTCTCATCTTGATTCTGTTGATTCATCATAGCCTTCATACGGTCTAGATTCATTCGTTCTTTGCCCTCTTTTTCTTTTCTAGAGTTTTCTTGAGCTTGTAAATCTAGTTCTCTTGCTCTTAATGCAGCAATTGGGTCATTACCATACTGTGAACTAATTTTTTTCTCTTCATCTGCAAAGTCTTTCATCATTTCAGACACTAAAACTGCTTTTCTACCTTCTATTTTCTCTTGTAGCATTCGCATTTCTTGTTGAAGTTGCGGATTTTGCATATTTTGTTGCATCATTTGTGTCATTTGCGCTAATTTAGGTAATTCTTCTCTAAATTCTATCTCAATTTGCTCTTGTGCCATCAAACTTATGTGTTCTAGTATGTTTTTTTGTATTGCAGCGCTAACTACAGGTGCATTTTTTACCATATTTGTCTCCATAAAGTTTAAATGCGCTGTAATATGTGCTTGATGGTCCTGTCCAGGAAATGCTTGAAAAGGTTTTCCAGCTAAAGCATCAATATGCTCTAATGCTGGGTCTTTTGGCATTGGTTGTTCTGGTCTTTTTAAAATTATATCAATATCTTTTACACCTAAAGCTTCATACATGTTTCTATAAACTTCGTATTGGTTATGAATTGCAGGATTAGAAGCTGCCAGTTGCATTTCCGTTTGAGCGAGTGATATCCGCTGCGTTTGAGAAAATATATTCGGGTCTGCAACCGGCAATATATCTATTCGGTCGTCGAAATCAGTTTGTTTGATTTGCTTTTGACCGCCAACAACATCATACGGATAAACTGGAGGTAAGTAAAGTTTAAAAACTCTTGCCATTAAACTAAACTCACGTTTCATAGAAGCATATAATCTTTTATGAATTGCTGACATTGTTCTAGATCCTCTTTCCAACAACGCAACGGTTGTACCAACCGCTGCCTGTTGATTACCCTCTCCTACTTGCATGTCCGCTATGGATGCAAATCTTTGTCCTGCACCTACAACAACACTCATTAATTGTAATAATGTTGGTGATGGTTCTTTAAACGGTAACGGCATAAATGCGTCTTTTAAATTACCACCGGGTGCATCGACATCTCTAAACTCTCCTGGCTGAATTGGCTGTGCTTCGTCTCTCATCTTGATACCACGCATCTTAAATCCTGCTGGTAAATTAGACAAGGTTCCGGCGTCAAGGAGCGATCTTAATGCTGCAGTCGCTGATCTTGATAAACCACCAATCATATGTATCAAACCAAAACCATAAAAACCTAGTCCTGGTAAAAATTTAAAATGTACAAAGTATTGTATCTTACTTCTAGTTGCATCACCTACTTCATAGTTTCTTCTAATTGATAATATTTCACGTGAACCTTCTTCAATTGTAACAATGTATGGAAGTTTGATTCCTGTAGGCTCACCTTGTGTGTCCATATCTTCAAAACCTTCAATATCTAGATTTACATGACATTCTAAAAGAGTAAATAATCTTTGATCTCTACCTTTGCTTAAACCTTCTAATTCACGTTCTTTCTTTTGTGATGGTGTTTCATTTTCTTGACCTGGTGTAAGTTCTATATCTCTATAGAAACCACCAACCTGTTGTTTTCGTAATTCGTTTTCTGACATCTTAACTACATGAATAATTGTTTCCGCATCGTCTAATGAGGTAGCCGTATACGGAACAACTAAATCATCAGCAGGAACAAATTTAGAAACTGTTCTCTGCATAATTTCATCATAATAAACTTTTTTAAAAGTTGAACCTGTAAGTGGTAGATAGAATAACATCTGATCAAACTCAGATTCATATTCTTTCATCTCACTCATAATTTGATAATTCATAAATTCTTTAACACGTAATGATTGCGCTTCTTTATCTGGAGTTGGCACTCCAACTATTTGAGTTCTAATTGGACCTTGTGAAGGTAATAATTCTTTGTAAGCTAAAGATTGAAACTGTGTTACAGCTTCTGCTAACACCGGGTGGACTGCACCAGATGCACCTTTGAATGGCTCTGTGTTTTCTTCGTATTTAAATCCTAAAAGATCTAAACCTTTTGTGTAAGAGTTCTCCCAATCTTTTCTAGATGCTTTGTAGTCTGTGTAGTTTTCATATAACTCATGTCCGATAGGACCTAGCACTTCTTCTGGAAGTAATTCTGCTAGATTAGCAAAATGATCATTACCTTGTTCTTGACTACCGACAGATGGATCGAAGTTTATGTCAACACTTCCATCTTCGTTCTGTTGAACGTCGATTGGTTGGTCAGGATCTTTTTGCTCTTCCTGTAATTCTACTTCTAATTCTTCAGGACTTGGTATATTTATTGATTGCTTTACGTTTGGTAAAGACTTGTCTATTTCTGCCATTTATTTTCTCCAGTTTTACTGTCTTAACAGTATTGTGATTAATATTCAACCCCTGTGGTGTTGGCCCTGATTTTGGTGGTGGTCCTGACTTTTTACCGATCATGCTGAAAAATCTAAAAGACTTTCTTGTTCTGCAATAAAGTCCTCCCTTTCTTCTGGTGACATAGCATCGATTCTATCTTGTTCTCTCATACCCATTCTTATACCTTCAATACCCATCAAACCTAAACCAACTGGTGTAAATGCTCTTGCTCCTTTAAAAAATGGATTAGCTGCAAATCTTCCTATTTGAGACATAATACCTGAACCTCTTGGTGCAACTGTTTTTATTAATTCTGGTGCAAGCAACTCGGCTCCAGCAATACCAAGATTAGGATCATCACTTAATAATTCACCAGCTGCAAATCCTGCAGCTACAGATGGAAAACCAAAAGGTCTAACAACTTTTCCTAAAGTTCTT
>VTLG01013933.1_pt1 | contig 10066 bp, 6 predicted proteins | sample 4694571 | NCBI WGS metagenome assembly VTLG01 (sample SAMN12604809, study PRJNA352737) | marine metagenome | biome: ENVO:00000447; feature: ENVO:00000209|ENVO:00000569|ENVO:01000036; material: ENVO:00002151; isolation source: viral sequences binned using virsorter ... | reverse complement strand
CGAAGATGAAGAGTGGCCCGAAGACGCACGTATGTTACTCAACATCCATGACGCCCTCATCGCAATACATAAACCTACTGACAAAGAAACCATCCAACGACTTATGAAGAAACATGCAGAAACTCCTATTACTATTAGGGGTAGACAAGTAAGTATTGGTACTGACTTTAAAGAATCAAAAGCTGGTGATGACGGTATACATAGGTGGAGTACACTTTGTGACATACCGTAAGGAGGAATGGAGATTCCTACCTATAAGTGGAGAAGTATTAGCTGTTACAAAGAAAGCTATACTACTTGACGTACAAAACCTTGGAGAAATATGGGTACCTAAATCTCTAGCAAGAGAAGAAACATTCGATATAACAGTAGAGTTACCTGAGTGGTGGTATAGGAAAAGAGGCTTCCGTGAACTATAAGAAGTTCATTCCACCTAATTCATTCATTGGACAATATATGGAGTACATGTCATACGTAGAAACAGCAGAATCGTATGACTTTTGGTGTGCCGTATGGGCGATAGGAGATACATGTGGAAGAAACACTTATGTTAGCCGCCCTAATACTCCAGTTTATCTTAATTGGTATCTTATCTTGGCGGCTGAGTCTGGCTCTACGAGAAAATCAACAGCAATTGCGACGATTACTAGAGTTGTTAAGGATAATGGACGACCACTTCTTGCTGGTAAGACGTCTCCCGAGTCATTGGAACTCTTGCTTCACGAACAAACCAGGATGTGCGGGAGAGCTTCCATCTCTTTCGCGGTATCAGAATTAGTAACAATACTTGGAAGAGAAGGCTACATGTCTTCTATGCCAGGATTACTAACGGACTTATACGATTGTCCGAATGAACGGCGTACTCCAGGCACACTTAAATCAGGGGAGATAATACAGAAGGATGTCTACGTCACATTTATATCAGCATCGACACCAGCTTGGCTCGTTACTGCTATCAACCCATCCGTTATCGAAGGTGGATTTACGTCGAGAGTTATATTCGTTGTTGACGATAGTAGAAAAAGAGCTATCCCTTGGCCCGAATCAAGAGACAAACATGAGGATGAAAGTATTAAGAGATGCTTATCCGACTTGCGAACAACTGCTGCTTCCATTGGAGGAATCGGAATCTCAAAAGGAGGACTCAAAAAGTTCTCCCAATGGTACACTTCCAAGCCATGTAACAGAGATAGTTTCCTCAGTAGCTTCGAGGCTAGAGAAGATGATCATGTCTTGCGACTTGCAGCATGTCTCTGCATCAACGACGGAACTCTTGAAATTCAGACTAATCACATCTCAACTGCAATCAAGGTTATCAGTAGAGTTAAAGCTGGAGCCAACTCTCTCTTCGGGGGAGACTTCAGTCAGAGTGCAAGACTAGCTGATGCTGTAACACGCATTCGAGAGATCTTAATTAGCTTCGGGACTGACGGCATAAAGCATGGCGAACTATTACGCAAGATGCAAAAACGTTTAGATGCCAAGGAGTTAGCCACCTTGATTAAAGTACTACATGAATGTGGGATGATACAAATATTCGAAGTTGGCCGTGGGAAATTCTATAGAGCTACTAGAGGAATAGAAAAGTTTGGTATTACTTCTGAGGTACTAGATAGACTAAGCCTCTAAGGAGTTCTTAATCTTTCTAGGAATGATTTACCTTCTAGTCTAGACTGTGGGATACTACCTTCAAGGTCAACTTCTATAGTTTCATCTTGATATCTATCTTGTAATATACGAGTCATCTTCCTCTCCCACTCTTTAGCCATTACATATTGATGATTATAAATATCATTTAACTTAGCATTATTAGCATCTACCATTCTTCTCTTCTCGCCAACACTCTTCATACCATCCATTCCAAGAGAATTATTGTCTTTGCGAAGGGATGATATCTCTTCATTGCTTTCTTGGAGATCTCCGTTAAGCCCACTAATAGATGCAGCTACCTCATTCCATACAGCATTATCATTCATCATATTAGTTAAGCCATTGCCTTTAAATATTCTTCTTAGATCACCCTTACCACCAGTATCAAGCATTCGATCCATATCTTGGAGAGATTTAATAGTTTCTTTAATCCTAAACATTCTCTTAGAGGCTGGCTGCATAGTAGATAGCTTCCTTGTTCTACCAAATACTAGAGCAGGGAATTTAAGTTGTTGGTTAACTGCTAAACCAAGAGCTTCCGTCCCTCGCTCAAGTGCATTAACAACTCCAGCCCCTTCATCTCTATCATTTAATCCAGCAGTAACAGCATTCCATACATCTACTACCAACTTACCACCACTACCACCTATATCCTGTATAAGTTCTGCTGCCATCTTATCCATAACACCATCTTCTTGAGATCTAGCAGCATAACGACCTCCTGTTCCTATTGGCATAGCAGTAGTTATAGATATATCTACTGCTTCTCCTTCTTCATCTCCCCCATGTGGATCAAGAGAGAATCCTCCTCTTACACTTTTCCCTGTTATAGCAGTAAATGCTGCTGCCATTGGAGGTGGCATAGCAACATCAAGGACTCTGTTCATACCAGCTATCCAATTCCATTGGGCTGGTTCTAAATCTTCAAAGCTCCTTGTACCTGAAAAGTTAAAGATCGCGTCTATCGAGTCTATAGCAAATCCTCTTATCAATCCCCACTCAGGACTAACAGGAAATTGGTGAGCATTCCAAGGCTCTACTCCTGGTATCATTACTATATTAGTAGACGCACGTTGTTGTGCATTAAACCCTTTCCAAAAGTATTCATTGTGAGTCCACTCACGCCCGTTCTCATCTTTAAATGTTTCGCCACTCATTGAGAAGTTCCACATAACTTCAGCAACAGTAGGAGCTACAATTAATGAAGTAACTCCTGTTAGGAATTTACCAGGATTAGCTCTTATCGCTCCACCGATAGTTGCCCATGACTGGATCATGGCTGGAGCAAATGGCACGGATGCATTAAACCACTTAGCTTGCTGACTTGCTCCAACTTTCCTCATATCACCAGTAACCTTCTTAGAAAAATCTGCTGACTCACGAAGTAATCTAGCCTCATCTTTAGCAGACATACCTTTACGAAGATTAGCACCATAATGTTTAAGTAACTGTGCATATGCTGGACCTTCATGCCATGCATGATTCCACGATTTCCACATACGCCAAACTAAATTAGCTTGGTCAAGTCCTACATGCCTGACAAAGTTGGCTTCGTTATTAGTAAAAGAATCCATGAATCCTCTAGTGTCACCACCCATATATCCAGCGGTTCTACCAGTTTCCTTCTGCGCTCTTAACATGAATGAGTTCGTATATGCTTTTTCTAAGCGATCTCTTAATTGTACTTTGGCTGCATTAGGCATTTCGCCACGACCAATTTGACTAGCAATACGTTGAGCTAAGTAGTCTGCACGTTCTTTAGCCCAACCAGTTTTTAGTAAATCCCAAGTACCTTTAAGTCCCTCAACAAAACTTAATCCTCCTTCACCGACAGCACTAAGATGTCTTTTGCTGCTTCGTCCAACTAAGTTAGTAGCTGTTTGTTGTGCAGAAAATATGTGTGCAACAGGAGCAAAGGCAGATAAAGGACCAGTAGTTCCAGCTTTGAATATATTATTCCAATGCCTAAAGAAATGCTGCCCAGGAGATAAGGCTGGATGTAAATCTAATGATGCCCGTAGACCAGCATCAGGAACTTTCCAAGCATGGAGTCTTCCATGTTGCATAGTCCATTTAATGTTCGGGTCCATATCATCAAATGCTCGTGTCTTTGCTTTGCCAAAGGGAGCAGTAAACCCTTCCCACTTTCCTAAAGAATCATTAGTTGTATCAAATGGCTTATAACCTAAATACTGTGGACTTAAATTATCTGCTTCTCGTGCAGCAATTTCGGCTGGATCTGTTAATTTTGCTATATTTCCATTAGCATCTACACCTGTATACTGCATTGCATGTGGATCATCGCCTACTTTTCCATGACGCATTTGTGTCCAATAAGATAAAGAATGGTGCTGATAAGTATTAAGATTAACTCCCTCAATAGTATCATCGGCATATTTAGTTAATGCTGCGAGAGGAGTTAATGGAAAAGGTGTTCCCTTTCCATGACCAATACCCCTTTGCTCAAGCTCTTTAGCATAATTTAGTTCTTCTCCTTTTCGAGTTTTAATTCCAGCAAGATTTTTCATACGCTCCCAAAATCCTACTGAGCCACTATTATGGATCATTGGAATGTATGCCATTCTCTCTTTACCAGGAGGGCCATGCATAAATCTTCGTCTGTATGCTTTGGCAACTTCTGGAGAAAGCTCATTCATATGTACTCTATAATCTAATAATGCATCTAAAGTTTCAGATGTTTTTCTGCTTAATGCATTAATAGCTCCGTCAGTATCAGCAGCGTCAACAATTTTAGATAACATATCGTCGCTTAATCTATTACCTTTACCCCAAATGCGATGTTCTGACTCTCCTATTGGCTTCTTTAGTCCTGTATGAATCTCTCTAGGCTCATCCCATAACTTCCATGAGAGATCTTTATTTTGCTTATTTGGATATTTACTTCGTTCTACATCATCAAGAGTACGCCGGATCATGCTTACAGCATCTTTGTTAGCCTCAAGTATACTACGTACTCCAGCTAAATCTGATCTAGCTAAAGCATCTACAAGTCCTGGTATCTCTGTCTTAGCCATTTCAGATCTATTAATAACATCATTAGCGACAGCCATGATTCTGCTGGTTTGATCTGTTCTAGCTACCTCGCTTAGATCAAATAACTCTCTTTGAGTAAGCCATTTGTCTGGCCCAATTTGTAGAACTGGATCTTTATTATTAAGTTTTAGTCGATCAAGTTCTAAGGCTCTTGGTGCATGAGTCTTAATCCCACTACCTTGCCCAAGTTCTCCCGACCAATGAAATGTTTTAGCTACACTCTTCCAATCGGTAGACCCTGCTTGCGCTAATATCTGTATGTCAGCTTCAGATACACCTTTAGATCTTAACATCGCTATATTATGTTGGGCCGCATCCGTCCAATCAGTATGTAGATATTTACCAACAATGCCCAGACCCGTCTTAGTTTTGCCCCATGCACCATCAGCTTCAGCTATTTGTACAAATGCTTTATCTGCTCCCTTCAAATCAGGACTAGCAGAACCTAGTGGACCAGCCCTGTTGGCTGCTGTTTGCATCCTACTTGAAATAGCTCTTTTAGCTACATAACTTCCACCCAAAGCAGCAATAATAACAGCTATCTCTTTGTAATTATTAGCATTTTCTTCTCTATCGTTCTCTTCATTCATAGCTCGTAGCTTCTCTACTGTATTACTAACTGGACCATTATCTTGTGCATTAGATACAGGAGCATCAAGTGAAGTGGGATCAGAAAAGTCTATAGTATTAGGATCGTCAGCAAAGTTTATCGCTTCAGGAGGTTTACCAGTTAACGCTTCTTCAGAAAACATAGGAGGGAAGTCTGGATTAGGAAATGTATGCCGCATTGTTTGGTCAATTGCACCACCCATTCCAATCTGTGTACCACCTCTGAGTATATTACCTCCTGTTAAATATGAACCAGTAGGACTTTGAGTAACCTTCATAACGGGAGTAAGCATTCTACCAGCAGCAGCAGCTTTACCTGTAGCATTTGCTAATCCACCCAACCATCCAATACCAGGAATAAATGTACTAGTTACTAATCTAGCAGCTTGATCTTCTATTCGCTTGGGTTCTTCAATTCCTAATAAATCGTTAATAACTCCACGACCAGCATGAGTTAGGTTCATCGCGCCTTGCATAAATGGTAGCTGTTGATGCTCACCAAAACTTTCTACGAAGCCTTTATCGGTTGTTGCTGCATCATAACCAGCACCAATAGCAGATGGAATTATGGCAGCTAAAGAAGGAATGCCAGTAGCTATATCAGTAACACCAGCAAAACCTTGCCTAAGTGTTTCTGTTAGATCTGTACCTCTACCTTCTTTAACAGGAGCTTTAGTAGGAGCTTTTACAGGTTTAGGCTCCTCAATAGGATCAGCAAAGTTTATTGCTTTTGGAGCCATTAGTTAAGCCAATTAAAAGGTTGTCCATCAATGACAATTTCTTTTGTTCCACGAAGTTGGACACTTCCATCTTTAAGGCCAGCTTTAACCTTTGCTATTAACTGTTGCACTGATATTCCAAGATAATCAGCAGTACGTTTTATCGGACGAGAAACTTCTGCCCATCGAGTTGTATCTGCGATAATACTAGGAAGGTGCTTTGTCTGTCCAACTGGTTGTGAGCCTTTAAATGTTTGTCCTGTTGTCTCTGTTACGTCAGTTGCTCCTAAAGTCTCGCCACCAAATTGCTTACTTTTCTTTTTTACTTCCTGTTTAGAGACAACCTGTCTCTGAACTGGTGATTCGCTAGTAGCTATTTGTGGTCCACTAACAATATTTCGCACAGAACCACTAGCTATTTGAGGTTTATATCCCGCAGTCTGTAGAGATTTAGCAGTAGATCCCAACTTTGAAAGTGTATCTGCACTTGTTAAACCTCGTTTTAATGCATCCCTTGTACGCATAATATTTCCTATATTGGGAACATTTATGCCTAATGGCTTATATACAGAAGAAGGATCTACGTTTGCGCTAAGCATAGCATTACCCGCGCTTCCTCGTACAGTCTGCAAATTACGTGCAGCAGCAGCCTTATTCTTTGACTGTTGTATATGAGCATCAGTTAGTAACTTCTGAATAGCACTATGATCTTGGATCTTAGGAGTAAACCGAGGATTATTTATGAGAGCAAGTGGGTTAATATCAACCATTACTTGTTACCTAAATGTCTTATTGCTTCTAGAAACTGTTGGTTTCGTTGGTCAGCCGAATACTGATCAGCAATATTTTTAGTTACACCAGCTATTGATAACGGTAATGCCGCACCACTAAGATCTGGTATCGTAGCTGGAGTTGACCTTTGTGCGATATTAGTAGAAGCAGTTGGGCCTACACTACTACTAGTAAACCCAGGTGAGGGAGCCATAAGAGCTTGATTACCTAGTGCTTGGTTCCGTAAAGTCTCGCCAGCCGATCCAGTTTTATAAAACAAATCAAGGGCTTCTCTACCAGGATCAGGAATACCAGTTTTTTGGTAGTACCTACTAAGAGCATCAAGCATTGCTGGTTGTTCGTTAGTACTTCCTAATCCACCATAAGCTCTTTGTGTGGCAGAAGCTACTTGTCCAGCACCTCTTCCTAATTCTTCTCGCCTCTGATTAATTCCTTCCATAACATAATCTCTGGCTTTAGGAATACCGCCAGCGGGATCAAGCCCAAATGGTGAAAACTCTTGGTCAGTTAGTTCTCCAATACGAGGGATTCTTTGTTCTAAATCTTGTCCAGCTAGAGTAGTTCTACCAGCAGCAGCAGAATCTGCCCCTGGTTGATCTAATTGAAATCCTCCTTCTGGAGTTCTACCTGTTTGTCCAAAGGCAGATCCACCAGTTAGAGCATCCAATGACTTTTCATCACGCGCTGCTTGTGCTGCAATCGTAGCTTGATTAGCAGCGGTCTGTGATTGTGCTACATCCTTTGAAGCACTGCCACCTAAAAGCCCAGATGCTAAATTTACTGCTGGACCAATCCAATCAGTTAATGCCATCTAAAATACTCCACTTCCACGAGAACCAAGTCCTCTTCTGTCTCTACCTGCACCAATTCCACCTTCTCTTTCTGCTAATACATCAAGGAAACTGGGAGTTCCACTTACTTGTCCTTGTTGTCTTCCACCTTCTTGTAATGCACTAACAGCACTAAATAACGGATCTGTTCCTATTGCTCCACTAATATCAGATTCTATCCCAGGAAGAGATGACTTTAAGTAATCAGTAGCTTGTGTTTCAAACGGTGTAACATCAAACAACTCATCTCCAAGTTGATATCCCTGTGCTTGTTCTAATGCAGAGCCTCTTATTCCTTGTAATCCACCCTCTAATCCAGAACGAACACCACTAATAACATCTGATATACCACTACGAACATCTGGCCCTTGTGATAATAGACTTTCACTAGCTAAACGTCCACCTCTAGGACTTAATTGGCCCCTTGCTCCAGCCCTAGCAATGATATCTTGTGCACCACCTAGTTTCTGTCCGTAGATATTCTCCGCAACTTTACTAAATGCTTCAGGATTAAAGATGTCACTAGCAAATCCTTCAGGGAATGACTGTTCTATAGCTTGAACGCCTTGTTGTCTGAACTCACTCCCTTTTGCTGTTAATGCTTCTTCTGCAAAAGCTCTACCTATCTTCTCATTAAGTAATGCATCAACATCTTGTCCTGGTAGAAACTTATCAAATATACCTTGTGTACGATCTCTTGCAGCTTGTGCATAACCTTGACCAGTAAATCCTCTTTCACCTACTAATGCATCAATACCACCAATAGCATTTTCATAAGCTGTTAATGCAGACATTGGATCTACTTCAGGAATATTAGCATGAGTTGGATCTTGTAAGAATCTACGAATGGCTTCAACGTTGCCACCTGATTCCCATAAATCAGGATTTAGTCCTCTATCCCATGTATCTTGTGGTACATCAACGCCATATAATTCTTTAGTTCCATACCCCATCTCCGCAGGGTTCATATTAACTTGGCTACGTCCTGTTGGTGCAGCCCTATTTGATATATCCCATGCAGATTTAGCACCAAGAAGAGGATTTGTTAGTGTTGATGCAATCATAGAGACAATATCCCCCGCACCAATATCTCTATAATCTTGTACTCCTTCTGGAATGGCTTCCATGGGAACCCCATAATCACCAGCATATTTACCATAAGGATTAAGATGCTTATTAGATGTAAAGAATTCGGCTACATCATCAGTCCAACTTCTATCTTTTCCTTCACCAACAACATCAGGACTAAAGTAGGATGGCCTACTAGCCATTAATTGTCCTGCTTTATTATATTGTACTGATGGCATGTAAGTATGAACATTAGCATTTGGAACGGGACTTAGTTTAGCCCCCATAGCTTCGTCTGCACGTTCTATTCTATGCTCTGGAAAGGAAAATTCGGAAGGTCTTCCCCCTGGACCAGCACCTCCTATTGTTTTACTTGTTGGAGTAAGTCCATATCTCTCTGCTGTATCACCAGTAATACCAATTTTGTCTATCTCTGCTTTCGTTAACTCATCTGGCTTAGAACGAGGAAGACCATATAAATTAGTACTTGCAGCTTTTGTTACTGCTTCTGGATCTACAACTCCGTAATCAGGAAGACTGGATATCCTTGGGCCAAGTAGTGGTGCTGGATCTGCGCTATGTATTAATTGATTCTGAAGAAATTGGTTGGCGGTGGCTAATTCAGGATCTTTTAAGAAATCATAAGTTAAGTCAGGAAGAGCAGGTGCTGGAATCGAACCACCAGCAGGTATTGCCACACCTGGTTTCTTGCCTCTTATATAATCAATAAACCTGTTAATAAGTGGTGAACTCTTTGGATCAAACCAACGCGAACCAAGATTCCCACTAGATGGATATCTGTGAGTTAAGAACTCCTGTAAATCTTTAGCTTGTTGTGCCGCTTGTACTTGTTGTGCCGCTTGTTGTGCAGAAGCAGCACGAGCCTCTGCCGATGAACGTCCTTGAGCAATTAAATTAGCAGTTTCTGCTCGTTGTTCCGCAGTACCAAAGCCTTCAGTAGCTTGTCCCCATTCTTCGTTAGTTATTGATTCAAGACTCATAATACTCTACCTATACAGCTAAGAACAATTCACGTTCTTTAGCTCTGCGTTTCACTAAACCTTTAAGTATCCTACCACCTGCTCTTCTCCACTTAGGAAACTCATCAGCAGCCGCTTCGTACCAACCTCTATTTAATTTCATTCTTAAAGTACTGCGTTGGAAGTTTCCGCTACCTATATTGTATATTATAGAAGCTAAACTTGAATACATATTCTCAGTTAGTTCAGCAGTAACTAGTTTTCTAATTGCATAATTAACGTGACGTAACTCTCTTAATAATAGAGCCTCTCCTTGTTCTTCTGTTATCTTCTTATGTCTCATATCTACTTTCTGACCATCTAT
>VTLG01005615.1_pt1 | contig 10067 bp, 16 predicted proteins | sample 4694571 | NCBI WGS metagenome assembly VTLG01 (sample SAMN12604809, study PRJNA352737) | marine metagenome | biome: ENVO:00000447; feature: ENVO:00000209|ENVO:00000569|ENVO:01000036; material: ENVO:00002151; isolation source: viral sequences binned using virsorter ... | reverse complement strand
CCTCACCATGGTTAGTGCTTCGATTCAATACAGTAGACGGAGAGGACTACGGACGTGGTAGAGTAGAAGAGTTCATTGGGGATCTAAGGAGCCTCGATGGTTTATCTCAAGCTCTCGTAGAAGGTGCAAGTGTAGCAAGTAAAGTTATCTTTCTTGTCTCACCATCAGCTACAACCAAGCCCGGAACACTTGCCAAAGCTGGCAACGGAGCTATCATACAGGGTAGACCAGAAGACGTAGGAGTCGTGCAAGTCGGTAAGACAGCAGACTTTGCTACAGCTGCACAGTTAGCAGCAACTATAGAAAAAAGAATCCTTGAAGCTTTCCTAGTTATGAACGTGAGAAACGCTGAAAGGGTCACAGCTGAAGAAGTACGACTTACTCAGCTAGAGCTAGAGCAATCCCTCGGTGGACTGTTTAGCTTGTTAACGGTAGAGTTCTTAGTACCCTACCTCAACAGAACTTTGTTAATACTACAAAGATCTAACCAGATACCAAGGCTACCTAAAGATGTCGTAAGACCTAAGATAGTTGCCGGTATCAACAGTCTAGGTAGAGGACAGGATAATGAAGCTCTAACTAGATTCATAGCAACTGTTGCACAGACACTTGGACCAGAGGCTTTACTTAAGTTTATAGATCCAAGCGAAGCTATTAAGAGATTAGCAGCGGCACAAGGTATTGACGTACTGAATCTTGTACGTACACCGGAACAGCTGAATCAACTCAAGCAAGAGCTAGTCAGTGACAGAGCAAATCAATCACTTGTAGATCAAGCTGGACAGCTCGCCGGTACGCCACTCATGGACCCTCAAAAGAATCCAGAGTTAGCAGATCAAGCAGCAGCAGTGATACAAGGACTACAACAACCACCACAATAATATGGCAGAAACATTATCATATCAACCAGAGACGCAGACTGAAACGATAGCCGATAACCTCACACCAGAGGAGCAAGAGAACCTTGCCGTTGGTGAGAAGTTACAGGCAGATCAAGAACAACTACTGGCTGGTAAATATAAGAGTGCAGAAGAATTAGAAAAAGCATACGTTGAGTTACAGAAAAAACTTGGAGAGGATAAGTCTGAAGAACAAACGAGTGCTGAAGAAAAGCCTGACGAGAAACCTCAACTCTCTGACGGTGCTAGCTTAATTACAACGGCTAGCGAAGAGTATTATGCTAATGGTAACAAGCTCTCAGATGAGACCATGGCTAAGTTCTCTTCTATGTCCACACAGGACTTAATTAAAGCCTATATGGAGGTGCAATCTACACAACCACAGCAACCACCGGCTCAAGAAGTTGAGATAACTGAGGCACAGATCAACCAGATCAAGAACTCAGCTGGTGGTGAACGAGAGTATGCCAACATAATTAACTGGGCTAAATCTAATTTACCAAAAGAATCCATCAACGCTTTTGACGAAGTAGTAAACTCAGGAAGTGTACAGGCAATACAGCTAGCTGTCGCTGGCTTGAAGTCAGAGTACAACAACGCTAATGGAGTTGAAGGTAAGATGGTGACAGGTAAAGCAGCCCCTAACAGGGGCGATGTCTTTCGTAGCCAACAGGAGTTAGTCCGTGCTATGTCAGACCCAAGGTATGATAACGACCCTGCCTACAGGCAAGATGTTATCGAAAAACTAGACAGATCAGATTTGGAGTTCTAACTATGCCCGGACATTACGGAAAAGCTATGCCAAAAGGCAAGAAGAAAATGACAGCAGCAGAAAAGAAAAAGATGCTTGCTAAACTCAAGAAGAAGAAGTAATGGCTAAGAAACCAAAGAAACCTACCTCTGACCCACGATCACCTTATGACGTGTTCAAGCCAGAGAAAAAGAAATACTATAAACAGCTCCCAATACCGGGGCTGATTTATCCTTTAGCAAAAGGAAGAAAGAAACCACCAACAAACGGAGTAAACGAAGCATGACACACCACAACCACGAAAATCAAAAATGGCATCCAGCAGAGGAGCTTAACGGAAGACTAGCTATGATAGGCATAGTTGCAGCTCTACTTAACTACGCTTGGACAGGGCAAATCATACCCGGAATCTGGTAATGCCAAAAGGTAAAGGCGGCTACAGCCCCGGCCAAAAAAAGATCGCACGTGTTGCACCACCTCGCAACAAGATCACAGGGGCAGACTTCGCAGCACTAAGAAAAAATGGCAAGAAAAAAGGGAGTAAGCCTGTCTCTCGGAAGAGGTGAGAAGAGCCGCAAAGGCGGCCTAACAGCTAAGGGAAGAGCCAAGTACAATCGTGCCACTGGCTCTAATCTCAAAGCACCTCAGCCCGGAGGAGGAGCTCGTAAAAGGTCTTTCTGTGCTCGCATGTCTGGCATGAAAGGCCCACTCAAAAAACCAAATGGCAAGCCTACAAGAAAGGCACTTGCCCTACGCAGATGGAAATGCTAACATGGCAATAACATATTTTGAAGACGGAAAAAAGAAAGTCCGTAAAGGCAATAAGATTGCTAAGAACATCGACCCCGGTAATTTCTATCGAAGAAAAGCTAAAATGGATGCTGTCAATGACATGTCTAGCGACCCTATGCTACCAAAAGATGGTAAAAAAATTCTTGATAGATTACTAAACAAAAAGAATAAGAAAAAAGGTCAAGTATAATGGCTATCACTTATTCAGAAGACGGATCTAAAAAGGTTCGCAAAGGCAACAAGAAGGCCGTGAAGCTAGCTGGCATTGTTGGTGCACCACATTCAAATGTAAAAATTTATACAGGTGTAAACATCGAAGATGGTAAAACATACAAGAGAGTTCTGCCAGACTTTGGTGCGACACGTGTTAAAGGACCTAGAGGTAAAGTATAATGCCGTTTCATAAAAAGAAAACAAAAAAGATTGACGCTTTCAACTCAAAGACATCTAAGAATGGATTTGTAAATGATGCTACTGAAGCACCTTTGAATCTTCTTAAGTTCCTACAAGGTAATAAGAAGAAAAAGGATATGCTTGAGAAAGTAAAGAAAGAAGCTGGAGGTTACTAATGGCACACAAGAAAGGATCTAAGTGTGGTTGCAAGCATGGAGGTAAGAAACGCTAATGGGTAAATTATGTCCACGTGGTAAAGCAGCTGCCAAAAGAAAATTCAAAGTATACCCATCTGCATACGCTAACGCTTATGGTGTAAAGGTATGCAAGGGTCAAGTCAAAGCTGGTGGTAAGAAGAAGACTGCCCCCGGTTATAGCAAAGCAAAAAGAAGATGAGCTTACGTAGATGGTTCCAAGAGAAATGGGTTGACACCAAAACTGGTAAGCCCTGTGGCAGACAGAAAGGTGAGAAGCGTAAAGGCTACCCAGCTTGCAGACCATCTAGACGTGTGTCATCCAAAACACCTAAGACTACAGGTGAGATGTCGAGTGGCGAGAAGGCCAAGTTCAACAGAACTAAGACAAGTAGTAAGAGGATTAATTATAATCACTCGAGACGGAAGAAAAAACCCGTCCGTTCATCCCTACGTATAAACAAGTAGGGACGCATGACACCCAAGCATGGAACGGGGCTTGGATATATGAGAGATACAATGACTGTAACTTACGTATATCGTGGCATCAAGTACACAAGAGTAATCGGTTAAGGCCGTACAGGGAGGTTCAAGTCCTCCCATCTCTATTGGAGAGAGCCCAGTACGCTGGATACCTTGATCCGTCTAGACGGTGGGATAGACCACAAAAATGGCCAAAAAAATTTCAGATCTGAGAAACGTAAATCAATATCATTCTTAGAAATGGCACAACAAAATTCAACATTGACCACTAGTATAACTAGTCCCGGTCAATCGAACTCAGCTGGAGACAAGAGGGCATTATACCTTAAATTGTTTTCCGGAGAAATGTTCAAAGGCTTCCAAAGGAACACGATAGCACGTGACCTAATCATGAAGAGAACACTTACAAATGGTAAGTCAATGCAGTTCATCTTCACAGGAAGAACAACAGCCGAGTATCATACACCCGGCAACAGCATACTAGGTAACTCTGATGGAGCACCTCCAGTAGCTGAAAAGACAGTGACTGTTGACGATCTATTGATCTCCAGTGCATTTGTCTATGAACTTGACGAGACACTTGCTCACTACGACCTACGTGGTGAAATTTCTCGTAAGATCGGATACGCTCTTGCAGAGCAGTATGACAGAAAAGCTTTCAGAGCTATCACAAAGGCTGCAAGACAAGCTTCACCAATCACGAAGTCTAACTTCAAAGAGCCCGGTGGAACACAGATTAAACTAACTAGAAGTGGTGTAACTGATGGTACAGCTGCTTATGATTCTACATGTTTAATCAATGGATTCTACGACGCTGCTGCTGCACTTGACGAAAAAGGAGTAGGTCAAGAAGGTAGAGTAGCTGTATTGAACCCAAGACAATACTACGAATTGATACAGAACGTTGAATCAAACGGACTTATCAACCGTACAGAAAGAGGAGATGCGTTACAATCAGGTAACGGAATCATTGAAATAGCTGGTATCACCATCTACAAGTCAATGAACATCCCATTCTTCGGCAGATTCGGTACTAAGTTTGGTACAGCATCTGGCACAAACCCCGGTGTTACAGACCCCGGAGCAACTGGTGACTTCGTAGAAGTTGCTATGGCTGATGAGACTGCTGGTACATCAACAACAAAGACTGTTAACTCTTATGGTAACGGTACTTCTGCTTTTGAAAACAGCTGTGGACTTATCTTCCAAAAAGAAGCTGCTGCTTGCGTTGAAGCAATCGGCCCACAAGTTCAGACAACTTCTGGAGACATCTCAGTGGTTTACCAAGGTGATGTAATTCTAGGTCGTCTAGCTATGGGTGTAGATGCACTTAACCCTGCTGCTGCTGTTGAGTTCGTAGCTGGTGTGGATACAAGCCGCAACGCTGCTGGCGAATCAACAACTGTTGGAAACGCTGCTTTCTAACTTACACTTTTATACGGAGGCTTCGGCCTCCTTTTTTTCTTATGGCAACCACTATTGACATCGATACCGAACTATCCGCAGTGAACAGTATACTGGGGGCTATCGGACAAGCACCACTAACAACTTTAAATTTTGACAACCCAGAAGTAGCTATAATATATAATCTACTTCGTGATGCTAATGTAGACACACAGGCAGAGGGATGGCATTTTAATACAGAGAAGCATGTAAAGTTTGCAATAGACGCTAATGGCAAGATAGCTATTGGTAATGATATACTGTCTATGGATTTACATGATAATCAAGCTCGCCGTACACATGACCTTGTACGTCGTAACGGATTTATATATGACAAGCAAGATCATACTGATGTCTTTACAGCTGACTTAGATCTTGACGTTGTCAGACTTTATAACTTTGAAGACCTACCTATTGTCTTTAGAAGATACATAACATACAGAGCATCTAGAGTTGCTGCTACTAAATTAGTTGCGAACCCTCAGCTAGTAAAACTATTAGCTCAACAAGAAGCACTTTCTCGATCTTCACTTATGGAGTATGAGTGCAATCAAGCTGACCATAGTATGTTTGGATTTGAAGAAGATACAGCATATCAAACCTATCAACCTTGGAGAAACCTTAGACGATAATGGCAAGTATCACACAAACTATCCCTCAATACTCACTAGGAATGTCAGAACAGCCTGACCAGCTAAAGTTTCCCGGTCAGGTAACAGAGGTAACAAATGCAATACCAGACCTCACAAAAGGTCTATTTAAAAGACCGGGTGCAAAGAGAATAGGCACTGATGCACTGACTAACGTACAGAGTGGTGGTTCGTGGTTTCATTACTTTCGTGATGAGACAGAAGGATCTTACATTGGACAAGTAGCTGCTGATGGTCAGGTACGTGTATGGCGTTGTAGTGATGGCACACAAATGACCACAAGCTACACCCATGATGGCACAGATCATCAGACAACAGTACAAAATTATCTAGCAACAAGTGAACCAGAAAACCTCCAGTTCCTCACAATTAACGATACCACCTTTGTTAATAGTCGTGATGACTCTAATGCTAACACTCTCGTTGGGTCAACGGGAACTACAGATGCTACACCAGATGCTCACTTCGGGTTCATAGAACTTTTACGTACAGAAAATGGTAGACAGTATGGTGTTAATATAAACAATGGTTCGACTGTTACTACAGTTTCTCGTGCTACTAAAATAAAAATTACTGGGCATAGCTTTGACGAAAGTGATGGTTCTGGTCATTGCCCCGGTATAGGCACAGAAGTATACGCTGTTACAGCCAAGAGTAGCTATGGTGCATCAGAGAATATACAAGATGTAAAGAATAGCAGTGGTGTCGTACAGACATCTGGTAAGAATAACTTAACATTCAGAGTCACAGCCCTCGGTCAACAAGGTGTAAGCCCTAATTATAGTGCTGGTTCAAACGGCCCCGGTGGACAGAACTACAGATGCAGCTACAATATAGAAGCTGTATTATTACATGGTGGTGAAGGTTGGGCTTTAGATGACGTAGTACGTGTGTTACCAGAGCATGCTTCAGATGCAAGCAGTTCTGATAGTCAAGCATACATAGATGTGACAGTTACAGAGGTAGAATCTACACAAGTTAATGCTACTGTATCTTCGAACGGCGATGGCCTTATACGACCAGCACCTACACCTTTTGCTGCCGATACAGCTGTTACTGCTGATACTATTATTGGTAGTATTATAGCTGACTTACCATCAGGTGTGGCTGGTAAACATATTGGTACAGGTATATACCTTTCTAGCACTAACCCTTTTAGTGTAGAAATTGTTGAAGAAGATTTGATGCGATGCTTCCAGTCTTCAGTTAATGATGTACAAAACCTACCTAATCAATGTAAACATGGTTATATTGTAAAGATATCTAACTCTAGAATGTCAGATGAAGATGACTACTATCTTCGCTTTGACGGTCAAAACAATAGAGATGGTGTAGGCTCTTGGTCAGAATGTGCAAAGCCCGGGATAGCCAAGACACTTACAAATATGCCACTTGTTATACAACGTACAGCTACCACTACATTTACTGTTAGACCATTCGATTATCAAGATAGAAGAATTGGAGATGATGGTACTAACCCAATGCCTTCTTTTGTAGGTGCTCGTATAAATAAAGTATTATTTTTCCGTAACAGATTAGCATTTTTGTCAGGTGAAAATGTAGTTACCTCTAGACCGGGTACACTAGGAAATCCTGATTTCTTTAATGAAACAGCTTTGACTGTATCTGCTAGTGACCCTGTAGATATATCAGCTGCATCTATGTTTCCATCAGAGCTATTTGATGGTATAGAAACTAATACTGGTTTGGTAATATTTAGCACAAACCAACAATTTCTACTTGCATCAGATGATACAGTTTTCAACCCTGATACTGCAAAGTTACGTAGTATCTCTACATTTAACTATAACAAAGATATTCCTCCTATATCACTAGGTATTAGTATAGCATATGTTGACAACTCCGGTAAGTTCAGTCGCTTCAATGAAATGGCTAATATAAGTCGTGAAGGTCAACCAAGTATAGTAGATGTAACCAAAATTGTACCAACAATACTACCAAAAGATATAGACTTACTAACAAACTCTAGAGAAAACTCTATGATATTGTTAGGTAAGACTGGCTCAGATATCGTTACTGGTTATAAATACTTTCAAGTATCTGAGCAGAGACAGCAGGCTGCATGGTTTAAATGGAAACTCAACAATCCATTAATATATCATTTTATTATAAATGATGAGTACTTCTTTTTAGATAGTGACTATTATCTACAAAGTATAAAACTAGTGCAAACTGAAAACGACCCTTCAACGAGTATAGATAATGTCGACTTCTTACTTCATGTGGATAATCATACTACTGTTAACAACGGTAATTTTGACTCAACTACGAATCTAACCACATTTTCTGGTATTAGCTGGTTAAATACAGTTACTACACCTAACCACGATTTAGTAATTATTGATGAGGGTGGTACTCCGGCTCCTACTGATGGGCAGGGTAGATATGCTAAATGCACAGTCTCAGGTACAAGCTTTACTGTACCCGGAAACTGGCAAGGCATAACGCTTACAATAGGTTATTTATATCCATACGAAGTAAAGTTTCCAACATTCTATCCTACCAGACAGCAGGGTAACGCTACAAGAGCTGATGTAAATTCATCATTAATACTGCATAGACTTAAGTTACATTTTGGTAAAGTAGGTCTATATGAAACTACACTTGAACGTGTAGGTAAAAATGATTATACAGAGGTATATGAATCAACGCTTATGGATGACTATGATGCGTCAAGATCACCTTATTTAGAGGAGCATATACAAACCGTACCTGTATACGAAAAGAATACAAACGTAGAGGTAATCTTAAGATCCTCTCATCCAGCTCCAGCTACGTTACGTTCGTTATCTTGGGAAGGAGATTTCTCACCCAAATACTACAAACGTGTCTAATTACATACACCCACTTACATTGGAGGCTGCCGCTCAGGTTGCCTCTAATCTCCGCTCAGATGACCTTAGAGAGGTTGAAGAAGGCCATGGGATACCATCAGCCCTTCTACCCTCTATCATGGCTCACAACCCCTCCTACGTGTATTTTACAGTGCCTGACGGCAAGACTGCTGGCATGGCGGGAGTAGGAGAAGAAGGTGATATATGGATGCTTTGCACTCCTGATATACACCGATACCCAATTACATTTGCAAGAGAGGCCAAACGGTATGTCGATAGCCGTCCTGAGCCCCTCCTCTGGAATATAGTTGACAGTAGAAACAAGGCACATTTAAAACTGCTAAAGTTTCTTGGCTTCAAGTTTTTACGTAAGTTAAAACATGGGCCGAATAATATAACATTTATTGAATTTTGCCGTGTGCGTAGACGCTAATGCAGGGGCAAGGGCACAAGCTAAAGCACAAGCTGCTGCTAAAGATGCCCGATATGCCTCTGAGGGACTCAAGTTTTTTAACAGAGAGACAACCCTCGCAAGAACACAACAACAGAATGTCATAGGTTTATCACGAGATCAAAGTGACGCTTATGCACAAGCTGTAGCTACCTTAGGAAAAGGTAGAAAAAGAGTCGAAGATGCTACCAGAGCTTATTTCTCTACAATGGGAGTAAACGAAGGCGGGCGTAGTAGACGATTTGGAAAATTAAAATATCAAGCTCTACTTCAAAAAAATGCAGAAGTAGAATCTACAATACAAAACGTACTGGGACGTAACCAAGCATATTCACAACAAGCTGCAATACGTAAGTATGGAGCTGCACAAGCACGAGCACGTGAAGCTCTTGGTGTTAGACCTGAGTATGGTGCACCAGTTATGATGCCTCCAACAAACAGACTTGGCGGAGCTTTGTCGATTGCTAGCTCAGTTATTGGCATAGGCACTGGCTTACAAAGTTTCACCAAAGGCGGTGGATTTAAAGGTATGTTTACAGGATAAATTATGTCATCATCATTTTCTAATCTAATCGGTACTGAAAGGGACAGAATCCCTGACATATCGGTTAGTAACTACACCTCTACCGAAGCTAATATGGAAGAGGCCGTCAACAATCAGATTGACGAAAACATAAAAGACCAAGAAAGATTCTTCAAGGAACTGGGCGATATAGAAGAACTCAAATCAAAAAACTTTTTTGACAACCTTAGTTCCTTAAATCAACTTGTAGGAAAAGTAAGTGAGTTTCAAGTAGCACGTGAAAAAAACAGAGAAGCACGTGAATTATTACAGTATAGTAACAAGCTTTATGACGATAGAAAAGAAGACTTTTTAGAGCTTCAAGAAAAAATGCTTGACATGAATGATGCTCAAAAGCAAGCTGCATTAGCAGAGTTTGCTGGAGACGATCCTAAAGCTCTTGAACTGTTAAAAATGACATTCATGCCTGATGTAGAACAATTAGATAATATTGAATTTAAACAGAAGTATGATGACTTTGCAATAAGTGGTCTAAATAGTATACTTAATAAAAATAACGTATATAACTTACCTACCAGAGGCGAAGCTGTAACCAGTATAGATAATAGTATTGAAGACGTTGTTACCAAGTAT
>VTLG01017302.1_pt1 | contig 10068 bp, 12 predicted proteins | sample 4694571 | NCBI WGS metagenome assembly VTLG01 (sample SAMN12604809, study PRJNA352737) | marine metagenome | biome: ENVO:00000447; feature: ENVO:00000209|ENVO:00000569|ENVO:01000036; material: ENVO:00002151; isolation source: viral sequences binned using virsorter ... | reverse complement strand
AATATACATCTTCGCTTGGTTGAATAATTAATGTATGATAACCACTTACATCACCATCTATTTCAGTATCTGAAGCTGTACTTAATCTTGTTTGAAGTTGAAAGTCAGCAGAGCTAGAAGTATTTAAAGATTCGTGTGCTCTGTGTTTTTGTAGGTTTGCCATTTGATTTCTCCTGTTAATTGTTACTTAGCTTGGGGGGCGAGAACGTTCCCTATCTAAGTATGTTGTATATATATAAAGTAATTTAATAGTTACGTTATATAATAATCAATAACGTAAATAACTATATTTATTGAAAACTAACAGGTAGTATAGAACGTAAGCCACCAGTTTTCTCACGTCTTCTATCACCAAATCTCCTGACAGATTCTAAAAATTTAGCTCTATGCATCTCAGATAACCTTAATGATACAGCAGCTTGTTCACCTGATGAACCACCAGACCTATCCATATATAGACACATTTTTATATAATCTATTATCGGTAAATGAAATGCATTATCAATATCTGGTGTATCTGAAATTGAAACTACCTTCTTTGGATCTGACCAGTAGTGTAATAACAAACCATCAGATATTGCGTGATCTACTGCTTTCCAACGTTTCCTATCTGTACGTGTAGTACCAGATGATGAATACGTAGAAACAAGAGCTATTGAATTACCCTTAACGAACCAAGCAACTCTGTCCTCTGGATATTTTATATTACTAGCCATTAGTCTGGTTGCTCTATTCCTGATTCTGAAGTTATATCAAACATTAATGTTTCTCCATCTAATAACCTTGGAATTTTAATGTAGTCTCCGTTATCATCCATAAAATTTACAGCGTATATCTTATTTAATTCTAACGTATTATTACTTGAATCTTTTGCCTTATCTGATACGTCATAAAACATTTGGTCTGCAACAATATCTATCTTAGCAGACATACTCTTACTTGAATATAAACCACACTCAACCAAAGCATCATTTAATAAAGACATAATATATACCTCTGAAGCATCTGGAAATATCTGACGTATCCTGCTTATAATTTGTTTAACACTTAATGAATGTACCGCCATTATGCTTTAGCCCCCATTAGTACTTGTAAGCCCCTATCATAATCTGCTTGTAACTTAGTCTGTTGAGACTGATACCACTTATATTTTTGCTCTTCCCTTTGCGTTCTTGCATTAACTTCAGCAACATATCCTTGTGCTTGAGAAATATAAATAGTTGCAGATTGAAGATATGGACTAACACCATCTAATTCTAATCTATACGAACCCATAATTGTATTAATTTCAGCAATCGCTACATTAGCTCTTGCTAATTCTTGCTGTGCTACTGATAAAGTAACTTTTGCTTGAGCAATTCTATTCTGACCTTCCTGACCTCTCGCAGCAGATGCTTGTTGATATGCATTAGCGTAAGATAGTCTTGCTTGAATTTCAGAGCCATATGCCTGAGCCTCAGATAAAGAAGCATTTATTTGTTTTACTCTCATATCACCCATAGAAACCCAATGTTGTATTTCTGTTTGCGCTCTGGATAATTCTGACTGTGCTATACGGACAGCAGATGAAACCATTTCAAAATCTTCAGCTACTTGAGCTGCATAAGCATCTGTACTTGCTGATGGCTCATCATTATTAATAACATTCTCAGCTTGATTTAAAGCACTATTGGCTCTTGCCAATGATGAATTATTAGCATCAAATGTATAAGTATCTCCAAATATAGAAGATGTATTTGCTACTTCAAAGTTATCATATGCAGCTTCAGCTGCTTCTATTGCATTTTTCATAGCTGTTATAGCTGTAGCAATATCTCCTGTAGATGGGTCATTCGTAAGAATAGCTTCGCCATCAGCTAAATGAGCTTGTATCCCATCAAAAGCTACATTAACATCTAATAGATTCTGTGCTACATCATACGCTGCATCAGGTTTATTTCCATCTATTAAGTTTGCTGCATAAACTAATGCATCTCTAACAACAGTAAATCTTTTATTCGTATTGTCCCACAACTCTGTCGTATCATCAATATCGCCAATAGAAGTATAAAAATCATTTATCTTGCCCTCAGCTGTACTAATAATATTATCTGCTTTATTTAATTCTGTAGTAATTGCTCCTAAAGCTGTAGTATCAATAGCTGCAACTGTATTCATATTACCTAATACATTTTGCAAAGATTTTATAGAAGCATATAAAGGTACTAAGTATTCAGCTTCATCTGGAAACACTCCTACATCACTAGCACTATAAACTACAGCTGGATATTGAACCTCTGAATAAGTAACAGAGCCACCACTAGGTAATACATCAACAGTATTATTATCTATATAATAAACAGGGTCTGTAACTGTGGCATAGTTCATATCGTCAGGATCACTATATCTACCTTTGTTACTTGCTATTATAGCCCTACACGGTTGTTTTATATCTCCGTCACTTCTAAATACATTTAATATTTTACTTGTACTTAATGTATCTGCTGAGCCAGATGTAAATGATTGTTCAGCTGAACATAATGATAGCATATATGGAGACATATAATTTATTATTTCTTTAGCACCATCAGTTAAAAATTGAGTTAATTCATTTTGAGTCGGTGCGCTACTACCATCAATAGATAAACTTGTTAATCCTTCTACTTGTTCTTCAAAGGTTGCCATTATGTACTCGCTACAAAAACCTCAACACTACAAGCAGCTGTATCAGCAGCACAAGTTATATCAACTAGGTCACCGAATGAATTAGGAGTTATCCCAGCAGCATCAGCAGAATCCATAGTATCCTTTACCCCACCCGATAAATCAGCGCAATATAAAAAGGAACATCCTTTATCAACTTTTACACCAAACTCATCATTATTTTCATTTTTTAAAACTAATGCAATATGATTAGTAGTATCTAAATTTGTAATTCTTATATATCTAACATCATCCTCATCGAATTGACCAGCTAAATATGTTTTAGATAATTCAGTATTATAAGCTGCTCCAAATCCAAGTAATCCAATCTCGTTAGTACCTATACTAACAATTCTTTTTACTATAGACGCAATACTTCCAACTTCTAATATTCTTTTAGAACCATAGTCTTGATTATCAAGTATAATATCTTCTTCTATTTTAACTTTTAATGTAGCCACTATCGTTTCCTAGATTTTCTCTTAGGTTTAGATTTACGCTTTCGTGCTTTCTTTGCAGCAGCTGTTCCTTTTTTAGTATATGGATATTTTTTACCTTTAACTGTTGGCATAACCTCTCCTTTTTTTAAATTCTTTTAACTTGCCACGCCAAAAATCCTGACCTTGTTTTGTTCTTTCTTTCTTTGCTCTTTCAATAGTTTTATCCATTGTTGTTGTTGAAATTTCAAAATCAGTTCTCTTTGCAGCTTCTTCAATCATATACATATTGGTAGTGAATTTAGGCTCTGAAGCCCTTTCACCACAAGACTTACAATAAAACCAATGTTCTAAATTTGGTTCGTTACAATTTATACAATCATTCATATTTTAATTCTTTAGATTTCGGGGACTGCCTTTTATTGACAGTCCCCACAGTTCTATACTGTTATCCTTATTTATTCGGATTAGGCTATAGTTTCAGCGTTAGCAGAAAAGTCAGCATCGGTTAGGTCTTTACCATATCCTTGAGCATACCATCTTTCTCCATCTGTGAAAAAATCACAGTAGTCTCCAGCAGTCGCTGCCGCAGTCCATACAAAGAAATCATCATTTGCTGCACAGATAGCTCCTACACCATCATCATATCCAGTTGCTGAACCAACATTAGCGAGGTTTGTACCACTTCCCATATCAACACTAACAATCTGATTCATTCCTGCATCAGTTTGTGCCGCATCTTCTGTAACCATTACTTTACAATTCCAGCCTGATTCGACACTTGATAGAGTTGGTAGGGTAATTAATGTTGTAGCTGTTGGATTAACAAGAATGATAGAACCGCTATCATTCCCATCCAATGTTACACTTGCTGTTACTTTCCTGATTTTCTTATCAAGATTACTAACACCACTTGAACTATTTAGATAATCACTTCTCATAATATTACTCCTTAAATATCTTCAAAGCTATAAAGACAATGGCTTTCAGGTACTGTTACCTCAAGACCAGCTTCGGTAAGAATCATATCCTTACGAAGATCTTCATCAGCTTGTTGTACGTTAGAAATAATATGGGTATCGCGATTCTGACCATTACCAATTAAAGGACGATATGCAACATTATTCATATCAGCAATGAGCATCATCCCACTTGCATATCCTCTAAATAGCGGTTCTTTAACAATCGCTAATGAGCCGTGAATAGTATCTAGTTCCATAATCTTATGACCAAAAGCACCGTTTCTTGGTTCGAGTTCAAAGTTATTTACAACTCTACCATCAACAGTGTTTTGATATAAGAATCCAGCAGATCCTACTTTATTCAAGTAAGAAATAACTGGTAGACCAGCTAAACAAAGCTTCTGTCCGCTTCCACCCCTTGCAGGATCAAACAGAACTTCTAAATCGCCAAGAATTTCATCATAGCTAAATTCAGCAGTTGTGATTGATTTGAAATACGAACTTCCACGTGAATAACTTAGTTTACTAGCATCATTAGAAGGTGTAACCGTTCTAATAATGTGACCAACTATACCATCGGTTAATTGTGAACTACCCTGTCTTGCGCGTTGACTAAAGAGCATAGCCCTTTCAATATCAACCTTATGTTCTCTGAGCTTTAGACTCCAGATACGTGACCACTCATCTGCATAACCGCGATACTTAGTAGCAATCGCAGTATTTGACATTTCAGCAGCCGTTTTAAAAATCTGAGTATACCCAAAGTCGTCATCTATTTCACCACTAAAGACATCAGGAGATCCTGAACCCTCTTCAAAAGAAGTACCAATTACCATACACTTAGCATTATCATCTAAAATATCTGAATCAGTAGAACCTGAATCAGCAGGTAGTGATAATATCTTACCAGTAAATGATGCGATACCGTCAGTTCCACCTGTCCCTGAAATTGCAGGAGCGGATTGAACCCTGACAACAACCTGAGAAACATCAACGTCACTTATTGCAGCAGTTTTAGTATTTACTGCAAACACCATTCCCTTTACAAGGAATTGAGGTGCATAAAGTCCAGTTGAGTCTCCACCAGCTTGTATGTTATCAGCATCAACGGTAAAGGAGTAAGAACTTCCAGCACTAACAGCAGCACTGCCATTGACAGCAGCACCTAGTAAGAAAGTTCTATCAGACCAATCGGTCTTACTTCTATCTTCTAAGAATCGGAAAACGGGATCATCTGTAGGAACCTTACTGACTTTCGATAGATATACGAAAAATGGTGATTCTTCAGGAGCAAGTTCTGCTATCCTATCACCAAAGTTATATAATCTACGATTATCAGGAGTGGTTCCGTGAGCCGAAGCGTGGGAATTAGACGCACTTTGAGCAACATCAGTTACTTTTAGTTGTCCTTGATTTACAGCCATTGTAAACCTCCATACTTATTTGTTTTCATTTTCTATTTAAACAAAACAAAAAAATCAAACTATGGAATCCTATTTGTTACTCCAGTTGAGTTCAAAACATTGTCCCATATTTTTGACTCTTCAGACTTACGTACCTTGCCACTCTGATTATTCTGAGTACCAGCAGTACGTGGAGCCTGTTGTTTTGTCCTAGGAATAGTAACGTTTTGAATCTGACCACTACGTCCTGATGAATCTTTCCAAAGTTTTACAAGTGAGCTTACAGGCACACTATCCTTTGGTTTGGATACGAAATCCATAAATTCATTTATGTCAGCATCGGTCATATTATGATCTCTACGTAACTCACTCCTAGTATTATTCACAGCCATATTGTTCTCCACGCGTTGGATCTCTTTATCCAATACGGAATGAACAAGACTGGATTCGTGTTGAACCCTCATCTGGTATGACGGTGAATTTGGTTTGTAGTAAGCATCCCAAGGGTTAAACTCATCCTCTGTCAGTGAGGGAGTCTCTTTTATATTCTGTTGTTGTTGAGCTGCCTGTTGTGCGCTTAAGTATTCAGTAATACTACTTTGCAACTTTGCATTATCAGCACTTGCCTTATCATACATAGATTGCCATTTTTTTACTTCATCCTCAAGTGGACTACCTTCAGCTTGTACATCAACTTCATTTTCCTGATTTTCCTCAATCTGTCCTTCGACAGACTCTTGACTTTCTTCGAGTTGCTGTTCTACGACAGCATCTGCTTTAGCTTCAGCCATATTATTACTCCTTTTTTAAGATGTCCCGATATCTTCTGGAACAGGACTACTTTCCATACTACCGAGCATAGCATCTTGCTGACGTGCGATAGTACTTTGTAATCTTTCCGATTCGAGCCTCACCTTTGTTGTTAGTTCATTGGCACTTATTCTCTTATCAGCCTTGGCGTCCGATGCTACACTATCGAGTTTAGATTTAAACTTTTGAACCTCAACTCGTTTTTTATCAGCAACGGACTCCCTTTGGGCAGTTTGCAAGTCTCCTTGCAATTCTTTTATTTGTTGTTGTAATTGAGCATTCATTCCTTGTAACTGCTCAATTTCACCAAATCTTTTCATAACTCCTTCTTTATCAAATATTTCAGGATTCTTCTTTAATACTTCAAGTTTATCAACGATACCCATTTGGTACGCTTCCAAATATACGTTAAGTTCAGCATATTTGGAAGTAGGTAACGTAGAACCCGGAACGATACGTATGTCGTGTTGTTCAATATTATTCTTATCCTTTTGTATATCAACAATAGTTTGCGTCATATCATCATACATATTTACAGTTATCTCACTCAAATCATTGTTAGGCTGTGCGGTTCTGAAATATTTTCTATACGTATACTGTTGTTTTGATATTGCATAAATAACGCGACCAAGTTTTACAATACTAAACTCAATATCACGTAACTTTGATTTACTACGTTCAGAACCCATAGCTATCATTTGCTGGGTTCCTTTAAATGTTTCTGGTGCTTTATCTGCAACACCGTGCATTATTTCTGGAATGCCAAATATAAAATCTATATAGAACTCACACTGCTGTATTAATTTATAGAACTCACCAGCTAGTGGAGTAGGAGACGGATAGTGTGGTTCTCCCTGACTACTATCAACTTCTATTACAGCGTTGGGATTAGCCCAATCACGTTCCAGTTGGTCTAGTCCATTAATTGCACTACCTACAGGAACAAGTAATTTTAATCCAGCAGATGCCTGTGCGTGTGACAATGCTAAAGACCACAGTTTATTTAAAAGTCTCTGCATAGGTATTGCACGTGATACGTCTGATCTTGGATATGGTGTCTCTGTCCAGTTGTTTGGAAATGGAACTATTGGGTAGTCCTTTAAGTTTAAGACATATTCATCTAATACTATTTGACCACAACTTACTACTACAGCAACCCTAGTCTGTATAAATGCTTCATATGTAAGTAAACCTTTTTCAAAATCAATAGCTCTTTCGTCTGCTATAATTATAAACTCTTCTTCGTTTAATACAGATTCTGCTCCAGATTGCATATCAATCAATCTATAAAAAGTAACCTTCTTCTTGTAAAATCTTTCTAATACCTGATATCTTTGATCTCTCCAGTAATCATAATCCTTTACCTCTGCTGGAGTATATATTTCCCTAGATAGTTTATTTTGCGAATCTGGAAAGTCTTCATCTTGATATGTAGATATATCCTCAATGATACCAGCTATCTCATCTCCTGACTCTTTATCGGTATTAGCTCCTAATTCTGGGTAGAGATTAACGAGTTGTTCGCCAGTAAGAATAGAAGATAGTATGATGCCGTCGGCATCTGAAAACCATCTGTCTCTTGATGAAGGAGGAACGTAAACCCTGAATGGATTAATGTGAACGAACCTTACGTCACCCCTACCCATATCTGCTTCACTGTCAACATAAACATATACATATCCTATGCCAACAGTAGAAAAATCGTGTATTGCCTGTTTTATTTGAGAGTCACCATCTGATGATTCCCATATAGAACCAAGCATTGTTTGCCAAACCTTAGCCATCTTTGCGTCACTATCTTCACGAGGCATAGCTGTAAAAACTGGTGGACGAGCAGTCATAAATGATTTCATCTTCTCAACGGCAGGAGATACCCTATCCATAGGTATATCAGCCTGATTACGTGACTGAAGCTCATCAGATTCGCTAGATGTAAAATGATTTCCTAGATAAAAATCTAAATCTTTACGCGCCTCCGAATCCCAAGACTCTCTAGCATCGCGCCACTTTTTAAATAATTCTTCGTTATGTAATGCTTTTGGATCGTATTCCATTATACCCTAGCACCAGTTAACCAGTTATATGATTTTAACTTCTTTTTCACTTTAGAAATAGTATCAATACTTCCTTTCTTAAATCTTCCACTTGCTGGTGGCCGTGCATAATAATCAGCGTAATATAGCGCATCCATCAAGTCATCGTGTCTTGCAACGGGGTGTTCAAACATCTCATCAATAAGCTCGGTCATAATTTTACGCAGGTATAATTTTTTGGAATTTACAATAGCACCTAGCGAAGTTTCAAGTCTATCTTGTTTTTTTATTCCACCGGGTGGTTTAACACCTTTAAACAGGCCGGGCATTAGTCTTCTGTCGTCTGCCGCAAGTCTTGATGCCATATCACGTACCATCTCCTGAGCAGCTACCGTTTCTATAGTGACCCTACGTACCGGAGAGTATTTACGTGCATATTTAATAATTATCTGTGGTAAATCAAATGTTGGTATACGTTCACGGTAGTAGTCCAATACATATCTGTTCTTCTCTGAATCTATCGCCATAACAACTATTACCTGATAATCTGATGTAGCTGTAGCAGTAGCAGCAATATCAACTCCTAAATAAACATTTATTGGTATTGACTCGCCTTTAATATCTAAAAAAGCAAAATTGTCCTTACTTATAAATGTTCCGTTATGATATTGTATTCTATCTATCTTAAATGATGCAGAGGAAATATCACGCGCATCATTCATATATTCCTGAGCAAACTTATTTAACATACCCGCTTCAGTAAATTCTGCTTTCTTACGTTCTAATTTTTCCAATGGGAACTGTTCTTCCCACATAGCCTTACCATTTTCAACCGCCCTATAGAAATTTAAATCCCAAGGGTAAGTATTTCCATTCTCGGTTGCCTCTCTAAATCCTTCTACTGTAGTTTGTAAGAAGCTATCAAAATGAACAATGGTTCCGCACAACCATATCCAACCCTCACGTCCCGGTGATTCTTCTAATGCTGGGTACACTGTAGACACTACCCATTTCTTTATCTCCAAACGTCGCTCTGGTGTCTTTGTATTTAGTTCAGATTCAAAGTCATCTAGTATTATACCAGTATATCTTACATCTATTTCTGTACGTCCTCGCAATCTTTGTGTTGTACCCTTAGCTATTATCCTGTCTCCCTTAGAAGTTACCAAGTCTTTCTCTGTCCAACGCTTACCTGCCAGATCACCAGCTAACTGACCAAAGTAGTATTGTATTGATTTATTATCCTCTAGATGATTACGTATATATTTCAAGTGATCAATAGCCTGACCCTGCTCCTCAGCTACCCAAGCTATAAAATTACGTTCTTCTGACGGTGAAAAGCATACCTTGTGCAGTATAGCTGCCTTTGCAAGTATAGATTTACCAAATCCCCTAGGCATTATGTTACAAATACGTGCGCCCGGTTTTGTAGTAATCAGCTTTTTAGCTACTTCATAGTGGAATGGCGGTGATTTACTCTTGTTTAAAAAGTCATCAGGTAGAAACGCACGTCCGAAGTAGATAAGGTCGTTAAGGGAACGTGACAGTATCTCTTCCTTGTCTGATAATTCAGAGGGTGGGCTTATAATGTTGAATATTTTATCTTTTTCCAAGGTTGTGTACTTGTTATTTCTTCATAGTGGTACTTTTGCAGTCCAAATGTAAAATCAATAGGCTTTACTTCCTTCTTTTTTCTACTATTAAATATAAATCTACTCATTCTTTTCCTTTAGTACTTTTT
>VTLG01005098.1_pt1 | contig 10068 bp, 17 predicted proteins | sample 4694571 | NCBI WGS metagenome assembly VTLG01 (sample SAMN12604809, study PRJNA352737) | marine metagenome | biome: ENVO:00000447; feature: ENVO:00000209|ENVO:00000569|ENVO:01000036; material: ENVO:00002151; isolation source: viral sequences binned using virsorter ... | reverse complement strand
GCATGTGAGGCTTCAAAATGACCCGTCAATTCAACACAGATATGGAACGCGATATAAATCGCATTGCCATTGCTACTGAGAAGATGCTTAAACTTCTCAAGGAGCTAAAGGAGGAAAAGAAATGAAACTATCAGAAATCAAAAAATCAGTGACCGTTGCTCTAATGACTGGCGTTGCTGCTTCAGCAAAGGCAAAAAGTGTCAAAGAATCTGATGTATTTACTGAGGATATTAGACACCAATGCCAAGTAGTCGGTGATTATCTAGCAACTAAGTTCTTACAAGAGTGCATGGATGAGGCTGAAAAATGCCTTCACGATGGCGAAAGCTTTGATGCACTCATGGAAGAATTTAAAGAAATAGGCCCAAGATTTTCTGAGGAGATAGAAGAATGAACGCAGGTCTAGTGATCGGAGCCCTCTTTATTGGGGGCTTTTTTCTTATCGGTTCCTGCTTTAAAGGTAATGAACCACCGGAGTCCAAAAGACTAAGGAAATTACGTTCGCTCAAGATTAAAAATCAAAAGCAACGTGAGTATTACGTGAAAGAACTGGCTAAAGAAGTTGAGAGAGTAAAGGACATTACCAAGCCTTTAATATGACCAACTTCACTGCATTTGCAAAGCTGCTTTCATTCTTAAGGATGAACTCTCATCATCAAATGGGAGTTTTGTCTATTGAATCACTTCTATTGGTAGCAGAAGCACCCAGGACATTAGAAGAATTGACTCATTTAACAGGGGCACATAACGGTAGTGTTTCTCGTGCAATTCGTTCTATTACTCCAGTCTGGAATGAAGAAAAGGGGGTAATACACATGCCTCACCTTCATTTACTGGTCAGAAAGAAACGTAAACCACCTTTAACAGGCCATGAATACCATTTAGCCAGAGGTGGTAAACAATTACTCCAAGAAGCAGGGCTGATGAAATAGTGTATCTAGGTGAACTAGTACATTTGATACATGGGGACGTAATAGTCCCCTTTTTTATGCTCTCCCTGTTTACGAAATGTCCAAAACCGTGTAGATATATTAAATAGTTGATCTATGTTTGATGAAAGAGGGAATCATAGAGATGGTCGCATCTGTGATTTGTCCACACCCCAGAGGACAAAGGCACTATGCTGTTTATATTCACTTCTTAGAGAAGGAGCCTATCCTATGTATCAGTTCCAGCAAAAATCTAAGAGTGGCAAATTGTCGCAAAGATCCTTTTAATTCATGGATCTATCTAAACTTGCCGCTGCTCTTGAGACTGTGGGCTCATTGGCCCCAGGTAATTTTCCAGTTCATCATGCACAAGTACTTCTCTTCATATCTGAAAAGGAGTCCTGCACGTACAGAGAGATAGAAAACAAATTTGATGTATCAAATGCTTCTGCCTCTCGTATCGTTCATTCACTAGGAATGAATGCAAGGCATCGTGAAACATGCCTCGGTCTTGTAGAGATCTATATCGACCCTGAAGAAGGAAGACGTTACAGGGTCAGACTTACTAAGAAAGGTAAGTCAGTAATCAGATCTTTGGAGGCTGTCTAACCCACAAAACCACGACCAACCACGACCATGAAACGAACTTCATTAGGTGATCGGTTCACCATTAAGCAATGCTTTGATAAAGCAGATAAATATCAATGGAATGGACAGGTTGGTGCTAAAACAACCGTTCAAAGAGCATTAGAAGCTGTTAATTTTTTTAGTCCAGGGATGCCAATCGTTGATATAACTGCCAAAGAAATAATCAAATATAGAAACTTCCTTGCCAAAGAACTAAATAATTCTCCTGCAACCATTAATGCAAAGGTAAGCACCATCAAAGTAATGCGAGAAATGGCTGTTACTCATGGAGAAGTAAAAATTTTGCCTGAAATGCCTAAGAATTTACCTGTTGATAATCACAAAGATATTATTTGGGAAGATGTTGAACTTGGAGCTGTTTGCGAGGATTTAATGCAACGCAACAGGGAGGACATCGCAAGGTTCTTGGTCTTTTTATGTGAGATGGGCTGTAGACCTGTTGAGATGAGAAGACAAACTGCTTCAGATTATAATTTCGACGAAAAAACAGTTACATTTTTCAAAAGAGCACATGACAATAAAACTTCTAATAGAACACTTCCTCTCACACCTGTTGCCTTCGATATTGCTAAAAAACAGGTGAAACTTTTTTCACAAAACAAAGTATGGACAACGCCTGAGAGAGAATTAAATTATCAAGTCACAAAATCTTTAAGTAGATGTGGAATTGAGAAAAGTTTTGTTATCAAAGCAACAAGACATACCTGTGGAACGAAACTTGGGAGGCGTGGATGTACTAGTTTGGAAATAGCTGCTTGGCTTGGACACAGTTCGGAACAAATGTGCCAACGATATGTCCACATGCCACACGACCAGCATGCAAAGGCTTTTAATGCTTTGACAAGGTTACGCGCAGCTTGAGAAGGGGGTCTAGCAATCTGGTGAATGCACTGAACTCATAATTCAGCTAAGGCGAGTTCGATCCTCGCGACCCCCATTGCAACTTTGTTTGTAAACAATATTCGCTTCGTACGACTGATTGAAAAATATGCAGAACCTCTATTCAAGGATAGAATGTAAACAACAAAGATCCCAGGCTATGACTAGCTTGGAACGAACTCATAACTCGATTATACATCGTCAACACCCTCGGAGAACAACTCATTCGATTGCAGTAACAGGGATAAGGGCTGGTCATACGCCCGTGTAACGAATAACTTGCATGTAAAGGTTATTTATTTAGCGTTTGACAGTTATAAATTCATTCGATGAACAGATTCAGCGACAGTTAATTGCTGAGTCCAGGGCCAAGGATTCTTTTGACTCAAATCAAAGGAGGCTAAAAGCTGTTGGGAAAGAGAGTGCTCTTTCTTATGGGCAGCATCTTTACAGTTCGTTAGTTGCTGATGTTGCTGATGCCTTAGATAAAACCTTTACGGAATATCTGCTTGATCCTGAGAAAGCAAGAATTAATGGAGCTGCCATTCCTTTCTTTGATCCATTTAAAAGTGTTGATCAAATTGCTTCTATTGCTTTAGTCGCAACGATTGACCAACTCAGCAGGAAACAAAGGCTTGCAGCTTTCTCGCAGAACTTAGGAGCTGCCATAGAAAAAGAATGCAGGTTGATGAGACTTGAAGGGAAGAGCCCTGTTGAGTTACGTCATTTGATGAGGCAGGGAATCAGCCGGAACAAAATCAGCAGTACCCAAATAATGAGACAACTTGGCTGTCCTGTCCCTGTCTTTAATGATTTAACGCGACTACATATTGGCCAGTTCCTTTTAAATCACATCCTTCCAACAGGTCTTGTCAAAGTAGAGCTTCACAAGGTTGGCAAAACTACTCCAAGGTTTGTTCTACCGACTGAAGAAGTTGAAAATATTATCCGTGAATGCAGGATTCATAAATACAGAACAGCTTATTCAGCAATGGTTTGTCCTCCTGAAAAATGGGAAGGACTTTATGGAGGTGGAGTTCTTGGAAATGAGGAATGCTTAATCCGAGTACCAATTCAAGATGCAGAAGAGAAAGACACAACTGCTATTGAGCATTACAGAAGAGCTGATCTATCTAAATACATTGCAGTTATCAATCATCTTCAATCGTGTCCTTTAAAGGTCATTCAAGAAATCGTTGAGATTCAAAGGATTACATGGGATAACGGATTTGATGGCCTTTGGCCTTGTGCCAAGATTCCTAAAGCTGTCCCTGAGAGATTAGGTAATAAGCCAAGTAAAGAAGATTTAAAAGAAAGGAATCGGATGGCTGTTATGGCCCATCGAGATCGAGAACAAAACAGACCAAGGCGAATCAAGATTGAAAGATATATGCAACAAGCCGAAGAACTAGCAGGACGAACTATATGGCAGGCATATCACAGTGACCATAGAGGCCGCGTTTACACAAGTAATAAATATTGCACCACTCAAGGGCCTGATTATGAGAAGTCAATTCTTGAATTTGAAGAAGCTTTACCTGTTGATGAGGCAGGTTTTGAATGGTTGTTAGCAGGAGCAGCAGGACATTACGGATATAGCCGATCACCTTGGGATGAGCGTGTGAAGTGGGGTGAAAAACATATTGAAGAGATGAAAACAGTGGCATCTAACCCATTAGGAAGGGTTGAATTATGGAGAAATGCAAACGATCCTTGGCAATACTTACAGGCTTGTAAGGGTGTTAAAGAAGTCCTGGAGGAAGGTAAAACAGGGGTTCCAGTTCGCTTCGATCAGACCACATCAGGGTGTGGAATATTGGCAGCCCTGTTGAGGAACAGAGAGATAGGCAGGTTATGCAATTTATATGGAGACACCCCTGCAGATCTATACAGCCTTGTAGCCGAGAAAGTTGTTGAAAGACTGACCCATGATCTTCAATTCGGAGAGCATAAAGAAAAGGCACTAGCAGGGCTTTGGTTAAAGAGAGGTATTTCTAGATCTCTTTGTAAGAAACCAATACTTGCAGCCCCATACGGAGGCTCCTTCATGTCTTTATGCGATTCATTGGTAGAGAACTTGGATGAATACCTTGGTTACGTTCCTTTAGAAGACTTCACCTATGAGGTCGCAATTCCTTCCAAGTATTTAGCTAGTCATCTATGGGCTGAGATGAAAGAACATATTCAACCTTGCCTTGATTTAAAGAAATGGTTGATGCAAGTCACTAAAAAAGTGATGGCTAAAGGTCATCCAGTTGAATGGACAATGCCTAATGGTTGGCCGATGAAGATTGCAGACAGAGAACCTACAAAATCCATTGTTAAAACAATTTTATATGGCAAGAAAATTCATATTCATTTGAATGATCAACCAATTACTTCACGTTTTTCATCAACACAAGCAAATAAAGGAATTGCTGCTAATTTCACTCATGCTTGGGACGCTACTTTTCTAAGTAACTTATGTTACGAGGCCGCAGAACAAAATATCCCAGTGATCACGAATCACGATTGCTTCGCTTGCCATGCGACCAATGCAGGCAGGGTTCATACAATGTTACATGATACTTTTGGGGCTCTATATGCACCTAACTGGCTAATAGGAATTAAGGAAGAAATTCAGTTAAGCACAGGAATCTCTCTTCCTAATCTTCCTAAAATGGGAACACTTGATCCTGCAAAAATAGGAACCAACCCTTATTTATTTTCTTGAAATAACAACTTTGAATCATAGGACTTGCACAGGGGCGGAGAGTAGTTTACCTTTATGAAACACCCTATATATGGAGTCTTTTGGCCAAGGAATTAATCAAGACACCACAAGGAGAGATCCGTTGGTGCAAACTCTTAGGCGACGCACGACCAGCCTATGAAGAAGGAAAGCCTGATGAATGGACGGCTGAATTATTACTAGATGGCAGAGATAAAAATGTCATCGAGTGGACCGAAATGATGGAGCAAAAGTTCTATGAATTACATGGAACTCAAGCCAAAAAGAATACATATTGGTTCAACTGTCTCCCTGATAAAGAAGACAGTGCGAAGCTCGTCGTGAAATTCAAGTTACCTTGCTTCACTCGTAAAGACGGAAGCAGATCAGAAGGTCCAACAGTATTTGATTCCAAGAGAACTGCTTGGCCTGTTTCTACAGAAATCGGTAATGGATCAAGAGTGATTATTGCTTTTGATATTTATGCCTGGAACAACAAAGCCGGATCAGGAATGACCTTGCAACCAAAGATGATGCAAGTCATTGATCTTATTGAGTACACAGGCGGATCTTTGCCCAAAGAAGATGATGTCTTCGATGAAATTTCAGGCGGTTATTCAGTAGCTGAAGCAGAAGGTGCTCCATTCTGATGGGCGTTAAAACAGCAGAAGTAATTCTGCCTTTACGTCCTATTTCAAAGCCAAGACCTAGATCCTTTATGGGTCAAAGCCGACCATACAACGATCCTGTTTACAAGAAGTGGATCAAAAATGCCAGAGCACACATGACGGAGTTCTGGACTAGAGAACCACTTGAGTTTGTAAACAATCTGCATATCAGTTTTCGCGGCCCTGCTCGTGGAGATCTTGATAACAGAGCCGGATCAATTCTTGATGCAGGTAATGGTCTGATTTGGAAAGACGACAACGTAAAAGTTATCGGGAACATGACACTTCAATGGCATCACACAAAGGAGAAAGAAGCACACATCATTCTCCATATCACATGGGAGGAAGATGAATGATTCCTTGTCCTCACTGTGGACACGACAAAAACACTGTTCGTGAAGTCCAAAGCAAAACACAAAAACTAAGGCGTTATCGCATTTGTAAAAAGTGCGGTAAGTCCTTTACTACCGAGGAATTTCTAGCTGTCTTTGCAGGTCAATCCAGAGGTTTAGTTGTTGACAAACCTCCAGGGGAGGGAGATGGGTGAATCCCGTTTTATTCGTCACGATTCTTGCCCCGACTGCGATAGCTCTGACGCTTTGGCGATCTACTCGGACCACACGTTCTGTTTCGCCTGCCAAAAATTCACGAAAGGAGAAACCCCTGAAAAAGCTCCCAGACAGGAACCTATTCGGCCAATGAAACCGCTTGAAGATTTAGCTCCCTGGGAATCCGATCATTATCGAGGAATACCTAAACGTGTCCTTGATCAATACAACATTCTCAAGACAGACACAGGAGTTGCTTTTCTTTATCGAGATGACTCAGGAAAAAACATTGCAGTTAAACAAAGATCTAATGAGAAAAAAATCTTCTGGAAAGGTGACTCAAAATCAGTCGCAGGGTTTGGTTCACATCTCGCAAATCCTTCCCACCATGATGCAATCGCTATATGCGAAGGCGAGTTCGACGCACCCTCAGTCTATGCAGCCACCAGTGGAAAAATAGTTGGAGTCTCTGTTCCAAATGGAGCACAGAATGCAGCTAACTTTGTAAAAAAGAAGTTCAATTTCTTCAGTCAATTCAAAGTTATTTATGTCTGCACTGATAACGATGATCCAGGTAATGCTGCTGCTGATGATCTTGTTGCTCTCTTTGAACCAGGCCAAGTTCGTCGTGTTGTCTTTCCTAAGAAAGATGCCAATGACACTCTCCAAGAATTAGGTGCTCACGCTCTAAAGGAAGCAATTTCTGCAGCTAAAGAGTTAAGACCTGATGGAATTAAACCTGCCTCTGCTTACGCAGGGATAGCAAAGAAACCACCAGATCGAAGAGCAACAAATTGTGCTTTTGGTTTCTGGAATGACAAGACACCTTTCTATGACAACCAACTCATCGTATTAATTGCGGGGTCAGGTATTGGCAAGACAACCTTTGCAAGGGCGTTGGCATTACATGATATGGAGAGAGGTATAAAAGTAGGCTGGATTGGATTAGAAGAGACAGCAGAAGAAGCAGTCTTTCGCTTCGTTGGAATGGCCTCTGGTTTGCAGCTTCACGCTCGACAAAACTATGCAGGACTAACTGATGAACAAGTTCAGGACATCGCACAAGCTGACAAGTTTGTTACGGGTTCTGGAAACCTTGAGTTGTTTGATCACTTTGGATCTCTTGATGAAAAGGTCATCCTCCAAAGGATGAAGTACATGGTTATGAGTCTTGGTTGTCAGCATCTCTACCTTGATCATCTAACGATTATTGGTAGTGGCTTGGCTCAAGACACAAGACATTTGGATTCAATGATTACAAAGATTAGAAGCTTCATCGCTGCTACTAAATGCACAGTGTTCGCTATCAGTCATCTCAATCGCTCCTCTAGTGGAGAAAATTTTGAAAATGGTAGTTCACCAGAGCTACATAACATTCGCGGTTCACATGGAATTGTCCAGTTATCAGACACAATTTGGGCCCTCTCAAGAAAAAGAGGAGAACATACTACTCACTCCCAATGCTTGAAAAACAGAATGTTGGGACGGACTGGGTATGCAGGCTCATTTCACTTCGACGAACAAACCCAATCTCTAAATCACACATGGGAAGACCAGGCCATCCCGTTCTGAATTGGAATCAACTCAGAAAAGCACAAGCTGTTTACTTCTTCTTTGGTTCTACCTGGAAGAAGGCAATGGTAACTGAAATTTATCCAACATCTTGCACCATTATTTACAAAGAAAATGAAAGAGACTATGCCAAACGAGTCGCTGATCTCGAAAATATACGCTCCGTTCTTGGATACGACTCTTTTGGAAATGACACCTCCGAAAAAGACTCCAGTGAAAGTAAGTCAGGAGACGATCAAAGCCATGATCATTGACGCTAATGAGTCTTACTGCGATGAGTTTGATAAAGGTAACAAGCTCAAATCTATGTGGTGGGATGGCTATTTAGAAGCCCTTCATAGGATTAAGGACTATCACGAAAAATGACTTCTACTTCTTGGCGAGAAGAACAACTCAAAGCTATTGATGATCGGATAGCTGAACTAAAACTCCTTAAAGCAAAACTAATTCTTGCGAAACAAAACCATGACCGAGCCAAAACTGATCTATGACGTAGAGCCTGATCTTTATCGTTGCGCCTCTAGCGCGGAATATGAAGTTGAGTTCTCTCCAGATGTCTGGACTTATCAATGTCGTATCACTGAAGCCAAAGATGCCATCACCTCAGAAATCGAACGTGTTCAATCATTTGCCCCCAACCATGAAATATTCTTGGCCGTGGGTGACAGGACGAATTACCGCTATTCGGTCTATCCCTTTTACAAATCAAATCGACTCAAATACAGAAAACCTGCAGGGTATTCAGCACTACGGAAGTGGCTTAATAAAACATGGCCCATCCTCACGTTACCCAATGTCGAAGCCGATGATGTAGTTGGTATTTCTTATGAAGAAGATGACGTTATCTATTCAAGAGATAAAGATCTGAAAACTATTCCTGGAATCCATATTGATTCAGAAGGTTCTTTGCAAGAGATCTCTGAGTGGGAAGCTGATTTGTCTTTCTATTCACAGGTATTAACTGGAGATGCTTGTGATGGATACCCAGGCTGTCCAGGTGTAGGTCCAAAAACTGCAGCCAAGATCATTGCAGGGGCTACTGATCAGCATGATTTATGGGAACTCGTAAAAGCTACTTATATAAAGACAGCAAGAAAGAAACCAGAGGAAACACCTTCTGTTTTAACAATGGCTAGGTGTGCTCGGATTCTTAGAAATGGAGAGTATGACCACGAAAATGGAAAACCAATTCTATGGGAACCTCCATATCCAAGAGAAGTCTTTATTCCAGGCTTTCACGACTAATCCTTTTTTCCTCTTCTAAATGAAGGCCAGTGAATAGGCAATGGTAAGGGTGAGAAGGATCTGATCGACCTGATTTTTCATATAGATCGTTCTGATATTTCACACGATCCATATTATTTTTTAACTCATTATTCATTTCTTCGTTTTCATTAAACTTCGCTCAATCAGGGCCACTGCTCCATCGTCGAGTGTGTTATCTGTTGACTTAGCTAAAGCATGTAATAAATCAATGATTAGTTTTTTAGTGCTTTCGCTTTTAAGAAAAGCAAAAAGAATTGGTCGTACTAAAAGAAGCATAAATAAGTTGCACTTATCATTAGAATAGTAGCTACATGGCCGTAGAGCAATTATGGATGAACAAGAAGAAGAAAAGAGTGGCTCAGGCTGGCTCGCTAGTCTTGTCCAGTTGACTATTCTTGGGTGGTCGCTCGGAGTAATTTCCATTTCATACTTTCATCCAAACCCTGTCAGGCAGATTGATACAACTTTTGCCGCAGGCCTTTTGTCGGCCTCACTTTCTCAATTTGGGATTAACGTGAAAGGAAAGAATGGCAACAAAAAGAAAGATAAAGTTATAGTAGACAGTAAGACTACGACCACGACGAACAAATGATTAAACCGTTTGTCCTTTTTCTTCTTTTATCTGCACCAGCCCAAGCTGAAATACGACACTCCATAGTCTCTTCGGCTCAGATAACTGTAGGAGCCGCTTCAACAAGTTCTACCAGAATGCCAAGTACCTACAGCATTTCTGGTAGTGGGGTTGACACTGCGATTGGCGATAATGCGGGACAGCTATCTGCAGGAACAATTACGTCGGGAGTGTATAACCCTGGCACAGTAGTAGGAACACAAAACGCTACCGGAGG
>VTLG01003367.1_pt1 | contig 10068 bp, 9 predicted proteins | sample 4694571 | NCBI WGS metagenome assembly VTLG01 (sample SAMN12604809, study PRJNA352737) | marine metagenome | biome: ENVO:00000447; feature: ENVO:00000209|ENVO:00000569|ENVO:01000036; material: ENVO:00002151; isolation source: viral sequences binned using virsorter ... | reverse complement strand
CATAAAAAGAAAATTAGATAAAGGTGGGAAAGATGGACGAGATTAATTGGACACAGGAGCAGATGCTAGAAGTTGGGTTGAAAGAACCTGATGATTTTTTAAAGGTACGAGAGACTCTATCTCGTATCGGTGTTGCCTCCCGAAAAGAAAGAAAACTATATCAGTCCTGTCATATATTACATAAGCAGGGACGGTATTACATTGTGCATTTCAAAGAGCTGTTTGCACTTGATGGAAAGAAAACTAACCTATCCAAGAATGATATAGCAAGGCGTAACACGATTGCAAATCTATTAAAGGATTGGGACTTGATTACTATACTTGGAGAGGTCACTGAAGTTGCTCCTCTCAGTCAAATCAAGGTGCTTTCGTTTAGTGAAAAAAATGAGTGGACACTAGAAACCAAATATAACATAGGTAAGAAAAAAGAAGCCTAATGGAAAAGTTCTCAGAATTTATTACAGAGGCAAAGGATGAGCCATATAGAATTATTTGTTTTTATCATGCAGATGACCTTTTAAAAGATGTTCCTGTAAATAATCATCTTGAAATGATGAGTATTATGAATAACTCTTCAAAAAAATCTGGAACGGAAGTTTACTATGTAGATTATGTTGGAAGTTATTTATCTGAAAAAAACGGGAAAATAATTTTACATTCTTTAAAAATAGATAAAAATTCTGGTCATTATATAAAACCAGATTTGAAAACAAAGGAAACAAATTACTTAGTTACTGAACTTGATCAAGAGAATGATATTATACTATACAGAGATTTACCAACTGCAAATATAAATCGGGTGTGGTTAGATTTAGTTAAAGAGTTAGAGCTTAAAAATTTTACAATTATCAATCCTATGGATTGTTATGATATTTGTGCAAGTAAATATTTAACTGATGTTTACTTAAAAGAACAAAAATTATTAACACCCAAAACATCTTACATAACTAACATATCAGACTCACAGAGAGCTTTTGAATCGTTGAATACTAAATTTCCTATAGTATTAAAGGCATCAGTAGGTTCTCAAACTGGAATTGGTGTTGTAATATTAGAAAGTATGAGGTCTTTAGATGCAACAGTGCAAATGGGTTACTATCTTGATGTCCCACTCATAATACAAGAATATATAAAAACTGACTTTGATGTTAGGGTTATAGTTTTAGATGGTGTTGTTAAAGGTGCAATGAAAAGAAAAGTTATAACAGATGATTTTAGAAGTAATGTATCTTTAGGTGCTGATTCAGAGTCAATAGAATTAACTGATATAGAAATTAAAGATTCTATTGCGGCCGCAAATGCAGTTAAAGGTAGATTAGTTGGTGTTGATTTTATACCAGCAAAGAATAGAGAAAAAGATAAACCATACATACTTGAGGTAAATGCAACACCTGGCTTTAGTGGTATTGAAAGTATAAACAAAGGGACTGTATCGAAGATATTTAACCATTTTAAAAATCGTGACAATTGGACACTTGACAATTAACTTCAAAGGTGATATAGTTACTATATGAATTTTTATACTAATGTAATACAATGGGGAAATAATCTCCTTGTTCGTGAAATTAAGAATGGTCAACGAACCAATTCCAAGGTTAGATATTCCCCCACACTTTATGCTCCTGTAAAGAAAGCAACTCCCTACAAAAACCTTACTGGTGGTTATGTTACTGATTTGAAATTTACCAATATGAAAGAAGCTAGGGAGTGGGTTGCTTCTATGAAGGATCAGCCGCACCTTGTTTATGGGAACACACAATATCCCTATACCTATATCGCTGATACACATAAAGGTCAAGTCGATTGGGATTTGGAAAAGATACTTATTGTAACAATTGATATTGAGGTTGAGTGTGAGAATGGATTTCCTAAACCAGAGGATGCAATAGAGCCTCTATTATCCATTACAATCAAGAACCACCAAACTAAACGTATTGTAGTTTGGGGTATAGGTGATTTTGAAACAAAACGTGAAGATGTAACTTATATAAAGTGTGAGAGTGAAGTGCATCTACTAAAAGAGTTTCTTGTTTTTTGGGAGAAGTACTATCCAGACATTGTTACTGGCTGGAACTCTGAGTTCTTTGATATACCATATGTGTGTAATCGAATCAAGAAACTATTTGGTGAGGATGAACTAAAACGTCTATCGCCTTGGGAAAGTGTAAGAGAACGTGAAGTATATCAGATGGGTCGTAATCATCAGGTATATGAGATACAGGGTATCGCTGCACTTGATTATTTTGATCTATATCGCAAGTTTACATATTCTGCTAGAGAATCCTATCGACTAGATTATATTGCAAAGGTTGAACTTGGCGAACAAAAGTCTGGTAATCCCTATGAAACTTTTCGTGAATGGTATACAAAAGACTATCAGTCATTTATAGAATACAATATAAATGATGTGGAACTTGTTGATAAACTAGAAGATAAGATGCGACTGATTGAGTTGTGTTTGACTATGGCTTACGAGGCAAAGGTAAACTATATTGATGTTCTTGGCACTGTTCGTTATTGGGATATACTCATATATAATTATCTAAGAGAAAGAAATACAATTATTCCTCAAAAATTAGACCACAAGAAAGTGGAAAAGTATGAGGGTGCTTATGTAAAAGACCCACAAGTGGGTATGCATAATTGGGTTATGTCGTTTGACCTTAACTCGCTATATCCTCATTTGATTATGCAATATAATATTTCACCAGAGACTTTGGTAAACAGTGGTGTAGAACCAGAAGAAGGAATGGTGGATAAGATACTTGACGGCAAGATTAGAAATACAACTGAATATTGTATGACTCCTAATGGTGCATTTTTTAGAAAAGACAAGCGAGGATTTCTGCCGGAGATTATGGAGAACATATACAATGATCGAACAAAGTATAAAAGACTTATGCTCGATGCTAAGCAAGAATATGAGGATACTAAAGACCCTAAGCTCCTCAAAGACATCGCCCGATATAACAACATCCAAATGGCAAAGAAGATATCTCTTAATTCAGCATACGGTGCTATTGGTAATAATTGGTTTAGGTATTTCGATTTGTTGGTCGCTACTGCAATCACAACGTCTGGTCAGCTTTCTATACGATGGATTGAGAAGGCTCTTAACATCTACCTTAATAAAATCTTGGAGACAAAAAATGAGGACTATGTTATTGCATCGGATACCGATTCTGTTTACATCACTTTTGACAAGTTCGTTGGTAACGTCTTTGAAGAGGGAACAGAACCTAGTCGAATTGTCGCCTTCTTGGATAAGATTGCAAAAGAGAAGTTGGAACCATTTATGGCAACAAGTTATACGGCTCTTGCTCAAACTATGAATGCGTATGAGCAAAAGATGGAGATGGGTAGGGAAGTTATCGCAGAGCGTGGAATCTGGGCTGCAAAAAAGCGTTACATTTTAAATGTGTGGGATAGTGAAGGAGTTCGTTATAAAACTCCACAGTTAAAAATGATGGGTGTGGAAGCGGTAAAATCAAGTACCCCTGCTCCATGCCGCGATAAATTAAAAGAAGCACTCAAGATTATTATGACTGGCAATGAGAAAATGCTAAATACATTCATACAAGAGTTTAGGAATGAATTTATGAAACTGCCTCCAGAAGAAATTGCATATCCAAGAAGCTGTAATGGTCTAGAAAAGTTCAAAGGAGAATCATCTTTATTTGCAACCGGAGCTCCGATTCATGTAAAAGGAAGCATACTATACAACTATCTTCTGGATAAAGAGAAATTAGAGGGCAAGTACGAAAAAATTCAAAATGGAGATAAGATTCGCTTTTGTCATATGAAGCAACCAAACATTTATCAATCGTCTGCCTTTAGTTTTATGACAAAAATTCCAAGGGAACTTGACATTGTAGACAAAATAGACTATGATGAACAATTCAATAAAAGTTTTAGCGAACCGCTAAAATTTATTACCGATAAGATAAACTGGTTGCTTGACTCAAGTTATGGTGAACAAGGAAGTTTAGAGGATTTTTTTAATTGAGATATTATCGTTATACTCTAGATGATCTAGAGAAAAGTTCAGATCGTAAACTATTTACTTACATATCATTCTTTGCGGGCGGTGGTGGATCATCGTGTGGTTATAAACTTGCTGGTGGTGATTGTCGTTTTGTAAATGAGTTCCAACAAGTCGCAGTTGATACCTATCTTGAGAACTGGCCTAACACCCCACACATTTGCGGTGATATTAAAAATGTCACTGGAAAACAGATTATGGAAATGACAGGTCTTAAAGTTGGTGAGTTAGATATTTTGGATGGTTCGCCACCATGTCCACCCTTTTCTATGAGTGGAACTAAGAAAGAAGGATGGAACAAGGAAAAGACTGCTTATGGTATGAAACAAAAGAATATCGAAGATTTGACATGGGAGATGATTCGTATTGCTGGTGAAATGAAACCGAAGGTGATAATTTGTGAAAACGTAAAGGGTTTGACTATGGCTTACGCAGCAGATCATTTGAATCGCATGGTTTCAGATTTTGAGGCTCTAGGATATAGCACAACATACAAAGTCCTAAATGGTATTCATTTTGGAGTCCCACAGAAACGACAACGTGTGTTTATTGTATCAGTTCGTGATGATGTACTGGATGATATTGGAATGAATTGGATGCTAATATCCTCACTATTTCCAGAGGGTGTGAATGAAGAACCAACTCTGGAACAAGCAATAGGTGATTTACGACTTGATAATGAGAATAGAGTAGAAGCAGAAGAATTAGTTGAGGCCATGAAGAAAAGTGCTAAATATAAGTGGTTAAAGAGATTACCAAAGAATCCAGAGAAGGTTGTATCAGTGGGTGATAACGTAGTTAAGCCGTGGTTTGAAAAGGTAATTGCACATAGAAAAAAGATGGGAAAATCTGTACCAGAGAAAAAGAGTTCGTTTTATCAGAGTCGCAGAGTACCTTGGAATCAAGCATCACATACTTTATCAGAGCAAGGTTTGATGACAAGTCTTGCAGTCCACCTTCATGCAGAAGAGGATCGTGTGTATACAACTAAGGAAGCAAAAAGAATTATGACGCTCCCAGAAGATTACATTTTGACAGGAACATTGAACGAGAAACTGGCAAGAGTAGGTTTGATGGTGGCTCCCATGATGATGAAGTATCTTGCAGAATCTATTTACGAAAAGGTATTAAAGGAATATCATGAAGTACATAACAGCTAAAGTCGATTTGGGTGAGAAAGAAACATTTCAGAAATATAACGGAAAATTTCTGAAAGAATCTGATGCACAAGACTTACTTAATGTTACAGAGGATACTGCTATCATGAAACCTGTGGCATCTCTTGATGGTTCGGATGTTCCTCTTGCGTATGTTATCTGCAATGCATATCCAAATGATAATGTAAGAAATGTACTTGCATCTATCGAAGATACTACCACAATGCGAGCTAACTGCTCTGGTCCTATAGACCATGAGGAAATGAAAAGAAAAGGTCTGATTGAGGGCAGAGATTATAAACTTAGAACTCCTAACTCCTACCATGTTCGCACTAAATCTGGTGGATGGGGGATGATCGCATATGCTTCAGAGATAAGCAGTATTATGGTAGGATATAAGAGAGGACGATTTACTGGTGCAATTGATTCATCTGGTTGGACAAAGGATAATCCGAAGAAGTTTGAGATACTAAAAGAGATTGCAGTTTATAATGAGAAAGCGTTTAAGACTGCCAATCCTACGATATATAATAAGCAGAAGAAATTTGCAGAGTCTTTTATACGACCAGAGCATAGAATAGGAATTTTTACCACGCTAAGTGCTAATCGTTATCACTCTGGGCAGACTGCCCAAATGTCGGCGCATGTCGATTCGGGCGATACGTCCTTTGGCCTTACTAGTATGTGTGTGTTCAAATCTGATTCTGATTATGAAGGAGCATATCTGATATTTCCTCGCTATGGAATTGGTATAGCTGCTCCAGATAATAGCGTGCTTATATGTGATTCGCTCCAGATTCATGGCGTTAGCCCTATTCGGGGAAACGGTGAGCGGTTTTCTGCTGTTGCCTACTGTGATAATCGACTAGCGACTATAGGTGCTGCAGGAAAATCAGAGAGACTTATAGGCAAGTATGCAAATAAAGAAAGTGGAAGTTTAGAAGATTTTATATAAATGAATATTATAATTGGTAAGTTTGGAAAGTCTATAAACTTTGAACCTCTACAATGGGGTATGATTGGTGGGGATAGTGAAAGTGCTATCCTTGCACAATCTATTGCACATCTATATCCAGATGATAATTTTTATCTGGTAAGTAGAAATAACTTTTCCAAATTATCAATAGATACTCAAATGAAAATAAACAAAAACAACAACCTCATTGATTGTTGGAAAAATTATGATAAGTCAATCAATAATCAAGATTGGCTTATCAATTATTTTAAAGATATAAAAATAGATTTTGGTTTACTGTATTCTGGATTATCTGGTTCTACCACGATAGAAAATTATATGCACACACAAAGTGGAGAATATGCAAAACCAATGTCGTTCAGTAAAAATTATACAGGAATTATTGCAAAGTTTTTAAATGAAACAAATATACCTTACATGGAGATTGGTGAGGATAGTCGTTTCTTCCCACTTGTTGCAAGAGATTTACATAATAGGTCAAAAAGAATATTAAGTGTAGTTGATACTGTGTTATCTACAAAACATATAAAATCAAAAGAGAACCAATCAATAGTTACAACTAGAACTCCAGTTTCAGATGTTGGCCATAGTTATGCTTTTTTAATGAGTGAAGATAAAGATAAATTATTAGACGAGCCAAACAAAAGAAATACACTCATAAGTATTTTCATGCATGGAACAGCATCACATCACAAAACTGTGAACAAGGGTAAAATTATGGAAGATTATATACTTAACAATTTTCCAGAGACTCAGATTTATGGTAAATGGGATTTGTCAACAATAAACAAAAAGTATCATGGTAATATAAAAGAGATACCAATGATTGATTTACATGATGTATTGTATGACACAAAGTATAGTTTACTTACTGGTGGCTCGAATGATTATCCTACATCAAGTAAGTTTTGGAAGTTTTTAATGTTTGGTATAATTCCATTCTTTTATAAAAAAGAAGATATTGAAAAGTTTGAGATATCAAGTTTTTTATATGTTAAAGATGGAAATGAACTTAAAAATAAAATAGAAAACTTAGAAAAAAATGTTGACTTTTACAATGTTATATGGTATGATTTAAAAAATAAAATAATGAAAGATGATTTATGGAATGGCCATCGTTTTTTTAATAACATAGAAAAATGGGTCAAACATGAATTTGGATATGAAATGAAAAGAAAAGGAACTATTTCATATAGAAGTAGTTCTCTTTTTGTAAAAGAAAAGTTAAACACTTTAGAGGAGTTTTTTTGATGTCAAATTTTTGGATAGGACATACACCTAATTATAATATGGCTAGTGAGGTTTGTAAATATTCTCTTGAACAGTTTGGTATAAATGTAAATAAACTTCCAATATTTTATGAGAGCAATACATCAAATCCATTTTCAAGAACAAGATTTCTAACTCCAGTTATAGATAAAGTTTATTCAGACTCAGAGTGGACATTTTTTTCTGATGATGATTTTTTATTCTTGAAAAATCCAATGAATTTGTTATCGGAGTTGGACTCATCAAAAACTGTTTATGTTTGTAAACACCCAGAATATACTTCAAAAGTTGACATAAAAATGGATAATCAAAAACAAACTATATATCCTAAAAAGAACTGGGGTAGTTTTATTATCTTTAATAAAAACAAAGTAGACTTAACTTTTGAAAAAGTATTCTCAATGAGTTTAAAAGATTTACATCAATTTAAATGGTGTGATGAAAATGATATTGGAGAGTTACCATTAAAATGGAACTGGCTGGTTGGAGAATATGAAGATATAGATGATGCAAATGCTTTACATTATACTTTAGGTGGTGCATGGTATGATAAACCATATGAATCTAAATTAAATAATATATGGTTAAATTATGAGGAGAAACTTCTAGAAGGATTTTTGGAATGCTAGCAGTACTAAAAAATTGTTGTTCTAAAAATTATCTTGATATGCTGCATCATGCGGCAATGACTAGCACCCATTGGAATATGAAGTACCCCATAGGACTTGATGACAAACACCTCAAGCTTGATATCATTGAGAACGAGCCTCTGGAACTAATCATGGCGGGCATGGCAATGGGGCTTCTTATACAAATTTATGATATGGGTGGAGAGGATTTCTTTGTTCCAGAAGTATCGTATTGCTCTATTAGTATGAAAGATAAGTATAGAACAGACAACCGCCATGTAGATCACGAAAATGATTCTGACTATATCAAAATCCTTGGTTTGTTAAACAGTGATTGGGGCCCAGACGATGGCGGTTTATTTCTGCATGGAGATGAAGCAATTCCTATGGTTCCTCAAGATTTTGTAATATTTGACCCAAGGGTGCAGCACTGTGCTTCTGAAATCACTACGAATAAAAAGAGATTGGGTATTGACTTCACCGTTAAGAAAAAATAATGGATAACTACATACGAGTTTATGACAATGTAATGAGTGGTGAAAAGTGTCAGCATCTAATTGATATGTTTGAAACCGACACAGCGAATCATCAGATTCAAGATTGTGGAAGTGGTGCAACTCTTACACAGATAAACCTTCTTCATTCTCCCGATACCATATGGAGAGATGAAGTAAGAAATTTGACCAATGTTATTAAGAGCTCTGTTCAGCAATATAAAAGAGATTGTGATATTAAGGACAATCAGTGGCCAACAAAATCTATTTTTGAACCCCCTAAAATTAAACGATATGTGCCAGGCGGTCAAGATAGATTTCCAGAACATGCTGATGTGCTAGATCATAGTACGGCAAGACGGTTCGTAGTTGCTTTCATATACCTTGACGATAATGAAAGAGGTGAAACTGTTGTCACTCCCAAAGACGATATGTTTGTCTCCCATTGCAAAAAAGGTTCTATATTGTTATTTCCACCACTATGGCCGTGGATGCACACAGGTATGCCTCCAATAGATAAACCAAAATATATCGTAGGAAGTTATCTACATTATCCTTGACATTCACTAAACTCTATGTTATATAAATACTATTATTAGATTTTACACATGGAGACATTGAATGAGTTTGCAAAAATACGTTCGGCAAGTAAGACCCCGAAACGAATCCTATACATCCCCTGTAGTTAAAGTTCAGAATTTTCTATCTGAAGCCTATAATATTCCTTTGTCTTCTGAAAAGGATGTTGATGCTTTTGAATTTGTAGGGGATAAAGCAGACTTAAAGAAACTTTTTAAGTATGTTAAACCTATATCAAAGCCTAAATCTTCAGCAGATGTACCTTTAGTTGGCGGTATTGGTAATGATGGTGGTAAGATAAAAATTAGAGGTATAAAGGGCACAGATGATGAACAAACAGTAAGAGATTGGATTAAAGAAAATCTTCCAGATATCGAAGGAATTTCATATGGAAATGGAAAATTTGGTGAAGGTGGTAAAAAAATACATGAAAATACCCAAGAAATAATGGTTGCTACATTGTGTCTTATGAACAAAACTTTCACTTCACCAATGAATGCTTCCGATGCAAAACAATTAATAGAAGACGCAAAAAAATTATATAACAGTGTGGCAGGTGCAGAACTTAGACCAGAATTGTTAGAACAATTTAATGGTAATTATAAAGACCTTGGAACAGCCATTTCTTCTGCAAATGCAATTAGAGAAATTGTAGGAACTACCAGTAAAGCATATTGGACAGGAAAGGGATGGCATGAAGATATTACACACTTGAATCCAGATGTGCCGGGAATTAAAGATTATAATTCATCAGATATTGTTGTAAAAGGTGGAAAAGTATTTTATGGGTTTTCATTAAAGAAGAAGGCTAGGAGTAAGGATGTAGACCCAACTCTAATTAATAAACCCATAACAGGAGATAAGTCATTCCTCTCTAATATTTTAGGTGATGCTGAAATGTCTGTTATTGAATCAGCAAAAA
>VTLG01008643.1_pt1 | contig 10069 bp, 18 predicted proteins | sample 4694571 | NCBI WGS metagenome assembly VTLG01 (sample SAMN12604809, study PRJNA352737) | marine metagenome | biome: ENVO:00000447; feature: ENVO:00000209|ENVO:00000569|ENVO:01000036; material: ENVO:00002151; isolation source: viral sequences binned using virsorter ... | reverse complement strand
TTATTCTTTCTTTCATTTCTGTTGTTAATTCTACTGTGCTTGGTCCACCAGGCTTTTTATCAGTATAAAAAGTTCCATATTGGTTTGTAACTTTATATTTCTTAGAAGTTCCCTGTTTAAACCCAACTCTATTAACAGCCGGACGCGTAAGATACGCCATCATCTCATTGTATTCGTGAATCTTCATTACAGTTTCAGTATGTTATTTAATCCGCTTTCGGATTCTTTTTTCTTTTTCTTTCTCAATTTATCAAGCCATTTTTCTATCCAATCATCAGAAATCGAAAAAGGAGACTTTTTCCAAGGAGCACCACGACCACTAGGTTTTTTTGTGCCTTTATCAAAACCAGTTCTATTTAAATGCAAATTACCTATTATTCCACCATGTGCACTAGGTTCTCTGTCTGGCTTAAACTTTTTAAGTATTTCTAAGTTTTTAGCTTCTTGCTCCTTAGCTTTTCTAAGCTTTTCTGCAGTCACAATACTTTGATCGTAGCCATAAGTTTTTTTAGGCACAAGATCAAAAAGTTTATTATCTCTAAGAATAGTATTTATCTCACCATAAGATTGCGCGTCCAATAAACTATCACTAACAGCATCAACTGCTTCTAAACCTTTTTCTCCGTACATTTTTCTAAGAACATCAATTGGATCTTCTCTTCCAATATTAACTTTATTTTTATTTAATATTTCTCTAGCAGCTGCTCTTACAACTCCTTGTCTCGGGTCTCTTGCTCTTTGACCTTTTAAAATTTGCTCCATTATATTTCCAGGGTCACTAATTTCCTTTAATTCATCCGCTGCCTTTTTAATACCTGTCATCTTATCATCTAAACCCTTCATCAAGTCGCTCGTCTCTCCAGTCACGTCGCCCTTTGCCATGTCCTTGGTTCTTTTCTTAACGATTTCTTTAGCTGCATCTGCTGCCACGATGCCTTCTTTCGTAACTCCTACACTTTTTAAAATTTTTTCTGCATCTGCATCATCTAAGTATCTAAACATTCCTGTTCGATCCTTAATTGCTTTAATCATTTGTTGTCGTTCTGATTTAGATGCGTTTTGTATATCTCTCAAAGCTTTAGTTACAAAATTTGCATACGTTCTATCTGCGTTTGCTAAAAAATTATCAAAGATGGCATCTTTTTCAGCTTGAGTTACCTCATCGTCTATAGATTTATATTGAGACATTATACCTTCATCTTTCTTAATAGGCACCACATCACCTTTTTTCTCAGTCTTAGGTTTTGCTTTAAATATATCATCTATTTGCTTTCTTAAAAGTTTAGATACTTCACCAAATTCTCTTCTTGCAAAATCTAGAATTTGTTCCTTACTCATTCCTTCTTTTGCTCGATTTCTAGCTGCTTTTAAGAATCTGAAAATTGCTACACCTGTGTCTATGTATCTTTTAACCATTAGTAGTACACCCTCTTAGTTTTTATAATCTTCTCATCCTTATAGTCTTCAGGATGAGGAATCAATCCCCCCTGCCTGAATCTCATAACGGCCTGAGTCATACTGTCAACCAAGTCGTCGTTATCCCCATAAGGAAACGCCGCGCATTCTTCAATTACTTCCTGCGCGAAGTTTTTATTAGTGGGCGCCCATATCGTTCCACTTTCAAATAGTGGTGCGACCGAGTTAACACGTGTATGTTTATCATTTCCTTTTGACGGTGTAAAGTTAATTACCGGTATTCCCATGTTCCTTAATTCATACGTCAAAGGTAATCCAGATGCCTTTGCTTCAATTAAAACAGTTTCTGGCTGCCAGTAATCATATTGTTCTTTGGCAACTCGTCTTAGTTCTGGAAACTCGTATCTCCCTTTTAGTGCATCAACCAAAATTAAATTAGCAGGTTTGTCTTCATTCTCTCTAAAGACACCCCAGGTAGTAATAGCAGAATAATCCGCTGTTTCTTTTTTCATGAACGCTGTATCATACGATTGTATCACGTGCTCTAGTTTCGGCATCGTATCACCAGTCCACTTCTTCCACCATTCCCTTTTAATGATTGCACCTTCTTCAGATGTAGGGTTTTGCATCCACTGTGCATTCCACTTACCAATGCTAAGTGATGCTTTAACAGTTTCTAGCTCCTTGCTATTCCAATATTCAGGCCAGACAGGGTTTCCTGATGGCATGACTGCAGGAAATTCAACTAGCTCCCACTGATCTGCTTTTGCTTCCTTTTGATGCTCTAATAACATTCCTGTTAAATCTTTTGTGTTCCATCTTGTCATTACACAAACGATTTGTCCTCCTGGCTGCAAACGTTGACGTGGACCTGATGTATACCATTCGTAAGCTCGCTCTAAAGCAGTCATGTTGAGGGCATCTTGCTCTGAGTGAGGATCATCGATGATAAGTAAATCAGCGCCACGACCCGTTATTGCTCCACCAACACCAGCTGCAAAGTACTCGCCGCCTTGTGCGGTTTCCCATCTGCCTGCTGCTTGTGAATCTTCTCTTAATCTCGTTTCAAAGACTTCCTTGTATTCTGGAGAATCCATGAGTGTTTTAGCCTTCCTACCGAACCGAATCGCTAGTTCCCCGGTGTGAGTCGTTTGAATAATTTTTAATTTTGGGTTACGCCCGATCATCCAAGCGGGCAGCAAGGAGCTAGCGAACTCGGACTTCGTATGTCTTGGTGGCATATTGACAATTAATCTCTTCAGTTTGCCTTCTGCCATTTCGTTAAATTTTTTTGCAATAATTTTATGATGTCGACCTTCAATGAATTCTGGCCAAATGTGTTTTGTAAAGGATAAAAAATCAGAATTGACTTTAGAAATTTTCTTTTTTTCATTTAACTTCAAAGCCATCTTCATGAAGTCTTTACGTACGTCGGGGGGTAATTTTTTAATTTTTTCTAGGTCTACTTGCATAAAGGGTCCCATAACGAATTTAACGCCTTTGACAGTCAAAATCAAGGCATAAAGGGTAAGTTTTGGGACCCCTTTTTTCTATATATGAATTGATTATTTAATTGATTGCAAAGTTGAAAAAGGTTTTGGTACCTCTATTGAGATGTGACGCGCTAGCGCCACAACCTCAGGTTGATGACTAGTCTAACAGAACCATATAAGCTTTAGGATTAAGTCTACTAAACTTATCAATACACTTCTGCATCTTATCCCATTGCTCTAGTGCTTCGTGATAAAATACTTGGTCATGTATTTCTGCTTCTTCTTTCGTCAGTTCAACAGACTCACCACTGAATCTGTTTCGTCTTGTGTAATCGTAATTGTCTGTATTTGTTTTCATATCTGAGATAATATAGGAGAGATCAATCATTGTCAACTGATTTGATTGTAGTTCGTGTTGCTTGATATGGTACTCGTTGATAATCTCCATTATTATTCCACTGTGTTCTATAACTCTCGTACTTTTCTTTCTCAACTTTGATTGGAGTTTCAAGAGCCTCGCGTCTAGGCGCTAGTGCAACCATTGCTTGCAAGTGTGTACCGATATATTCCATTAAACAAGATTGATTACAGAAGTAGTTATAAACATTATCCATAGCAAAAGAACTTTGACGAACTTTTATTCTAATAGTTCTTAAAACTTTATTATCGCCACTCCCTCTTATTCTTGATTGTGTGTGATTAGTATGGCAGTTCGGTCCGTGACACCAATTATAATCACTCATTATTGTACTCCTTAAAAAGCTTTTTCACAAACTTCATTAAATCTTTATAAGGTTCTTGACTTGCTAAAGGTAGTTCACTTTCTATTTTAATTGCTTTAATTATTTCTTTTTCAAGTTCAGTTATTGTCATAATTAAAACCTTATCTTATAATTACCTGAGCAAGTTCTATAACCTTGTGCATCTAAATCAAAATAAGTTACTAATTGATTACCTGATTTACTTGTCCAATACTTTGACAACTTATCCCACTTTGCTCGTCTTGTTATATGCTTACCATATTTCTTTGCATAGTAAGTTATATAAAATGTTACATCTGTATTCATCTTTCTGTCCTTTCTTTCTGTTATGTATGGGATTTTATATTAAATCCCATACATTGTCAACTATTAATTTATAGCTGATTGTTTCTCGTATAATAGTCTTGCCTTTATTTTATCCTCTCTACTTGTGTTTTTGTTTTTCATACCTTTAATCCTATCTGCTAGATTTTTAGGATTATAGATTACAAGTCCTGTTGAGTTTGTTCTGATTATTTCTGCCTCTTGAACATTTAATCCAAGTTCAGTACATAACTCAATCGCTTCATCAAGATACTTATAACCTTTTAGACCGATTTTAATTTCTTTCATCTGGTCTAAAATACTTTTAATCCAATTTCTATGAGCGATAACAAATTGTCCTTTAGCTTGTTTCCACTCTTTAAGCATAAGGAATTGTTCTTGATTACAAGCGATAGACCTATCTCTACAATATTCTCTACCAATTAAATCTAATTGATATTTTAAGTTCCATTGTTTGCCATAGCCACTATCATTGTCACCAAGATATTTATTATTTGCGTCTTGATATTTTGTTAAATGTGGGTTGTTATCTTTGCCCTCTTGTTCAATCAAAATATCTGGATTGCAGTTATCTTGCGCCTTTAGTTCATCACGATATAAAGCATATCCATAAGCACTATTTCTTGAATATGAATTGCTATCACTACCCTCAAAGCTACCATTTAAACGAAAGTCAAAATGTTCTTCAATGGTATCTTCTTTCATAATAGGTTTATTGTCATAATCTCTATCTTCAACTTGACCTAAATAATGAAAATGGAAACAACTATCCTTTGCGATTGTTGAAACATTTTCAAACTTGTTTTGTAGATGATATGCCATTTTGACGTCTTCTGGTGTATAATGTTTTCTAACAATGGTTTCTGCTAAATCCCACGCATTGTCATTTAACTCAATTTGGTCTGCTTTGAGTTCATCATACTTTGTTTTTTCTTGTGTTGGTTCTTGTTCCAAGTGTACTCGCATACGATTTGCGATTTTATTTCTGTACTCTTGGTTTAGTCTTATTCTACTCATTTGTGCCTTTCTATTTGTTTGCATAAATAAATTAATATACTACTTGACAAACCTTGTCAATAGGATTATATAAGATAATCTAAATTATTATTCTAAACAAGTAGTCAATTTAGTAGGGACAACTTCTGGTTGTAGCACGTCACACCGACACTAGTCCGTCTTCGTGTTATGAGCCAGAACTGATCCCTGATCCTATCAGGTGGATACACTTGTGCTGTCAATGGACCTTACAGCCGGTAGGATCTGGGATCAGATGCGATTGGTCTGAGACTACAGGGCTCGGGCTATATTTATGGCGGAAGTAAGACCGGTTAAGACTGTTAACGAATACTCCACACAGAGCGCCACATTCAGTCGCAACTGATCCCTGATCCTTGTTATTAGTGCTGGCAAGACTGCAGAAGCGTCGGCGTGAAGAGCAAGGATCTGGGATCAGAAAGATTATGAGCAGACAATTAGAAAATTACGGAATTAACATATTAAAGCGCCACGCTGACTGGCTTCTGGCCAACGGCTACAAGCAGCAAGCTTCAAGCTGCAAGCGGCAGATTAGAATGATTCTAATTAACAAAAAGAAAAAAGCTTCAAGCAGCAAGCTTCAAGCTTGACAGCAGCTGTAGGATATAGTAGGATGGATTTAGAAAGGAAACATATGCAAACAAATAAACAAAAACAATACCAAGAAGCATTAAATAATACATTCAACCCTGCGGGCTACAGACTAAGTAATATGACGCCTACTAATATTGAGAGACGGATTATTACAGCTGTTAACATTGCAATTGGAGATGATGGCCACAGAGCTAAGGAAATCCTGGAGAACTGGCAGCAGCTTATGGAGATGGACGACAAGACATATTTTAAACAAGTTAAATTTTATGGTTAAAATTAGAAAGGAATAATATGGACACAACACAATTGAAAAGAATAGCAGACGCGCTGGAGGAGATCCTGAAGTTAGTAAAGCAAGATATGGAAAAGTATGAAAAAAAGAAACACTAAAAAAAATAAGGTATCCATAGAGAAACAGCGTAAGCAGGATCTCATATGGGCATCCGGTCATTACCTGGGGCAGCACCTGCCTCAGGACTTTGACAAGTGGACTGATAAAAAATTAAATAAATATCTGGAAGAGTGGGCATGGGAACCGCACCAGGGCAGCTCAGGTGAATGGTTATGGGAACAAATTGATGGCCTAGCCTACAGCATGCGCGAGTATAAAAAGTGAAAAGAATTAAACACAACGACTTGACACACTATTTCCTGCGGGAGCATTCAACGCTCCCGAAGGCTTATCTGGCCAGCTGTAAGAAGTTTTTTAAAAGCCTCGAGCAGCAAGCACCAAGCGACAAGCCGCAAGCTTCAAGCTGCCTCAAAAAGGACACAATTAAAAAGTAAATTTAAATTAGAAAGTATGAAAACATCAGAAGCACTTAAAATAGTTGGAGGCCTGTCTAAGCCTTCCAAAATGCCTGGATGGGCTTATGGCCTGCCGGCCAAGGAATGCAAAACAGGGTCCAAGCTCAGGCTGGTCAAGGACTCAGTCTGTTACAATTGTTATGCACTCAAGGGTTGTTACGTATTTAAAGTTGTACAAGACGCTCAGTACAGGAGACTAGAAGCAACGAAGAGCCCGCTCTGGACTGGCGCAATGGCGATGTTAATCAATTCCAAAAAATCAAAAGAATTCAGGTGGCATGACTCCGGAGATGTCCAGGACGAGGACCACCTGATGAAGATCTTTTCTGTCTGTAAACTCACGCCAACCGTTAAGCACTGGATGCCAACACGGGAGGCGTGGGTGAAGCACTTCCTGCCAATGTGTCCAGATAACCTGGTTATCCGGTTTAGCATGCCAATGATTGACCAGGCAGCAGCGGGAGGCTGGGACAACACGTCAACAGTCGTAACAGCCGGCGCCACGTGTCCAGCTGCGAAGCAAAACAACGAATGTAAGAATTGTCGTGCATGTTGGGATAAATCTGTTAAAAACGTTGCATACGGAAAACACTAATCATGACATATCACAGCCCGAAGTACTGGAAGGAGATGGCAGCTATTAGGCGCAAGCATCAAGCTTCAAGCGTCAAGCAACAAGCTACAGATCCTCAAGCAGCAAGCAACAAGCTGCAAGCCCCGAGCGACAAGCGTCAAGCTTCAAGCCGCAAGCGACAAGCTCCTCGATAACCTTTCCCTCATAAAGTTTCACGTCTCTAGAAGCGAGGTGCTTGACCATGATAAATGTGTTCAAAGGATGGCGCATATGGAAGGCAATTTGGTGTGGCGAAAATGTCACTTTATTACCTTTGGTTACTTTTAGCTCTACAGTAAAAAATGTGCCAGAACTATTGTATCCCAACAGATCAGGCGTACCTAAACTGCTTGTATTTTCTATTCTTGTCCAACTAATTTTAGGTGTAGCTTTCTTAATTTCTTGCCAAAATTTAGTCTCATTTTTAGCCACCTTTTGCCGTAATTGGTTTATTACAATTTCAATTTAGCTTTAGCCATTTTCCAAGATTCCATAGGTGAAATTTCTATCACAATCCTATGTGTCTCTCTTGCCCCAATCAAATTATTTTGCAACATGTAAATAGCTTTGATGTCAAAGTGTCCATCCGGAGATTTAAACTCTCCATGTGGAACCTTAACTTGTACTCTAGCTTGTTGAGCTGTTGGAGATTTTAAAAATCTATCTAATTGTAAAGCCAGTTCTTTCGCGTTAATCATGCCTTGACTTTTACAACAAGTTACTGTACTTGTCAATACATGGGATTACCAAAAAGACTCACAGAAATGCAGATGAAATTTGCCCATTTATTGGTGACAAACGAGGGCAGAATGACTGGCTATGAATGCGCTAAAGAAGCAGGGTATTCAGAAGATAGAGCTAGAGTTACAGCATCAGAATTACAAAGCCCAAGAGTATACCCACTTGTGGTCAAATACATAGGAGAGATACGAGAAGAATATCAAAAGAAATACGCTGTGACATTTGAGAGACACATAACAGAACTTGGTAAGATTAGAGCTGAAGCTTTAAAGAAGGGTGCCTGGTCCGCTGCAGTTAATGCTGAAGTGGCAAGAGGTAAAGCTGCAGGATTATATATTGAACAGAAAATAATTAGAACTGGTAAGTTAGATGACTTATCAGAAACTGAATTAGAAAATAGAATGAAAGAAATTATGGATGAGTACTCACCAATACTTGAAGGTAAATCTTCGGAAGAACTAAAAGAAAAAGTTAAAAATAAACAAAAACAATTAAGATTAAAAAACGTTAGTTCAACTTCGTCATCTTCCTCACACAAGACAGAGGAATCATAGTTCTATCTCCAAACACAATTCCATCTTCTTCATCTTTATCATAAGACGCAAATAATTTTATATGATTTTTAGTTTTTTCATAAACCCAACCTTCATTAACAGGTTGTGCTAATTTCATTTTATCAAACTTATCTTCGTCGGCCCATCCTGAATCACTAATGATGTCAATCCATTCAATCCGATACTTTGAATACGGGATGTCTTTTGGTTGTTCTACTCTTACGAGTCTTCTCCTTGTTCTGGGTTTTCTTCTTTTTGAGCTTTTCATAGAATTGCGGATTATGTTTCTTATGAAACTTATCCCAAAAATCTTCTTCTGTCATCATACTTATTGCCAGTGCCATAACATTTCCTATACCCATTATTTCTTCTTCCACATTTTTCAAAAAATTTCAATCTTAAATAAGTGTTGGTAATTGCGGGTTCTAGAAGTTTCCACGTTTTTCGCGTGGAAAATGTGGAAGCCACTTCGTCAAAAAGCCTTATATTATGCGGGTTTCCACGTTTCCACGGGAAAATGAGGTAAAAAACTTTTTTGAAAATATTTTTTCAAAAAATATTTCAAGGTGTGGAAAAAGGGGGTAAAATCGTCTATTATGTATATATACCAACGGTTTTAGCTTCCACAAAAGTTCCACATTTTCCACGTTTTTTAGGCCTACTAGCTGTTTTATGCGGGTTTTTGGGGTCATTTTCCACGCGGCTTCCACGTTTTTCCACGCCTCTCGCCGCTAGATTATGGCAACATTGTGGCCATTGCCACATTTCAGCCACATATGTGACTTATTTGTCACTATATTCTTCATGCTCTTTTATTAATTTTTCAGAAGGATGCCACACGTCGACCGCTGCATGACACTTGGGACACGATAAATTACTTACAATATCGTAATACTCATTGTCTTCGGTGTCGTGATCACCACCCCATATTAATTCTGTATTACAATGCCAACAATTCATAATATTGATTTACCTTTCCTAGCCACTCCCACTTTAGCTCTCGAAACTCGCGTCCATTCACTGTAAACTTTTGAAAGAAATTGTCAGGTGTGCACATTAAAATTACTCCTTGCTCAATTTGGGTATTATATACTTGGTCATGAGCCATCGCGTACGCTACCATCTGCAACTTATAATCTTTTATCCATTCCACTCTTTTAGGTTTGTTACTAGATTTAAAATCCACTATACTTTCGCGCCCTTGATAAATGCCACATAGGTCAGTTTGCCCGGCGTATAAATTTGGGTAAAACAAAGTCACCTCCGATCCCCATATTTCTTCTAAATCATTGAATCCTTTATCAATTATCGTCTCTGCCATGCCACTCGCTTCTCGCCCCACGTCGCGTAAATCTAAAATCTTACCGCCTTGAATATATGTTTCAAGATATGAATGCATCGCTGTCCCGCGCTTGGCCGCTTGCTCCAAGACTCTCTTCGCCGCAGCTTCGCCAACCTTTTGAGTCCACCTCTTGATGCCTTCAGCTTTGTCAGCATCCTGAGTCGCTTGTAGTATTGTTGTAACACTTGGTAGTTTTTCGTCATTAACATCATAATGCCGGTCTCCTTTAAGTAATTCCCTTTTACTTTTTGGGTATTTATATAATTTATTCCACTTTAGAGTCATTCTAAAATACCAACGCGCCGATAATGAATCCAATTATGAACCCAACGATGTATTCTCTATAATACAAAGACCAGGCGTCTAATTGTATTTTTATTTTATTCCAT
>VTLG01000453.1_pt1 | contig 10071 bp, 13 predicted proteins | sample 4694571 | NCBI WGS metagenome assembly VTLG01 (sample SAMN12604809, study PRJNA352737) | marine metagenome | biome: ENVO:00000447; feature: ENVO:00000209|ENVO:00000569|ENVO:01000036; material: ENVO:00002151; isolation source: viral sequences binned using virsorter ... | reverse complement strand
ATTCATGTCGAGCAAACCATGCATTCATTGTAATAACAGTATCAGGTGATAGCTCATTTCCGCTTAATATTTGTGTTGCTCTTGTTCTAGCATCGTCTGTACCGCCGCCCTCACCTTCTTTTTTCCACGCACGATAACGCTCTGCTTCTGTCCTCATACCTTTGGTAGGCATAAGATTTATCTCAACTCCATTAACATTTGCCATAGTTAACTAGACTTTTTGCGCTTTCTAGATCTTGCTGGTTGTTCTGGTTGATTAGAAGATAGATCAAGCGACATTTGCCCCATCTCTACTTCAAGATCTAGATCTTTGTCTAATGTTACACCTAACCCCTTGGCAACCTCTTGTTCCCTTGCTATTTCAGAAACAATATCATCATAATCACCGCCATTTGTCTGTGCTATAACTTGTGATTTAGTCATGTAACCAGCTTGTTCTGCTTCCCTGTAAGCTTTTATTTCTTTTAGCGGATCAACATAATGTTGTGCTGGAGGTGTCCATCTTGGTTTGCAATATCTTTTTGAATTAGACGCATAATCAGGAAAATCTATTACACCAGATAAAACTGCAAGATCTAACCATTCTTTAAATATACGAAAATGAAAATTATCAATTATATATTTCTGGCAAAACTTCCAATGTTCTCTGTCTTCTAACAAACTTAATCTTGAACTTGAATAATTAGTTTCGCTGAAATCTTTACTAATAGTTTCAAAACTGCACCCAATACCAGTTGCAAAACGTCTAATTTTATTTTTTACAAACATCTCATATTGCTGACTTGGATAATCAATGTCAGGAACAGTGACAGATTCGTTAGGCATAAGATAACGAAAAGTACCAGGCTCAAAGGATTGTATGCGTTGATTGTTCTGGACATCATCTCCTATTAGTTCTCCTTGGTCATTTTGTATAAAGCCCATAATGCTTGCACCGGCCCTTGCTCTAATGACAGCAGCCTCCTCATAGCCTTGTAATTGGTGCATATCAGCCATAACACTATGAAACCAAGGTACACCTCTATTTTGGCCAGGTCTTTCTGGTAAGAATAGATGGATAATATCTTCTGCTGGTATAAAGATATGCAGCTTTCGGTTTGCAGAATAATCTAGATAATATGCATCGCCAGGGTGTTTGGTCAATATTGCGTAACGTAAAGCTCTACCCCATTCATCGACCTCAACACCATTACGCCATTCGTTGTTTTTATTAAGTGTTTTGCCATCATATTCTTCATCAAGTAAATCACTTTCAATCATTTGCAAAGCAAGTGGTACCTCAGAATTACCAAATGGTTTTCTGACAATTCTAAATATTGCCTCTCCTGATTCACATAATGCACCAGCAGCTAACCACTCAAATTGATGAAAACTATATTTACCAGCACAATCACAACTATCTGCTTGTGACCATTCTGACCATGCCTCTTCAATAATATTATTTACTCTTTGATCTCTCTTTCCACCTCTTTGTTGTACAACAAGAGATTGAAACTTCATGCCATTGCCAACAATATTTATTTGTGTTGTACGTTTTGCTTGTCTAGCATAAGGATTGTTTCTTACTAATTCTCTTGATCTATCTCTTAGCTTACGCAAACTATTGCGTATTTCGGCATCAGCGCTCAACTGGCTGCTCATCCAATCAGAAGTAAGCCTTGAAACTAATGCCCCTTGATATGCGCGTAAATTTTTTAGTGGATTAGTTTTCGTACCAAAACCTAAAACACGTTTTACCGCAGAACTGATGTTTGATCTTATTCCCATTAATATGCTCCGTTAAAACGAACAAATGTAGCTCTTGGGTTACCAAGACCATTAGCAATCATTTCTGCTTGCTTTTCTCGCACAAGTTCTGCTTTGTACCTACTCTCTAATTGTATAAGTTCAGAAAGTTCATATTTTTTTGCTGTTCTTGTTCCAATCTTATATTCTTGTATTGCACCACCACTAATAATGTTTCTAATTGCTATCTGTATTGTTGCTAAGTCTTTTTCTACCTGACTACGTCCATCGTAGTTAACAGCAGTTCCAGAATATTCAAGTGATTCTAAAACCTTAAATTGTCCAGTATAAATTGTTTGTTTTTCTGCTCCAGATTTATTAGCAACTGCTTGATAAAACCAATCACCAGCAGTAAACGTAGCAGTTACGTTACTTGCAATAGTGAATTGAAAACCATCATTAAATGCAGAACTATTAATAGTTGCGCCTATTGGGCCTGTATTTGTTCTTAAATAATATACAACCGACCAATCTGGACTGCTTATAGAGTTTCCGAATACATCTTGACTCGCTGGAATCCTCCATTGAACATAATCTCCTACACGAATTTCATTTGGAAAAGTCACTTTTTTTTACCAATTAGAGACAAAATTCGACTTTTTAGCCGATTTAGTTTGATTTAATCTTATCTTATCTTCCTTTAGAGGCTTTTTACTGTCAAATCTCTTAGCAAACTGGTCATATATGGTTCTGCGGTCATATTTTTGCAATAATCTTTGAAAACTAGCATATGCATACACCATTTCGTCTAATGCTTCGTTAGCTTGATTGTTTTTCTTGACCCAAACACGCTCCTGATAGCCATTTTTGTATTTAAGTATTTGTCTTTCTGCTGTTAGCTCTTCAAAGTAACTAGCTTTAGTTGTTGGATAAAAATGTATATAACCTTGTCCTACTTCTGCGTCTTTTAACTTGTTATGTAGTGTTGTTTTGATAGTATCAACGCCAACTGGAAATAATTCAAAACCTCTCTTAAGAACTTTGCCAGAAAAGTTAATATCAACCTTACTTGGTTTGCCTAAAGCTGGCTTTCCTTTCTGACCCATACCTTTTATGCCAATTATTCCTAACTGTTTACGTTCTCTGACATACTGATAAGTTTCTTGCGTATAGTGACCGCCGGTATCAATCGCTGCTGTATCAATTTTCAACTCTTGACCTTCTTCATTTGTATATTTACCTTGCAAGACTTCATCAAGCTGCGCCCATAGATCTGCTCTAGCTGGAGATCCATATATAACTTTCCTATCAATCAAATACATTTCCTCATTACGACCAAAACCAATGACAGACATACTTAATCTGTCATCCTGTACGTCAACACCTAAAGTTAAAATTAATACCTCTTTTGGTGGTACACCTTCTTTGTATTTCTCCTCGGCAGCACGTTTAGATAATCCATCTGCACTTGCTTTTGTATGATACTCATCTTCATATACTTCGCCTAAAGTTACGTTTATAAATGTTTTAAGTTGTTCTTGGTCATTCTTACAAGCAAGATATTCTTCCATTAAATTTTGCCAAGTTGCATTTGGTGAATATGAATATGCGGCCCATATATGAAAACCAGCGTGTTTGCCATTATAAGGTGCAGTAGCTCGCCACTCTCCACGTTCAACCATCCATCTCTTTTTTGTATGCGGAATATGGTAGTTACATTTCTCGCATTTATATATTGTTGTGCTTGGGTCATTTTCAAAACACTCAAAATTAGCCCATCTTAGATATTGCATATGATTGCACTTTGGACATGGCACATAGTAACGGCGTTGATCTGTCTGATTAAATAATTTTTCTATACGACTAAAATCTTTAACTGTAGGTGTAGAACCAGCAACTATTTTTCTATTTGCAAAAAACTCTGTACGTTTAATACCAAGCTTTATTTGATCGCCTTCAGTTCCAGCAGATGCTGGGTATCCATCTGTTTCATCAAATAAAACTATACGTCTACTGACCCTTCTGAAACCTCTGGGTGAGTTAGCACCAACGAGCGTAAGATTACCGCCAGGAAATAATTTTTGTAGAAGTGTATTTTGACCATCTTTTGCTTTTGCATCGCTTACTAATCCTTGTAAGCATTTAGTGTCCCGAAGCATTGGCGCTATTTCTTCTTTAGAGTATCCAGTAGCATCTTCAATAGTTGGTTGCACAATCATTATTGGACAAGGATCATTATGAATGTGATAAGCAATAATATGATTAAGAATTTTAGAATATCCAACTCTTGCAGATTTCATGACTGATATCTGCTCAATATCAGGATCAGTAACTGCATCCATAATTCCTTTTTGATATGGCAAAGTGCGCCATCTACCACCCTCCGCAGAACTTTCTACTGAAAGATATGCATATTCATTAGCCCATTCACTAAGACTTAATTTTTTAGGTGGTAAGAATGCTGAATAAGCTAATTTTTGTAAATCAACAATACTTGTCATGCAGCAGATAATTCTTCTAATGCTTCTCTAACAATGTCATCAATACAACTAACAGCGCTGTTATCTAAATCAGGTAATCTTTGTTGTGCCTTTGCAGCAACACCTAACATTTTGTTTCTGGTGTTAGTGATAATTGTTTGCCACATTGTGTTTACTTCTTCTACAGGCACAAGACTTTTTTCTTTTTCTTGACGTTCTAACTCTAATAATTCCGCTTTTAGATGTTCTGTTCTTGCCTTACTCTCTCCATATTCTGGATATTCGGTTGTAGATTGTGAAGATTTGTATGCTTTGTGTTCTATTTTCTTAATTAATTTTGGCTCGCTCTTTTTTGACCACTCATCTTTCATAGTGTCTGAGTTAATTACGATTTTACCTTGATTATCTTTGATAGCCGTTAGCCTACCTTGTTTTATAGCCATATATACAGCTTGGATGGTAACTCCCATCTGTTCCGCTGCCTCTTTTCTGGTGATTAGTGCCATAGAACTGTAAATGTTTTTATTTACAATAGCGTAAATGTAAATATATGGTATAATACCGCATTTTTACTAAGGTTTGAGTAAATACCACACATCTAATATAGCGCAAATGTAAATACTGTAAATTTTTTGTGCCTAGAAATATTTTGCGATCCGAAAAACATCGCATCGAGACAGCAAAAAAGAACCTATTTTTTTACATTTAGCAAAAAATGTTATGCGCTTAAATATTTTTAAGGCCGCTAATTATTTTTATAAAATATTATTTTAGCCGGCATATTTTGCGGCGAATTGTTTATATTTTAAGCCGTTATTTTTGCGCTAATTTATAACATTTAAGGCCGTTAATTATTAGCATATAATTAACAATTAAGGCCGCTATTTTTGGCGCTAAAATATAAACAAATAAATAATATAAAAAGTTGCTAGTTTATGGCCGTTTAAGGCCGTTAAAAATGATTAAATGATTAAACATACCTAACAACAAAAAAGGCCGCCTTATAGCGTCATTACGGCCGCTTATCGGCATTATTTATTTATATTTATTATTGCTAATAATAAGCATAAAAAAAGCGCTATAAAGCGCATAAAAAAAGGCGGCTATTTTGCCGCCTTAAATTATTTAAAAATAAATTAATAAATTAATTCAATAAAGCCGCCGCCGATATATTGGCGGCCTATTTTATCAGCTACAAAAAAGGCGCTTAAAATGTTACCGCCGGCGCTTTTTTTAGCTTTAAGAATGCCGGCGCATTTTTGCGGATCTGCCGGCCTATAATCCGAGTTATCAAAACTGCGCGCCGGTAGGTCAACGCGGCGGCCGGTATTATCCGAGATAATAACGCGGCGCGGTATCCGGTCGGCCTTGTTTAGCGTAACCGGTACAGCTAAACGATAGCCGGCATTAATCGCGGTTATAGCATCGGCCGCGCCGGTTATTCTATCAGCAACTAAACTTGCCGTAACGTCAACGCCGAGCGCCTTTAATCGGTTTAAATAGTTTAACGGCGCTTTACTATATTCATAAAAAATAATTGAATCATTTTTAAAAATTTCGCTTATCACGCGCGGTTTATCTGAATAAATAATGTTTAAACCATAATAAGAATTTATATTATTTATTTCGCTAATACTAAGATTTACTTTTTTAAAATGAATATTATTTTCGTCAGTGCCTTTTAATCGGACGCTAAGAGCGCCGCCGGCCTTTTTATAGTGATGCGCTATCGAGTAAATAAGGCCGCGCGCGTAGGCGGTCGGCCTATCGATAGCCGCCAAGGTACGGCGGCCGCGCGCGTATTGAACCGCCTTAAAAATGTTAGACCGGCCGCTAAACACTAAACAAGAGCGGCGGCATCCCTCGGAACTATAGGCGCATCCGGTATAGTTTTTTAATTTAGATTCTAAATTAAATTTTTTTGATAGGTCGGATAATTCCGCGATATATTGGCGGTTTATAGTGTCGGCCGCGTTATCTGAATTAATGACCGCGTTTATCTGTTTGTCTGGTAAATGGTGCAGAATAACCGCCGGCGGCATAGCGGCGCGCGCGTTTTTCGCTATTTTGGCGTTACTAGCCGCGCCGGTCATTAATCCGCTAATACTTAGCGAATAATCATTAAAAAGGTTTTTAATGTCGTTAGGCGTATTTAAGCGCCTTTTAATAGAATTAAGGTACATAGTATAAAAAAAAGGCGCATTTAAGCGCCGTATAAGGTGTATTAAAGATTTAAGCTAATAGCTTATAAGGTTTATTCCATTGGCCGATATTAATATCTAAAAAGTAGGCCGTATGAAAATAATCGGTCATAATGTCCGACTTATCAAACCAAAGCGCGCCTTTCATAGCTTTTTTTAAATCTTCGTAAAAATTAAAAATATCAATATTGATATCTTTATATTTTTCGTTAGTCGGTTGGTAGGCGTTGGCCTGATAATAACCGCTAGATCTTAGAGAACTAACCGCGGCGGCCGCGCCTAACAAGTCAAGGCGGCCGGCGCTGACGTTAGCACATAACGTCATATGATTCTTAATTGAAATAGTTCCCTTAAGGCCGTATTTTTTAAAAACTGCCTTAATGGCCGGCGCTAGTGTTTTTTTATCTTGTTGAGATATAAAGGCCATTTTTAAAAGTTCCTCTGAATAAAATTAATAATTGCTAACCATTCGCCGGTAGTAGGCGCGCCGACCGCGTCAACGTGAGATAACTCTTTTAAATCGTTAACCTTTTGGTTACATAGATTTAAAACGGCCATTTTATGACGGCTAACCATACGCGGCGCTTTTTTTTGTTGGTTTAATGTGTAACTTAAAGACATTTAGAAAATAAAGTGTAAAGTGTACCTTTTAACAATAAAGGCGCGCTTTTTATATGTCGCGTGTATATGTGACACTTTTATTATTGGCCGGGTTCCCCGAGACTATAAGCGCGCAAAAAAAAAGCGCTTTATGCGCTTTTTATAATTTTAATAATTAGGTTTAATTTCTATAATTTTAAAATGATTAAAATTAGCAAATTTTGCCGCGTATTCAATAGCACTATTTTTGTTTTTTGTTTTAATAGTGAAGCTTTTAAAAGGTGCTAACGGGTTGTTTTTTGTTTCTTGATAGATAACATTAAACCCGTTTTGTATTTTTTGCATTTTTTTTTAATCCTCTAAAATAGCGTTAATTGAATTAATTCGCTCTAACTGGTAAGAGTTAAGAGTATTAAAAAGGTTATGACCGGTTAGACCAATAAAAAAGAAAATAGTTGAAAAACAAATAAGTTTTAAGAAATTAGTTGACATTGTGTAAGGTGTAACTATTTATATAATTACATTTTTTTATAAGTATGTCGCGCCTTAGTGGACACTTTTTAAACTGTCACACACTTTTATAATATTCTTAAAGCCTTCAGATAATAGCGGCGGCGCTTTTTTTAACTCTTTATACATAGCCGCCAATACTTCAAAAGGTACGCGGCGCGCGCGCTCTTTATTGCGCTTATATATAACACTAAAAGGATAATTAAAAAAATAAGCGCTAAATTCTGAATATTTAGCAAAATTTTTAATAATCTTAGCGCGGTATTCTTTTTTAAAATGGGTACTATCTAAAATAATATTTTTATTTTGTTTGATAGCGTTTTTAATGCGATCATATAAGACCGCCTCTATTTCTTGCCAATCGCCTTGAATATGTTCCGCGCCGTATAGCGCCGCGCGGATTCTATCGGTCGAAATTATAACCGCGTTATTATTAGCGGCTATTTTTTGCGCGGCGGTAGTCTTACCGGACGCGGCCGCGCCTATAAGCATAATAATTTTAGTCATTGTCAAAACTATCTATAAATTTATTTAATTTTTTATAAGCTTTTAAAATATCATTATCGGTTAATTTATGATCGGTTATTATTTCGCCGATTAAATGCGCCGCTAATTCTATTAAGTTTTTATCACTTGTATTATTTTTCATAAAAAATAATAAGCTTAAATTTATAAGCGCGTCTTTTTTTGTTTCTTTTTTTTGCATTGTTTTATTCTCCTTTAAATAGTTGATAAGGCGCGCCGCCTTTTATGTCGTTATATTCGCGGATACTTAGCGCGGTTAAATTAGTGTGAAATTCAAATTTTTTTAACGCGGCGGCATTAATTCCAAAAATAGACCAATAATTTTCTTTATTACAGTCAAAAATGAATTTTTTATTTTTATATATTAATTTAAAATTTATACCTTTATTTGTTTCAACTTTAAAAGTGTAATAAGTCTCATTTTCAATATTTTCTAATTCATAATAATTTTTTAATTTATTATGTAATTGATTAAATGAGGCATAACAATAGCCGACTTTTTTTAATTCCATAAAAATAATAGATAATTTTACATTTTTTATTTTGCATTATATCGGCCTAAATTTCGCGGCACTGTATGCCGCTTTTTTAATTGGCCGGGTAGACAATAAAATGTATAAAAAAAGTAATTTTAGAGCGGCGCATATTTTGCGACCGGTTAAATAATATTTTTAATTTTAGAAATTATCAAAAAATTATTATATATTTTTTTTGATGCAAAAAAATATTTTTAAAACCTTTATTTACTTATTGAGAATTATTCGCAATAAGCATTTATTGAGTTTAAAAAAATTCTAAAATTATATTTTTTAACCATATTACAAAATTTGCGTGTGAAATCGCCCAAAACCCTTGCTATGACTACGTTTTTGGCATTTTTTGTGTGATTTTGTGTGTGTGTCAAAAGCCAAAAAACCCTGTGATACCAAGGGCTTATAACCAAAACCTTGCAAGAACAGCACCATTTTTGACCTTAAACCAAAAAACTGCCGTAATTTTTTGCACTATATACCAATACCTTGCAAGAACAATGCCCCTTAAACCGATATACCGCAAGAACTTTGTGTGATATAGACCGAACCCTTGCAAGAACTTCATCTTTTTGGATATGGTTTTATATACTCTTCTATTTTACTTTTAAAATATTTCTTTTCTTTTTTATTTCCTAAAAAATAAAAATATCTTTTTTTAGATGTTTGCGGTACAAATTTTGCATCCGGAAAACACCGCAATATATCTTCTTTTTTTTGGCTACCAATCTTTTGACGCATAGATCTAGCGTTGTATAGTTTGCCCTTAATTTCTACGCCAAAGCGATCATTATCGCGGCTGTTTACATTAGGGTTATTTTCACGCATAGAACCAATATAGTGAAAGTTACACGCCTGATATATTGTGCCAATCTCTCCGGCGTGTTCATCTACTGTTGCTGTTACAACCTTATAATGTTCTGGAAGCATCTTCATGGAGCTAGTAATAAGCTTAGATGCGCTATGTGGATGCGACCAATGAACGCAAGCACCACGCGATAAAAGAATTATTTTACCGGTGTAATCATATTTATCCCAATGACCTAAATTTTCAATATATTCGGTGCTATAAACTACTGCACCTCCAAGGTTGCCATCAAAATAAATACCAAAACAATATTTGACCATAGCTGGCATACATTGAAGCCATTCATATCTTTTTATAAGATTTGATGCTGTTTTGTAATCTATTGGTTTGACAATTGCTTTTTTAATATCAATGTCAATATCCTTCCACCACTCACCAAAAAGATTCCAAGCATCTTCTTTAGCCATTTTGTCTTTAATTTGTTTTTGGTGAGCTACATCAGGCATCGTTTTTTGGTGTAATGTAGCCTTCATATTTCAAATCAAGATCTAGTGATTCTCTTGCATATTGAACTTCATCAATATGACCAGCTAAAAGATCATCATCAAGCGCAGCGCGTTTAACTTTGTATTCGTAATACTTTCCTTTTGGCATCATTTTATATAACCTTTTTTTATTAAAGGATATTTTTT
>VTLG01008642.1_pt1 | contig 10072 bp, 12 predicted proteins | sample 4694571 | NCBI WGS metagenome assembly VTLG01 (sample SAMN12604809, study PRJNA352737) | marine metagenome | biome: ENVO:00000447; feature: ENVO:00000209|ENVO:00000569|ENVO:01000036; material: ENVO:00002151; isolation source: viral sequences binned using virsorter ... | reverse complement strand
AATTAAAGATACTAAGTTATCCATTGATTTTGTATTGGCTTCCAAGGCCGACCCCATCTTATTAATGGCATCGTTGCTCTTTTCAGCCAAGTCAAAAGCTCTTTTATCATTCTCCGCATCCCGCTTAGTAAAGTCATCTATAATCTTCTGTCTTTCTTCCCTCCCCCTTGTTGCCGCATCTTCTGCTTTAACAAACTGAAACTTAATAAACCATAGGGCTAGTAAACTGTATACGACTGGTGCTCCTAAATTTTGTACTATGTCAATTATTTCCTTTGAGTCCATCAGGTTCATCCTTATCTTGGGGTTTTTTAGCTAATTCTTCTTCAACTTGTAATTTAACTTTATTAGCCCAATCCTCTCCAAGATCAGAGTAATGCTCATTCCAGCATGGGATTTCAAATATACCACCATTCTTCCTGTATAAAACCATCCTGTTAGTATCTTCATAGTACTTATGTCCTATAACCTCTATTGTCTGCCATTCTCCTTTAACTTCCTTCCATTTAAAATTATATACTATATACTCTTCTTGTTCTGCCATTTTGTCTCCTATAATTACTGTATTGTACCTTGTATTACTGCTGCATACATAAATATTATAAACGTACTAAGCAGAAAAAAGGCGGTTATAATATCTTGCATTCGTTATTATTGGCGGTTTACTATCTAACTTTCCATTACACTCATTAATTAATTTTACTGTTAATTTTTTAGCTTCTTCAAAATCTAACTTGCTTATTTCCTCCGGTGATAAGGTTTCTCTTATAACATCTACGTAACAGTCGCATACATCCCAACGCATGGGTTGAGGTATTTGCGGTTGTCTTTGCTGGAATGAAAAACTACATACCTGCCACAGGTTTCTAATCTGTGATGCTGGGAAATTCCCATTAAACCTTGTGGCATTGTCTTGTGCCCCTACAGTTCCGCTTAATACTATAAATACTATAATAACTAATAATTTCAGTTGTATCGCCATACTATTGGTCTCGGTGCTTCTGTTGATGTTAGGCTATCCAAATGGATATACCGTTTACTTATTCCTATTCCTGTCATGTACTTTTTTGCTATCTTATAAAGTCTTTTAGCATCTTTGCCAGAAATAGCAATATCTATAGCCTTTCCCATTGTATGTGGCCCCGAACCATCTTTTTGAGCGAACCTTGAAACGTGCAGGTTGTGGTTTTTACACCTGTATCCTGAGTTCACCTTTAATCTTCTGTTACTCTGGCTGTACCACTCTTCCCTTACCTTCTCTAACCTAACCATAAAGTCTGCATCCATGTTACAGCCACCGCATCCACACTTACACATCAGTTCACCTAGATTGTGCAGGGGCTTCCATGTTAAGTCGTGAGCCAGTACTACTCCAGAAAACGTGAGTATTCCTGTAAGTATAGACGACTTTATTAATTTTCTACGCAGAATAAGGATGTTACCTTATTAGTTCTGGTTACTCTTGTAAGTCTCCGTTACTAAATGTATTGTCATCTTCCTCCTTATTCTGGTTTTGGATATTTAAGTTTTACTGCGGCTCTTTTAGCTTCAATATCTGCCTTATCATCTGTGTCATAGAGGGCTACTACTAGGTCTTTTATGCTAGGAAATTCGGCCTGTCTTTTTCTGGCATACTCCTGTGCATCATATTCTGCCTGAAGACGGATTATTTCAGCATCAATTTCCGATTGCGTTGGTTCAGTTTGTTTTTTATCTTCCCATTTTAAGCCAACAATACTTGATAAATTCCATTCTGCTCTTGGCCTGAGTGATTGCAATGCCTCTGCTGTACCTATTAACTGTCCTTCTTCATTTTTCATCCTGCAATCTCCATTAATGTAATATCATGTCTTCCGTAATTTCCTGAATCTTCTGAAAAAGTAAAACTTCCTCCACAATATTGTACTTTATAAGTACAAACAGAAGTTGTATTAGGAGCATGTAATGCATTGAATTTTGTCGCTTGCATCTCTCTATCTAAATCATCTGACCTATATGTGCCGTAAGTTGCTGTCGCAGATGAGGATGGGGCTGATTCCCATACTACAGCAGCAGCACCACCTGTAATAGTATTATGTATTGCAAAATTAGCTACTCTCCATCCATCAGTACCATTAGCTCCCATATATAGATGAACAGTAGCCATGATATATATTTTACTAGATGTAGCACTAGGTGTAATAGCTAAACTAAGATTTGAAACATCTATATATGTAGTACTTGCGGAACTTGATGAACCTGATGTTATCTGAGCGTGTAAAGTTTGCAGAACATGTCCTGTTGGATAAACGATTGCAGTATTAGCTAGGTTTCCTGCTGTCACAGTCCCAAGTGCAGTCAATCCTGATCCTCCTGTTACACCTACAGGTAAGACTCCACTTAGATTAGTTACTACACCACTTGCAGGAGTACCTAGTGCTGGAGTAGTTAGTGTAGGACTTGTAAGAGTCTTATTAGTTAAGGTTTGCGAATCTGTAAGACCTACAGCCGCACTACCTATACCATCAAGACGATCAAACTCTGCCGCAGTTACTCCTCCTGCAACGTAGTCTGCTAGGATTCTTGCTCTTGTAGCCATGTGTTACTCCTTTTTAATACCATGTTGGTCTTGATGCGAGATGAATTAAACCAGAACAATTCCAGATAGAAAGAAAAGCTCCATTATGTCTCTCCAATACTATTTCATTATTATTGTGTTGTGCCCAAACATTATAAGCCCTATCATTATTACCTCCCGATAATGATTGGAGTTGAGTATTGGGAGTTGTGATACCAGCTACAGTAAATGTTACAGCAGTAGGTGTTCCACTTGTAATCTCACCTGAAAAACTAATCCACATCGAGTAACTTTCAGAATCATTAAAAACTATAACACTACTTTCTTGAACAGAAAAGTTAGTTGCAGTTATAGTAAGTCCTGCTGGTGTTCCATGTTGGAATCTTTTACTTACAGAAGAAATATTCCTACCGATGACACCAGACTTTGATACTGCCGTATTAATTATTCCACTCATAGTTTCTCCTAGCTCCAGTCTTGGTCGATGTAGGTTACAGTCACCTGTAAATCTGTATCTGCATGACCTGTTGACATACTTAATGTTTGAGAAATACCACCCTGTGCGGCAACTGCAATTTGTCCAGCGGCAGTCAAATTAGCACCTTGATCTGCTGGCTCATAACCATTAAATGAAAATTTGTCATTCCAAACAAAGGTATTTCCCACTTGCATTGGTTGCTGAAAAATATGAATATCTCTAGCCGATGTACCTCCAACTAAATCATATCCTCCAATCCAACATATAGCTTTGTTTGATGACGCATTAATGCTAGTGCAATAGCAGATTATACTTAATACTGTATATATGTGATGTTGAACCCCAACAATTAAACTTTGAGGGGTTGCTGAACTTAAATCTTCAAAATGGTGTGCATGAAGCGTTTCCGTTCCTGAACCTGTTGGTACTGCCATAATTTGCTCCTTATCCTAATGCTAATGCTGTTGTTAAAGGTCTGTGAAATGCTGAACTTCCAGCATTCTCAGTCCATTTCTGATTTACGTTCCATTGGTTTGTATCGTTCTCCCAAAGGATTGTCTTGTCCGTTGTACCCTTCAGGGTAATACCACCTCCGTCTGCCGTTGAGTCTGTAGGTGAACCTATCGAACCCATCTCGATGTTCTTGTCATCGACTGTCAGGGTTGCACTATCTATCGTTACAGTAGTACCACTTACCTGTAAGTCTCCTGCTATCGTGACTTTACCTGTGCTGTTTGCTACTGTGATTGCCGCAGTACCATCTGCTGCTTTGAGAGTGCCGCTTCGTAAATCCCCTGAGTGAGTGACATTACCAGTAAACGTGCCACCTGTGGCTGGTACTGTATCTGCCGGACTGAACGTACTCAGAGCTATAACCTCAATAACATCGCTCGCCGCATACGCTGCAAGAAACGTGATAGTGCTTCCATCGGTTGCCGTTACATCCTTGCCTGAACCTATGACCTGCTTGACACCGTTGAGATAGACTGAGACCTGTCCAACTGTATAGCCAATGGCTACCCCGTCATCATCCGCTGTAACGGCTGTACCTGTTCCGGTTGCTGTGTATAGGAACCGTTCTGCTTGTCCTTGGCCGAGTGCCTGTCCTATGTAGCTCATGGTTTAGTAGGCCAGTTGATGTTATCTACATCAGCGTTATCTTCAGGTACATCCCGAAGTGCCTGTCTGTAGTCTTTCATATTACTTGATAGCGTTGAATCAGACAATGCTAAATAGTCTGTCTCAGCGAGTTTCCTATCCCTGTCTCTCCTGACATTAGCCCACTTCTTTGCCAGTAATCTTGCATCCTTTGCAGTATCATCACCAGAGAAGTGAGACATCTTGTAGTTGGTTTTTGTTATCTCACCAAATGTTTTTGACTCAGGGTCATCGTCTGTTTCAACTGACTCAACTACTTTTACGGAATTACCATCAATATCTGTAGTCATTACAAAGACATCTTTAGAGTCAGACCACTTGATGTTGTAAACTTTATCTGCACTTATATAATCACTTAACTGTCTAAGTCTTGCATTTACATTTTCATCAGTACATTCAACTATTTTAAAGTCCTCAGAAGGATATGTAATCACATTTTTATTGTTTTCATCCTGAGTTGTGATTGTACCAATCCAAGTCCAATATTCAGGCTTTGTTAATCCCTTAGCTCTTTTCCTACATTGCCATTCAACATCATGAAAGGATTGTAGTACATTTGATTTATGTGATATAAACATTATTTACTTAGCCTTTCTATATGAAAATTTTGCCAATCTTCAGCATTAGTCCACATACCGCCAAATACTTGAACATAGTCACCTCTTTTTAATTGTACTACACAATCTATCGAACCGGGAGTAACAGCACCGGCAGGGTCATTAGCAGTACCTTCAGCCTTAAATATAGAATCACCATTAATTTTTACGAATACTAAATTTTGATAACTATTAGCTGGTTTCAAAACACAACCCACATGAATAAAATACTCTCCATTTTTTAAACAAATATATCTATCATATGCTATTGCAAAATCTTTATTGAAATGATTAATATTTTCTGCATCTGTATTATACCCTCGACATTCATCAAACCTTACTGGGTCTGAATAATCTACCTCACCACCATCACAATCCAGAGATAAAACACAAGTACCAATATAACTCGTATCCCTCGTAACCTCATCCCATGTCTTACCATCTGGAGTAACCACAAGATTAGTCTGCTCCATGTTTCGATCACCTCCTACCAACTCATGTAGGTATGGTGTTTCAAAGGTCTGGTAGTGTGAACTGGTGTGGATTGGGGTGACTATACTCATACCTTGAATATTATGATTGCTAGTCCCTCTGTTTCTTGATTCAAAAGTATGTACTCCTAAAGTAGAAGCAGTATCTTGTGTAATAAGACCTGTATAGGCAGTTCCTGTATCTGTTCCATTCATAGCTACATCATCTACATGTATGTGGCCTCGCCCAGTTCCTGAATCAGAATAACACCTAACTTCAGTATGTGTTCCAAATCCAGCTAGTTTAGATTTTATTACTCCTGCTGATTGATTTGGAGTAACAGTTATATTAAAACCTTGAGGAGCAGCAGAAACAGCAGGTTCTAATGCTGGATTATCAAACGCACCTCCTGACGTATCATGGAACATATCTCTCGATACAGAAACTAATCTCGTTCCTTTAGAAACATATGCTCCACCACCAGCAGTTGCTTTTACATAATCTGCCATCAGCATATAGTCTGCTAAGACTACAGCATTCTCTGGAATAGGTGGTTTCTTGGGTTGGTAGATATTAAAATCCATTACTTCCCAACCATTGCCAGTAGAAGAATCTATAACAACACCATCTAATACCATATCTATAGCTCCATCATAAAAAACTTTTAGAATATGAGTGCCATAGGGTAAATTTTGAGCCACTTGCCTTATACCATTAGTTGGGTGATCATAACTAATTCCTGTACCTATAAAAGTAAAATACCATCCATCACCACTACCACTAGGAGCAAGTGCTGTTGGCGTATCTGGTTGCACATCATCACCAAGTAAACTTGTCAGACCATCATCCATTACATAACCAATATCATCTACACCAACAAGCATACTTGCATCTGCATAAGTACCAGCACCAGTATGCCCACCTCCATTAGCTGCACCATTCCCAATCTCTCTCCAAATGAATGTCTTGGCAAGTTCTGCTTGTGAGTGGTCTATTGCTTGATCTGTAAATGTTGGTAAGGGTTGGGTATTAGCAACAGCCGCACTCGTAGTTCCTGCTGAATCATCTCCCTTTTCATTTGAAGCTGTTGGGCCAATATTGCGAGCATTAGGTGGCATCATGTTCACACTTGTCTTAATCGTACCATCACTAGCAACCCACTTGACTACCCTTCCACCATTATAAGGATAGTAGTAATTCGTTGAAACCCATGCCGCTAAACCAAGTGAGGTTGCAGTATCAATATTGGTACTAGAACCTGTTCCTACAGGCCATGCAGTACCATTGTGATTGCCTGATGTCCATGCAGTTGTACCATCAGTCTTAAATGCAAATGGGTTATAGTGTTTTGTCTCTGAGACAGTAAACTTCTTTCCGTATGAGACTACATTCTGTGAGGGAATCTGTATCTGTGATTTGGTTGCAGTTGATGTGGTGTCTTGGGCTATTAGTTCACATCCATAAGCATTCCAGTTAGTGTTTCCTCCCTCCATTTCTATTTTTATTGTATGAACACCTAAACTAACTCCTGTTATTGGGATATTTAATACTGAACCTCCATCAACATATCTACCAACTAAGGGAGTTTCGACACTTGAAGTATTACCAGTAAAACTACTAATATTGGAAATGCCATCAATATAGATTTTACTTGCTTTTCTTGATGTTGAACAAAACATATTAATATTAAAGGCATTAAAATACCCTGTTACTTCTAAAAAATCTTCTGCTGTATCGGCAGTAGATGAGAAATATATAAGGTTCCCCAAATTATTATTAAGGGTTCCAAACGCACCTGTTTTATCACTAAATCTTATCCATTCTCTACCATCTATAGAGTAAACATCTTTACCATGTGTAGCAGTCTCCTGTTCCAGTAGTTGTATTGACTTAAACTTATGTCTTTGACTCCCAAAGTGTGCGCCAATTCTAGGGTCTTTGATTGGCTTGGAACCTTTGATGTCTGTGTAGTAATACATCCTTCCGTCAGACTGTACTGTTCCATATTTACTAGATGCAACAGTAGAACTATTCGGCCCAGTCGTTACGGCAGACAATGCAGTAGAACCATCCACCATTATATTAGCAACAGCAGGATACAGCACATCTGGGATGATGTGAGGAATAGTATCTGCATCAGCAGGAACTGGTACTGCATTCAACCCAGATCCACCAGTAACACCCACAGGTAAGACTCCAGTAGTTATATCACTAGCATCTAATCCTGATCCTGCTTGTGCGCCTAAATTGGCATTGTCTCTTGCTCTGCTCATGTGTTACTCCTTTTTAATTTAATCTTCCTTCATACCATAACACGGCTGATTCAGAACTCTGAAAAACCCATGCGACATAAATACCAAAGTCTCTATGTTCTGGAATTATTATTGGACATATAACCCAACTATCGTGAGAGCCTGTGTTTTGATTATTACCATAAAATTGTACTAATTTTCGATATGTTCCAGCCGCATCTTTTTGATACATACCACAATTCAAATATGTAGTTGCAGTCCCATCACTAAAAAATCTCATCATAACATTAGACCCTATTGGAGCTTGTTCTGCTGTTAAACTTCCGTAATCAATTTTCACATGGTCTGTACTGCCTTCGTCACCGATACCACTAAATCCACGAAGGCCAATGATACCAGACTTTGATCCTACCGAATTAATTATTCCACTCATGGTTTCTCCTAGCTCCAGTCTTGTTTAATAAAAGTTGTTAATATATCAATATTTGCCGTATTCGTAGTATCAAAGGATAGCTTATCTCCAGGCATTAGCACGAACTTGTCATTGAACACAAACGTCCCGTTGACAGGTATATTAGCCCAAAATAATTCAACATCTCCTGCCCCATCATTTAAGATTCCAGATAATATTTCTGCTGCTCCTCCTGCCTCACAAGCTATTATCGATAACATTGTAATAATAGTATTTGCTGGAACTGTTGCTGAATTAGTTCCTACTGTTGAAATGTATGGACTTGTCCATATTTGTGCAGAAGCCGAATCGCTTTGTGCTTTAAATGTTCCTCTACACAGAATCTCTGATCCTGAACCTGTGGGAAGTGCCATATTATCCTCCTAATGTAAGTGCTTGATGTGTACTTGATTGCATGAATGCTCCTTTTTGTTTAACTTTTGAATTAGTGTCAGTTTCTAATCCACCATTGGCTGTTATAAGACCTGATGCTGTAACTGTTATGCCTGTAATTGCTCCTGATGCTCCTATTGTAGTAAAACTTCCTGCTGCTGGAGTTGTACCTCCAACTATTCCATCGAATGTACCTGCATTTATATCTGCGGTATTAGCTATGAGTCCTGCCGCACATGTAACTGCTCCTCCAAATGTACCGCCTGAAGCTGCACTAACTGCATCTCCAACTTCAAAGGTCTTGAAAGCTAAGACAACCAATTCGTCTGAAGCTGCTAAAGCTGCTAAACCTGTAATTGACGTACCTGTAGTCGCAGTAAAGTCAGTTGAATCTAACTTAACTCCATTGAGCCATACAACTATATTATTTACTTCATAACTTAATGTAGGCGTAAAAGTTCCAGCGGCAAAAGAAGTTTCAGAACCAGAAGCAACTGCTTTGTGCATCACTAATGAAACACCACCTGAAGCAGAAGTCTTAATCCAAGCTGCACCTGTTTCCTTGTAGACCTTCATGGAATTATCAGTTGTATTGAAATACAACATTCCATTTGCTAATGCACCACCATCATTATCTGTAGCAGGGCCATCTTTGGTTACATTAAATGCACCATAAACACCCTGTCCTCTGAAATCAAGATCAACTGAAGAACCAGCAGCAGCCATGTTTTCAGAGATAGTAATACTTGTTCCTGCGACTGCAATTACATTTGCATCGGTTGGTATATTTGTTCCTGTAACTTCCTGACCAACTATAATATTTGTAGCTGATGCAACTGTTATAACATTAGAGTTTATTGCCCATGTACCTGTAGTATCTGCATCTGTAGCTGTAGCACCATCTGCCATTGATCCTAAATATGTATCATCAAAGGAATCGAATGTACTTGCTACAGCAGCAGCACTAGCTTTTGCAGCTAATTGTGAAGCTGAAGCATCACTTGCATACTTTCTTGCAGAATATAAACCTGAAACAACCTCAGTACCTTCAGTAAAACTTCCACCACCTCCTAATGCCCATTCCTTTGCACTACCTAAAGTTGCTGTACTTCCAACTGCATATTCTTTTGCTGAGAATTCAGATGTGTCTACTGCACCTCCAGTTGTAGTTGCCCACTCTTTAGCAGCTCCCCTACTGCCTGTTGTAGTTACATTCGTTCCTCCTATAGCCCATGCTTTAGAACTAAAATCAGTTCCTGTTACTGCCCCATCTACTTTTGTTGCGTATGTTTTTGAGCTAGTCGCAGTTGTTCCAGTTGCCCATTCTTTTGAAGAATAATCACCTGAACTTTGATCATCAATTCTTCCTGAACCAATAGCCCATTCTTTTGCAGCTCCTTTGCTGGCAGTCTGTGTTACTCCTGTTCCTCCGATTGCGTATGCTTTTGCAGACTGATCTGTACCATCACTTTGAGCTACATTATCAGTATAAGTGTTTACTACACCATTTACTTTAGTTGCCCAATCTGCAGATTCTAATTTGTAATCCTCAGTATCTTCTTTATATGCAAGTGTAGTTACTTCTGTGGCAGTTAATTGTCCTTTGTTTACTGCATCATTATCTGCTACACCATCAGCAAGACTTTTCATTACCTTACTATTTCCATCCCATTTATCATCAGTAGCAAGTACAACTCCATTAAGAGCTATATCAAT
>VTLG01015587.1_pt1 | contig 10074 bp, 14 predicted proteins | sample 4694571 | NCBI WGS metagenome assembly VTLG01 (sample SAMN12604809, study PRJNA352737) | marine metagenome | biome: ENVO:00000447; feature: ENVO:00000209|ENVO:00000569|ENVO:01000036; material: ENVO:00002151; isolation source: viral sequences binned using virsorter ... | reverse complement strand
ACTGCGTCTAAAATAGCTGTGCTACCTGTTCCTAGAACACCTTGTACTGAATGTAATGTATCTGCCATATTTTATCCTTTCCTAACTTAGCGCTATTACTAAACCTAATGAAACACCACCAGCTAGTCCCGCGATATCTCCTGCTGTTGTTTTCTTTAAATTATTACTGTCATCTATATCTGCAATTAAGATCACATCTCCACTAGCTACTGTAGCTGAAGTTGCTTGTGTTGGTGCTACTAATAAAGTTGAAGAAAAAGCGCCTGAAGTAGCAGTTGCGCCACCTGATAATCCTGAAGTAGATCCAGTTGTAATTGTTACGCCTGTAATGTCGCCGTCCCCTATATAAGAAGCCCAACTTGAGCCGTCGTAATAGGTTAATGTATTAGTATCTTTTAAATAAGCGAACATTCCTTCTTCTGGCGAGCTTATTGCAGAGCCTCTAGCAGAGCTATCTGCGAAAGTCATTATTACTTGCTCTTGTACATAATTATTAAAATCAGAAGCTGATACTAAATCTCCTGTTGTCCAGACTTTAAATCCACTTGGCATGTTTATTCCTTAAAATTGTTGTTTCTATAATCATAGCACTAAGTATAAGCGAAACGAGTACCCTCGCCAATTTTTGCTTGGCCCATAACCCAGCCAGAAGATCCAGCAGGGCTTAAAGAAATTGTATATTTCCAAGTTTGATTTCCACTTCTTATTGAGTGATCAATACTTTCTATCCAAACTTCATCTGAAAAAGTTGATCCATTTGGATTAGTTACGTTTACCTTTACTCTATCTCCAAAGCCTAAACCTAATACTTTAGGCCAAAGTGTTACATCATCTCTTGGATTTATAGTTAAAGTATCTATTCTTTCAATAGGTAATGCTGTTTCGCTTAATTTTTGTTCAATAATTGACTTTACATTAGCATCAGAAGTGTTTTTAGTGGTTTCAGTAGAAGTTTTAGCTGTATATCTGCTTACACTATCTGCGTCAGCTACATATTGAGCGCTTCCTCCTGTTCTTGTCCATTCATAAACATTTAATACTTCGTTGGTGTCAAAAGAAGTAACTACGTCTGTATATGGTAAATTGCTACCAGAATTATCAAAAGTAGCTTGCACATCAGTAGCTTTAGCGTTTGATAATTTATAGTTTCTATTTCTAAAGGTAGCTTTACCGTCAGGTGCCATAAAAAATTGAGCATTTTCTGCTGTTTCACATTCTCTCATAGCAGTTAAAAGATTTGTAGTTAAAGCTTGTTGTTGTATGTTTAAGGTCCCTGTATTTATATCTCTTAAAGAACTAGGGAAGCCAATAGAATTTAATAATCTTGTAACTCTTACAGAAGTTAATTCAGCCGCGTCTGCATACCCTAATCTAGTTGATACGCCTATTTCTGAAAAGCCAACTTGCCCAACTTTCCAACCAACAGATTGAATTGTTTGACTTTGAAATATTTTTAAAGCGTCCACTGCTCTAAAAGTTACAACGCTGTCTGCACCTAAAGCAGGATAACTTACTGGTATTTGATCTAAAAAGCCGTAATACAAATCATAATTACTGCTGTCATAAGTTGCTTTAACTCTTACAGGCTTTAATGGTTGAATTTTAGTTCTGGCATTTGCGCTGTCGTAATAATGAGTAGTTTGAGTTGGATTAAATCTATTATCTGCGTTACTTAAAAGCAGTTCACAAGATCCAGCAACAAATTGGCCTAATTCATTACTTCTTCCTCGTCTTATATTAATCCCTCTTACATAACTAGAAACATCTGTAAAAGTTACTGAACTGTCAAAAGGCTCACTATCAAATCCTATCTCAACAGTTAAAGTAACATTACTATCAAACGCTACGGACATTAGATTAGTACCTTAATACCACGCCTTTGAGCTTGTATCATAGCACTTGCAACAGCAGTAGATATTTCATCACTGCTTGATAAAGCGCCACCTACATTTACCACTATAGAATTATTAGTATTTGTGATCACACCGTTAGCGTCCATTGTACCAAATCTTCCACCACCAGAGCCAACAGGACTAGAAACATCTCCTGGATCTAAAGAGCCGTCCTCACTAAAAGTTTCACTTTTTGCAGGTGGCATACTTGGTGGCGCAGATGATCCTGTACTACTTGTTCCACCTCTAACAGCATTAAGTGCTTTATAATATCCAGCTACTAAATTATCAAAACTTTCTATACCCATATCTGCAATTTGTTGCATAGCCAAACCAAAACTTTTAAGGTCTTTTTGGTCAGCAAGTGCGTCATCTAATTCTTTTTTAGCTAAAGCCATTTTCATAATGTTTTCAGGTGTATCAGCAGTTGCTTCATTTAATTCTCTATTAGCTTCAGCTAAAGCTAATGTTGCTTGTTCTAAGTCTCTTTCAGCACTTAATACGCCCTCTTGTGCTCTCTCTAAATCTCTTTGAGCAGATATTTCTTCATGTGTTGCAGAAATACTAGCTACTCTTAACTCTTCTAATTTTCTTTTGGCTAGTTCAAGTTCTTTTTCTTGAAGTGTATTTCTTTCTTCTTGTTCTGTTAATCTTTTAACAGCTTCTTCTTGTCTTAATATTGCTATTTCTTCTTCTAGAGTTACTTGTTTAGAAATTTCTTTTTGTTTATTTAAAGCTGTTTCTGCTTTAAGTACTTTTTCTCCTGCAAGTCTTACTTTTGTATCTGCTTCAATTTTTTTAGCTGCTAACTTGTTTCTTGCTGTTTCTAAATCTGCAATATTTTCGTTTATATCTTCAATAGCCTGCATAGCATTTATAACTCTGCTTAAAGTAGGTATTGCGTTTTCTTTACGCTCTTTATTTAAAGCTGCTTCGGCTTCGTCTAATTCCTCAACTGAATCAGTTAATCTATCAACTGTGTCTTTAGACATAGCCCATTCTACTTCTAATCTTTCAGCATTTCTTCTTGCGTCTGTTTGTGTTATATTAAAATCTCGTAAGGCTTTATCTACATCAAAATAAGTTTTTCCTATATTTTGCCTTCTTACTTTTTCTTGTGCTTGTTCATAAGCTTCTACTAAAGTTGTTTGTTGTTTAAAAGCTGGATTTAAATAACTTAAAACTTTAAGTAACCCGTCAAAACCTCTAAGTAGGTCTTTAACATCATCAGGTGCTCTACCACTTATTACATCTAAAAAGGCATTAGTGGCTTTTATTGCGTCTAACATAGCAGGCTCGTATTGTTCTACAATAGCTAAACCGAGATCAATAAATTTATCTTTCGCCAGTCCTAATTGTGCTTTTAAACTCTCTAATTGTTTGTCAGCAACTTCTTCAGTAATCCCTGCACTATCTCGTAAAGCTTTTTCATATTCTCTAATTTGGTCGCCTGCGCCACTTAATATTTTTACAGCGTCAGCAACACCACGATTAAGTCCTAATTGATCTAAAGTAGCTGCTTTCATTTCGTCGGACATAGGGCCTAATACAGCGTCTAACTCTTCAATAATGTCTGCTACGTTTTTCATGTTGCCCTGTGCGTCAAACATTTCTAAACCTAAAGCTGCAAATTCATTTTTATTTTTAGCTGTTGCTCTTGGTATATCTCTAAGAACTTGGTTAAGTTTATCTCCTGCTTCTGCACCTTTTACACCTCTATCAGCAAAAGCTGCTAATACGGCAACACCCTCTTCTATATCTTTATTTACTACCTTTAAAGCTGCACCTGCTTTTGTAGTTAATGCTTCAGAGAATTGTTGGACAGAAGCGTTTGCTAATGTGTTCGCTTTTACTAATACATCTGTAACTCTTGTTAAATTTTCTAAGTTTTGCCCTGCGTCTTTAACTGTAAGCCCCAAAGCCGATTGTGCGTCTGTTGCTAAGTCAGTAGCAGTAGCCATATCAAACATACCTGCTTGAGCAAATTTTGCTACTTGTGGTAAGGCAGAAATAGATTGTTCAGCATTTAAACCTGCTGATGCTAAAAAGAAATAGGCTTCAGCTGATTGTTCGGCCGAAACTGCTGTTACAGAAGCAACATCTCTCGCTGTTTGAGCCATTGCTTTTTGTTCTGCAACACTTGTCTGCATGATTGCAAGTGATTGCACCATTTTATCATTAAATTTTATATATTCGCTTACAGCAACAGACAGACCTTTAGCTAAAGCTATACCAATAGCAACGCCTGCAATTTTTGCAAATTTAGCTAATTGTGCTAATTTACCTGCTGAATTTTTTGAAGAGTTGCCTAAATTATTTAATTGCTGTTTAGCAAGTTGAGCCCCTTTTGTTACTATATTTAAAACTACATCAGAACTTGCCATTATTTATTCCTTTTATTAGCTTCTGCTTGTGCCATTGCTACGTTCTCATCATTCATTTTCTTTTCCCAAATATAATAAGCTATCCAATTATTATATTCTAATGAACTCATTGTAGTCGTTAATTCCGCAACAGTCATGCCTAAGTCTCTAGCTAATCTATGTTGGAAAGCTAGATCGTGATTAGTCTTGAAATTGATCTGCCGAAACAGAGCCTCCAATACCATTTAGCGTATTTATTTCTAAGAATATATTATCAATTATTGCACTATCTTTTTTATATAATTCATCTATATCTTTATCAGATAATTTGGGATCAATAATACAAGCCTTTAATAATTCCTTTTGATAATCAAAAGCGTCAGTTTCGTTAGCTTCAACAATTCTACCTAATTCAATTTGTTTTGCTTTGCTTATTCCTTGTAGCTCAATAGAATATCCCCATTCCTTAATCTCGTAGATTTTAGTAGGAACATTAGGAAGTTCTTTTATATCTTCTAATTTTAATTTTTTCAATATAATCTCCTATATAACTTAAATTAAGTTTAGTAGAAATTAATTTTAATGTGTACCGCGAGTAACTGCACCAGATACTTGCAAATCTGCTGAATAACCAACAACATCACCGACAGGGCTTGATATTGCGTAGTTTGTCAATATTGCCTCGCCTGTGTACTTAACTTTACCTGAAGCAGTTCCCTCTGGGGAATACTCAAAAGATAAAGTTGCTGATTGTCCAACAACTGCGCCAAATATTGCGTCTGCTGTTGCGTCCCAAAGACCAGTTAAACCCATAGTAGAATCTTTCAATCCAACTATGTAAGTTTTATTACTAGCTCCTAGTACGCTTGTTTCAGCAACATCTGCTGTTTCTGGAAAGTCCACATTATTTACATAAGCTGAAATATCAGTAAGTGATCCAGATGCGTTATCTAGTTTAAATACTGAACTTTTACCATGTACAAATGCCATTTTCTCTCCTTATCCATTTCGTCCAAAACCTACAATAGCATTTATTGTCGGTGTCGAACTTCCTCCGATAGTATTATAGACACGTATGTATCTATTTATCGTTGTTCCACTATCAACATACTTGACTTGTGAAGTCGCAGCTGTTGCTTGTGTGAAAGTTATTAAATCAACATAAGTAACGTTGTCTGCACTATGTTGAATTTTTACATCTCCTGTTGGGCTTGTTCCACTAACTGATGTAACTATTAAATAAGCCCCACAACCATTTGAAGTAGATGAAGCATTGTCTTGTGCGCTACCTTGTGCAGCTGTTGTAGTGAAAGCTGAAGCAGTCAATACTGTTCCGTTCCACATTCCCTCGTCTGGCTGAACGTCTATTGAAGTAGCAACTATATCGGCTACTGGACTTGATACGCCGTAATTTACTATATTACCTTGAGCGAAAGTTGTTTTATCTCCTGTATCTAATCCGTCAATACCCATAACCAAATCAAAATCTGAGCCACCCAATAATGGTTGAATTACACCGTCAGCTGTTGCGTCAAAAAAACCTGTTAAAGAAAATGTTCCGTCTTTTTCGCCAGCTATATAGGTTTTATTATTATTTCCAAATGTTGTGCTTTCAGCTGTGTCTGCTGTTCGTGTTGCGTCTATGTTATTAAAATAAGAACTATAGTTACTTGAATTAACATAAATCTTAGTATCTTTTCCGTGTTTAAAAGCCATTATCTACTTCTACGCCTTCTTCTTCTTGTATTTCCAGAGCCGTATTTACCCATTATTCTTCCTCATCTTTCTTTTCATACCAAGCCTCATTTTCTGGTGTTGTAGGATCGTCAGCAATAAAATGTCCTTTTTCATCTCTAGCTCTTATTAGTTCCTTTTCTTTTTTCTCATCATATTTTTCTACAATGTTTTGTTCTTTCAACCATTTAAGACTTTTCTTTGGAACGACAGTATCATCTATTACAGATCCAGCTTCCAAATGTTCGTCTTTAATATCAAAACCAATATTTACTTTTAACTTCATGCTATTACTTCTACCTCAAATTCTACGCCTAAGTAATCTATATTATTAACAGTATAGACGCCATAATTGGTTGCTTCAACAACTCGACAAGATTGTGCTGAGCCGTCTAAAGTTTGATCACTTTCAACTTGTGCTTTAACTGATGAGGCCCCAGAGCTTGCCAAGTATGCGTCCAATGTTTCTTGACTATCCTGTGCGTCCACTCGAGACATATAAAGAAAGATAGGTATTGTGTACGTATCTGCACCTCTAGCCATTGAAGTATCATACTCAATGGATTGCACAACACCAACAACTGCTGTCGGTGGCTCTATACTGTCAGGAACATAGTTATAAACAATTAATGAGCTTATGTTTCCTAAATTTGTTCCAATGCCGTTTCTTATACTTGTTAAACTCGCCATGAAACAATACTAGCACATAAAAAAATCCACCCATGAATTAACACAGGTGGATTTTAGTTTTTTTTATTCCTTAAGCATACTCACAAGCGCTTATGGAAGTCCAAGTTGGTTCATGAGCTCCCATAGTTTCTGCTTCTTTTTCTATTGCAACAGCGTCTCTTATTTCTTCTCTGTTTACAATGTCCCAAGCTTCATTCTCGCTTAATCCATCAATTACGTAAGTATATTTTTTAGTAATTGTTATTTCTACTGTTTTGTTTTTAATTGTCATTTTGTTTCCTTTTTTTGTTTTGTTCATACACCTATTATATTAAATCTAAGATTAAATGCAAACTTTAAGGATCAATAGTAGTTGCGTTTTTTAATTTATTTTTAAATTTTATCGTAATTTTGCAGGTCTAGATCGCTTCCACTGCAACTCAACACTTTTAGCAGCTGCCTGTAAAGCTAATTTTCTTTTACTTTCGCTTTGTTCGTAGCCCATTTTTATAAATGGAACTATTGGCGTTCCTTTTTCTGAAATAGATTTAGCTACTAAATAAACAGGTATGCCTTTAGCATCTGCCCATTTCTGTAAAGGTGCTAATGGTGGCCAATGTGGTTTTGTTCTATCAAATCTATCTTTATCTTGTGGATATTTTAAGTTTTTATATTTGTAATTTCTATCCATATAACCATGAACATAAGAAGCATAAGGTGTAGTAGAGAATACTTTAACGCCACTAGGTAATCTTCCTCTTTGTGCTACTTTCTTATATTTAATTTGAGACTTTAATTTGCCTGTAAAATCTGGTGTATTCTTTTTAGCTTGATGTTTGACTATTTTTCCAACTGCATTGAAATAATTTCTTAAAGGTGTTTTTAATAATTTAGCTTCGTCTAACCTGGATCTTAATTGTTTGGCTCCTAAAACTTCTATTTGGAAGTCTTTATTTACACCAGCCATTATAAAGTTCTTTTTATATAGCCTTTAATAAGTTTCATAGCATCAGGATCAAATTTATTAAACAATTCCCCTGTGCCTGTTTCTGGATTTCCATAAGTAGAAAATGGACTATCTTTTCTTTTAAATAATCTTGTAGCTTGTAATAATGTAGCTTGTTTAACAGCATGAGGAACAGCCGACCAACCCCATTGAGCAGTTATTTTTACTTGCTTTACTATTGTTGAGTCAAATCGTTCTGATGAACGAGTATCTAATATAGTGATTTGAGTTATTGGCTGATATTGAAGTCCTGCTACTTCGTTGCCTGCGTCTAATGGTTTTGTATAAAAATCTGTATCTATTGTTAGTGTTGTATCGTGTGTTCCATCATCAGAAGTATCTATTAATACTGCTAAACCACTTGGTGAAGATATGTCTGGAACATCTAAATATAATGGATTTATAGGTGTAAAGTATTTAGTGTCTGAGCTTGTTTGAAAGAAAAACCTACCACAAATAGCGTCTATTTCTCTACTAGCACTATCAACTGCGCTTTCTAAATTATCGTCTTGGCCACTACCACTTAAGCCTAAATAAGTTTTTAACTCTGCAAGCGTGCAGTAGCCATTAGTAATGGCCATAAGGTTTTACTTTCCTTTATTTTCAGCAGGTGCTTTAGCTTTGGTTCCAATTCCCCATTCTTTAACTTGTGCGTCTGATACTTCAGTACCAGCAACACCAATGAGTTTACCTTTAGCCCAACCTTTTGGCATTTCTCCATGTTTGGCTTCAGCTACTTTTCCTGCGTCATTAATATAAACATCTTTTTTTAATTTCATCATTTTCTTTCCGACATTGGACTCGCCCTTGCCGTTAAAGCTAGAGCGAGTTACCAAAGTCATTTTTCTAAGTTAACCTTAGAAGTTTGTTATTTTAGCGAAAGCAGTTGCTCTATAAATAGGCAAGCCCATTCTTACAGTTGCTTTCATAACAATAATATCTTTAACAAAGTTCTCGTCGTGTGAGTCAGACATTGCTACTTCCATACCTTGTCTTGCGACTATATGGATAGCTTGACCTCCGCCGAATACTCCAACAATAGCGTCTCCAGCTGTTGTTTCAGTTGAAACAACAACAGGCACACCCCATAGTCTTGGTGCAACAGCATTACCAAAGCTTCCAGCTCCAACAAATAATGGATTTAAAGCACCATTTGTTGAAACAGCGTTAACTTCAGTAACAACTTGGTACCAATCGCTTGGGTGCATTATTACTGCGTCTGGATTCATAAAAGCGTCTTTCTGAATTTCAGTGATCGCTTCAAACACTTGACCAATTCTCTTTAAGTTTCCACTAAAAGATGAGTAGTCGAATGAATTAATTCCAGTTTTGTTGAGAATTCCAGTAAGGTTTGGTGCAACACCAGAACCACCGATAATTTGGTCAGATATTGATTGTCTAACCATAAACCTTAATCTACTGTCTATGTAACCTTGTGCGGCTGAAACGTCAGCTAAAAGTTCTTCAGTCATTGGAATAAACGCACCAATCTTTCTGATTTCCTCTGTTCTCTCGGTAAATGCTAGTGCGCTTTCTCCGAGTGCGCTTCCTTCAGCAGCTGGAGCTGCATTGTTAGTATATGTAGTTTCCTCAAGATACTTGTACTGATATTGGTCAGTAGTAATTGTATCTATTAAAGCAGGAATTACATACGGGTCTAACTGTGCAGACTCTTCAATTCTTGGGCTTCGGACAACGCCCGGTGGCCAAGTTGTTTCAGTAACAGTAGTTTTAGTTTCAACTCTTGGATCCCACTTGAGTTCAGATTTAATATTCTTAATACCTGTGTCTCTAAAAGATTTGTAAGCGTCAGATTCTAAGAATGATTGTCCTAATGTTTTAGGTGCTTCAACTTTTTCAGCGTGTATTGCTTTTGGCTCTACGGCTTTTCCAGCTTCAACTGCCTCTTCCATTTTGGCTTTTTCACTCTCGATAGTTTGAGCTTCCTTGATTGAGTCAACCAATTCAGCCATTCTTTCGTTTCTCTTAGCCCACTCTTCTTTTTTATCACTATCAAAGTCAGTTGTATCAACGTCTTTGAATTCATTAAGAGTATTTTCTCTAAGCTCTTGTAGTTCCTTTTTGAGTGTATCTAATTTACTCAATGTTTCTCCTACAATTCCTCGTCCATTGTTTCCAATAGGACTTTTTCTGTTTCTAAAAGTATTGTCGTATCATCTAATTCTTCTTTATCTTCACTTTCAGCTCCAGCTACATCAAGTAGTGTATCTACATCTTGATAAACTTCTTGTAAGCTGTCCTGTAACTCAGATAAAACCTCAGTAGACCCATCAGACAATAATTTTTCTTTTGATATGCGTAAGGCAGTAAGCTCCTTAGCACGCTTTAACACTGCTGATAACTTGATAAGCAACTCATCAACGTCTGTGCTAAATCTTGTTCCTGTTGG
>VTLG01015586.1_pt1 | contig 10075 bp, 15 predicted proteins | sample 4694571 | NCBI WGS metagenome assembly VTLG01 (sample SAMN12604809, study PRJNA352737) | marine metagenome | biome: ENVO:00000447; feature: ENVO:00000209|ENVO:00000569|ENVO:01000036; material: ENVO:00002151; isolation source: viral sequences binned using virsorter ... | reverse complement strand
CTCCGAAATTTTCAATTTCACCTGCATAGTCAGTATTAGTAATATCTTCTACGACTGATGCAGTTCTAAAGAACTTTTGGACTTTTTGGCTGTATATTACCGGTAACCAATTACCCGAAGGTAAGTTTGTATAACCGGCTCCTTTTGCAATAGCCATCGTTTAGTCCTCCTATAGACTGTTAGTTAAAGATTAACGAATCCTACCTTCTGCTCTAGCTAAATCAATTTCCTTTTCGTGTTTTACAAACTCTTGAGGTTTCATTTTAGCTATTTCATTAAGCGACCAGATTTTTTTATCTCCTGTCTCTATTTCACGTTTACTAGTTGATGTTACTGATTTTGATGCCTCTAATTTATTAGATTTTTTCTTACCATAACCTGTATCAACTTTATACAAATCAATAGCACGAGAAGCTAATTTTGCATTAGATGTATTATCATACAACCAACCTTGAATAACAGAATCTTGGTCTTTAACCCATTCATGAAATTTATCATCCGCTCTAATTTCATTAAAGTCTGGATGAAGTTTAGCTAATTCAACTTCAGCTTTATCTCTTTGAACAACTGCCTGTTGGCTTTCTAGTTCTTTAAGACCGCTTTCAACTTTCTTAGCTTTTTCATCTGCCTTTGTATGTGCTATAGTTTCTATAACATCATAGACATCTGGATATTTAGTACGCCAAGCCTCTATTTCTTCTTTAGTTTTTGGCAATTTAATTTTATCAGCGTTATCTTCTAGCTGTTTTTTAAGTTTGGAAACATCATCCTTATGCTTATTTACAGTAGAATCGTAGTGGCGTTTAAGGTCGTCATATCTTTTCTTAAACACCTTCTCTTCAGCATTAACAGGGCGTTCTTCATCGGGAGTGGCTGCCTCTTCTGAAGCAGTGTCCGTTGAAACGGTAGCTGTGTCGTCTGTTTCCTCTTTTTCAGCTTTACGCTTATAAGGGGTAGGCTCGAGAAGAGCCGCAGTTTGAGATTCTTCTTGAATCTCTTCTTTTTTATTTTCTTCCATTTTATTCTCCTTTGTTGGGGCTGTTGGAAAACAGGTGGCCTAGAGTCGCATTGGGGCTATGACTAAGCAGTCATAGGTGGCCTATCCATTGTTGGTGCTGCTCCTAATCCAGTAGGTTCTACTGGTGTTGGTGGTGCAGCTTCTGCTGCTCCCATCGGATTACCCGTTGGAGCAGCTCCTGTAGGTGGAGCTGACGCTGCCGTCATATCCTCTACAAACTGTTGCATAGATGCTTCTGGTGTTTCACCTTGGTATCTATTCATAATTACTGAAACTGGTATTACCACTACTGGTTCTTGTGGGCCTCTTTCTGCTACTGCAGAAATATCCACACCTTTTGCCGATAGTGCTTTTTTAACATCTTCTGTAAGATGCATATCGAGTACAGCATCATCTACTGCACCCATTTGTTGTGGTTGTTCGCCTGGTGCTGCCATAGGAGCTTCTCCTCCCATTGGAGCAGCATTTGGGTCATTCATCATTCCATTTGCCATATTATTTTCTCCTATTACGCAACTTTTAATTTATTATTTAATGTTTCTATGTGTTCATCATCATAGTCTGCAAATTCATTATTATTAATTATAAATGTTCCACCTTTTACTATTGGAACATATACAAACTCTGGTTTATCATTTATTTTAAATGATTCTGGATGATTAGAAACATACATCCAAGTATTGTTATATTTAACTTTATGTGTTCCTGTAACTCTTACATCATTAAGAGAATACATATCTTCATCTAGTTTTAGTTTAACCATTCCTAAAATTTTAGCACCATTAATTAAATCATCTGGTTCTAAATCTTTAATAAATTTATTACCAATTAATTGTTCTGGATGGAAACATGTTTTTGATTTTTTAGGTGCTGTATATTGTGCCCCTCCATGAACTGATGTTCCAGTTACCCCACTACTACCTTGATTATTAGAACTTGAACCTCCAGGATTATAACTTCCAGTTCCATGTACTGAAGAGCCTAAAGTAGTTCCTTGTGCTGAACTTGGTACTTGACTTGATATATCTTTTGCTAAATCCTCTCTTAGTTTATCTTCATCTTTTTTCCTTTTATCTTCATCTTTTTCTTTTTTAGCTTGTTGTTCTTCTGCATCTTTAATTATTTGTTGCATATCACGTTCTTTATTTGCTTTTTCTATTTCTCTTTGTAATTTAGTATTTTCTCTTTGGGTTTTAATTTCTGCTTGTTTTATTTTTTCTGCTTTTAATTTTGCTTCATTATCTAGTCTTGTTTGTAAAATTGATGATGCATTAGTAGTTAAATTAGCATAATTTGTCCATTTATTTAATGTTTCAGTAAATCTATTATTTGGAATTATATTCTCACCTCTATCATAAATTCCATGTGAAGTATCAAATATTTTATTACCCCAACCACCCACTACTTCTGTTCCTGTTTTTCCAGAAACAATATTATTTTTAGATTGTTTTGTTGGTAAAATTATTTTATAATTTTCTTTATCTTTTTCAAATAATTTAGTTAAAGGCATATTTTCTGAAGTTAAAAATTGTCCTGGTCTAACATAAAAATTAAAAGCATCTGGATTAAGGTCTGAATGTGCTATATTTTTATCAAACATATATTTAAGACTTTTTCTTACACTTGCTTCAGACTCTGTTGTAGGTCTAGGAATATCTCCTTTTTTTATTGCTTCTTCTTTTCCAACATTTTGAAACCTTCCAAAAAGAGAATCTAAAATATTTCCTTTTCCTGCCATTTTACTAAGGTCAATAAATAAACTTCCATTTTCATCTTTACCAACCATACCACGTTGTTTATAGTTTTCTACAAATTCTTCTGCTGACATATTATCATATTCAGCATCAGTAGCAATAAAATTATTATCTGTAGTATATCTATCTGTTCCTGCTATTCTTACTGGAGGTCTATCTGAGCCTCCACCTTGATTTTGTTGCATGTATCTATTTTGTACTGCAGGGTCTGGAACACATTGTTTTAATGTGCTATCATAAATATATCCTTCTGGACAATTTGTATCTTCTTCTTGTTCATCATCATCTGTAGGTGGGGGAGTATAATCAAATGCAGGGTCAGTACTAGAAAATGCATTTGTATCTATAAAATCTTGTGGTTCATTAATAAAAGACCATGTTGCATTTGCTGCATCATAATTTAAACCTATATTATTTCCTTTGTAATATGTTGTCATTTACGTTTAAGCTGCTCCCTCATCTTTAGGAGTTCCTGCAGAGAAGCCACTCTCCCCTGCTTGCGGTACACCTCCAACTCCGATGTTTCCACCGCCAACCCCTGTAATATCGTTTGGATTCGCTCCCGCAGGAGTTCCTCCACCAGAGGCCATTGTGGACTGTTGATTATTGCCTTCAGTTTCTGTGTTTCCATTTGCCATTCCCATTATTTTTGCAAAAATTGCCGCTTTCTCTGGGTCGTTTATTAATTTTTCTGGTTCTATATCAAGTGATTTTGCAATTTCAGATAATATAGAATGCCATCTAACAAACGGAGCCAAATTTTGATTTGATGCTACTTGTAAGAAAGTCATTAGTCTTTGTGACCTTACTTCTTTTTGCATCAATGATGATGTACCTCTTGCTTTAATATGTAAGTCGCCTTTTATTTCTGGTGATTCATCATTAAATTGCATATTCCATGCAAATAAAGTTTCACCTAAAGGTCTTAAAAGATAATCATCAATATTTTTTATAACTGTTTTAATACTAAGTGCTGCTGCACCCATTAACATAGACATACCTGCTGCAGTTCTAGTTGTAGATTGCACACCTGTTGTTCCATGTGAATAAGAAGGTATTCCTGTTGATTCATCTGCTAGTTGTCTAAACTTATCAAACATCATTAAATTTTCTGTTGATGTATTAGGAAACTTAACACCATGAATTGCTTGACCAGGCATACCACTTTGTCTTCTAAATATTTTACCAGGAAATACTTTCATATCTTGACCTGGTACTAACATAGTTTCATCTATATCAAATACTAAATTACCTGCTAATGCTAAATTATCAATAGCCATTCTTGCATGACCATTCATAATTGTTTGTGCATCATCCATATTTTCTGGAATACCTACTCCAAAAAATTGATAAGGATTTATTTCATATGGGCAAACTAAATAAGGTAATCTACTTGGAGTAAAAGGATTTAATACTAATCTAATTATTTCACCATTACATACCCAACAATTAATTTGAACTTCATCTAATAAATCCATTTCATCATCAAGTTCTAAACCTGCTTCTATAGCAAGTTGAGTATCCATTGTACCCCAAAATTCTAAAATTTCATATCTATTTTTATCAAACTCATCTGTTGATTCTCTATCTTGAAGAGATGCTTCATATCCTCTAGCTTCATAGCTAGGCCCCATATCTAAAGAATTTTTAATTGCTTCTGGTCTAAAATAAGGTCTGTTCATTAAATCACGAACTTGTGAACGTGTATAAACATGACGTTGAATTACATATTCTGCATCTTCAATTCTAACTGCATCTGGGTCTGGATAAAAATCCCAACAAGAAACTGATTCAATACGAGGTACTAATTTAATTCTAGGAGTATATTCATTTTTACCTGTACTTTCATCTTTAGTCCAATTATGACTTGATTGTTCATAACTAAATGGGCCTTTAATAATTCCTGTACCAAGAAGTGCACTTTCAAATAAAGCATGTCGTAAAACAGATACAGCACTTGATTCATCTAATTGGTCATGAATTAATTTTTCCATATTAGCTGCTGCCATTTCTGCAGGACTAATTTGTGGTTCTGCTGCACCATCTTTTGATGAGCCTTCAATAAAACCAACTGCACCTAATTCTTCTTTTAATCCACCAAGTATACTTGTAGCTCCAGGTTCTAATACATTTCCATCACCTGGAAATCCATAAGGATTTTGAGGTTCTTCTGATTGTTGTTTATTTTTTGAAACATGGGCATACTCTGCTATTCCTTCTGGAATAGGTGTAGGCTCTATTCCTACTGGAAATTTTCCACTAGAAAATAGAACTTCTATTAATTGACCATAAGCTGCAAGAACTTTAGTTTTAGTTATTTTGACAAATACTTTTGATTTTTCAGATTCAGTAAAAGCCATATCATTTCCATAGACACCTCTATAGTTACGATAAGACCTTAACCATCTTTGCTCGTCAAATTTACGAGCATTTTCAGAATCAATAAATTTGCTTTTAACTAAACCGGCAAGACCAGAAATATTATATGTTTCTTTTTGATTCTTGTCTTTATCACCTAAAGCTAATATATCGGCAGATTCTTGTTTTGCCATTATTTTTAACTGTTAAATGAGCCTTGTTTAATTTTAGTATTTGACCATGAATCTGGTTTTGCATTTGCTGCTTTTCCACCAGCTCCAGAAAATTCTCCATGCTTATACTCTTTCATAATACCTGAATCTAATTTTTCTCTTGCTGGAGTTCCATCAGCAACTTTTGAAAACTCACCATGTTTAACTTTTTTCATTATTTCTGACATTATTTCCTCCTAATAATCTTTTTCATTTGCTTTCTTCCAAAATGAAGATTGCACATGACTGTTTGGTTTGCTTGGATAATCTTTAGTACTTATTTCTGGGTCAGCTTCTCCACCATACGCAGATAAGTTAAGATTATTTTTATTTTTCTTTTTTGGATAAGGCATACCAAATTCGCCTTGCTTATATTTTTTAACAATTGGTTGTGGCATTTAGCCCTCCTTGATTTTATCTTTTAAATAATCCATTAATTTTGGATTATCTACAAAGACTGTTGTTAAACCATTAGTTAAACCATTAACTAATTTTTCTTCCTCTTTTTCTTCTAATTCTATATTCCATTGATATACTATTGCATGTAGTATTTCATGTAATAAAGTATTAGCATGAGAAACTCCTTTTTCATCGGCTGTATAACCAATAATTCCTTCTTTAGAAAAAAACTGACCTTGTGCTTCATTTGCACTTGCAACAGTTTGTTTCCATTCTTCTAATCTATAATCTCTATATCCTATTTTTATTTTATCAGGTGTAGCCATTAATAACCAAATATTCTATCTGCAGGTTTAAATTTTTCTTTTTCTGTATATTTATTTGCTTCATAACTTTTTGGATGAAGGCTCCTACTCATAACACCATATCTAAGTGCGTCATAAGCATGGTCTTCTGCATGTGTATCTACATCTTCTGGATTATTTTTATCTATTGGTAACATAGGTAATGTTCTTATTAGATTAGTACAATTAGAAAATATTTTTAATTTTGGTTGTCCTGTATCAATATCTTTTGTAAGTAACTTATGTAATTCTAATTTACCTGCTACTCTACTTCTTGGCGACCTATCTGATGGTCTCCATTTACATCCTTCTTTAATCATTGTTTCTGCAATACTAGGGCCGGCATCCCCTCTTCTTGCCCAAGTTGAAGAATCCAAGATTCCGTATCGGATATATTCATCATGTTCTTTTTCCAAGACTTGTCTTGCAAATAAGTCTGCGGTAACTCGTTGGGTATAATGTTCTCTGTATACCCAGAAATTGTTATCGAAGTCAACTGCAATCCATAAAACGCAAGCCGCAGATGAATAGCCCCAGTCGCATGTTCTGAATCTGAGCCAATTGCGGGGAATGTCAAAAGGCTGAACAATATGGGTAGTAATATCAAATTCCGGAAATGCTGAATTTTCAAATGCACCCCAATCTCCTTCTAAAAATTGTTTACGTTGTACTTCTGGTAAAGATGATAACATAATAAGATAATCATCTGTTTGCATAAGGTACGGGTTGTCTTGTAATTTAGCCGGTATAAATCTTCTTGTTATAGACTTTTCACCTGCTACAGTACTTATGTGTACATCAAATGCTTTATTTGGTTCTGCCGGGTCTACAAACATTTCTTTAACCCATAATGAACCTACGTTTCCCGGATTGCCTGTAGCTCTCATAAATACAGGTATTTCTGGGTCTACACTACGAAGTGATGAACGTAAAAAATTATATATTTCTGGAGTAGGATATTGAGGTAACTCATCTATTCCTATCCATGTATATGATTGACCTTGGTAACGAAGAACATCTGTTAAGTTTTCTGCGTAACCAAATTCAATTCTAGCACCAGAAGGAAATCGCCATTCTTTTTCTTGCTCTCTCCATTTAGCACCAGTAAATGCTCTAGCATATAATCGTTGAGAATGATTAATCATATCTCTTAATTCTGGCATAGAACGTCTTAATAATAATGCCCTATGATGTTGCTTATCACAATATCTAAGGGGGTCAATAAGCATAGCATAAGATTTGCCACCACCTCTTGCTCCACCATAAAATACTTCTCTTTCTGATGCAGCTAAAAATTGTGTTTGTGGCCCATCATTAGGTTTAAAGATTATATTTTCTTCTACATGGTCTTGAACATTTGGAGGAAGTTTTTCTATTTCTTTATCTGTCATTACAGATTGAGAAACCCCTTTTAATGCTTCATCTGTTTTTAAAATATTTTCTTTTTTAGCCTTTGCATTATAAATCTTTTGTTGTGCTTTTTTAATTGCATCATCTTGCGTTTTAATAACTCGTTTTGCTGCAAGTTTTGCTTTTGTTTTTACACTTAGGATTCTTGGTTCTTGCTTGACTCCTTTTTTTCTTCCAAGGTTGGCTCTTGGTTTAGGTGGTTCAATGTCATCCATCTTTTATCTACAATTTTTTTTAATCCTGTATGAGTAATAGAACGACCTGTTTTTTGTGTTAGCCATCGTGCTACTTCTCTATACGAACAATTATTTAAATATTCTTTTGCTTCTTTTAATGCATCTAATTCAGATTCTACTGGTTCAATATAATCTGTATCATCAGCAAGTTTATATCCAAAAGGTATAGTACGTGCTTTTCTCTTAATTAACACCATCTTTAGCCGGTAAGATAAATATTCCATGAGCAACTTGTCCTGTCATTTCTATCTTATCTTTTTTAACAAGACCTACTCTATCAAGAATTTGTTTAGCCGCTTCCATACGAATATTAACACCAGGAGTTTTTCCATCTTCATCTAAAGAATCAACTAAACCTTTTACTGCTTTAGCTGAATTAAGTGCAAGAGAATATTCTGCTCTCTCTAGTATTTCATCTTTTAATGCTTTAACTACTTTTGGATAAGATGTTGGGGCATATCCTGCAAGTTCTCCTGCTTTTTTTGGATTGCCTTCAGCTTCTCCAAATAGCAAATCAATAAAAGTCTTTTGCTGAGTACTTAGTTCTTGTTTCTGTCTTTTTTCCGGTAACATTTTTTTCTTTTGGTTTTGTAAATATTTTCCACCATGCTGCTACTAATCCATATGGGTCATCGTGTGGATAACCAATACAATTAAGCCCAGCGTCTTTTTTGCTTACTTTTTTCTCTTCTTTCTTTCGACCACTCGGGGATATTTTTATTTTCTTTTTCACGTTGTTTATAACCTCTCTCTGCTGTCGCTAAGATTTGTTCTCTCGCTTTGTCTTCTTTTCCACCCACATCTGATATAATAGATAAATTAGGAGCAGATATAACTCTTCTAATATTATTATCCCTACACGGAAAGTTTCTTTTATGGATAGGAAGATGTTCTGTAAATCTTTCCCCAGTTTTTTTATTTTCGTATTCATACAAGGGCATTATATATCTGATTTAATTTCATGTTCACAACATTTGCATTCACATTGTCCGCCACAGCATGAGCCACCATTACTACAATGACATTCATGTCCACATGTTTTACATGTTCCGCAATTATTTGGTTCTGTTTTCATATCTTCTCTCAAATGCCATCCGTAGCGTTGACTCCAGATAGCTTTATGTATCATTATTTTTTTCCGGCAGACTTAGTTCTCGGGAAGGAACGATTTTTGCTTGCTGATTTGATTGTAAGGTTACTACGTTTATTATTCATAGCATTGCCATCTTTGTGGTGTACATCTTTACTGCCACCTCTTTTTACCAAGCCTGCCTTTATTGCTATGCGTCTTGCTTTATTACGCATATTCCTCTTCTTTTTACGAAGAGGTGACTCTGTATTAGCTTCTTGTTTATAATTCCTTTTGTAGTTTGCACTACTAGGCATACATTGCTTTAGATTTCTTAGCCTTTTTATCTGCTCTCATTTTCATAGAACCAGATTTAGCTTTAGCAGTAGCTCCTTTACCAAGTTTTTTCTTCACCCCTGCCATTTTCTTACCAGATTTCTTTCCTAATTTACCATACATATGTAGTTTCCTCCCTAAATTATATTTTTTATCAATTTTTCCACAAATTGGTAGTCATTTTTTTGACTATGTCTAAACTTATGAAACTTTTTAAAGCTCTTTTGTAGGCTTTCTTTATGTTTTGTTTTATCTTCAATAGATTTTGCATTATAATACTCTTGACTTTGTTTAATTATATCTTCTTTTAGGCTGAACAGGCTAGACATTCTTCTTCTTCAGTAGTATTTACTGATACTTGTGCCTGTTTGAGCTTTGTATTCTCTGCTCTAAGTTCAATTCTATCCCCATACGCCTTTTCTAACTTCCTATAAAGATAATCTTTATCTTCTTTTAGCATTTCAACGTCTCTTTGTAAGTTGGAGACGGTTTTTGTTAATTCTGTAATCATTTCATTTGTTGTCATTTTGTTCTCCAGGGGTTAAAGTATAGGGTACCAATGGAAAACATTGAGTCCATTGGTTAGAAATCTTTAGAACTCGTGTTTAAAGTGGTGAGTTCCTAGACCACCAATGGAATTATGTATTTATTAAGGCGTATAGCCTTAAATTAGATTTAAAGCGTGTGTGCTATTTTGCCTAATAATAAATACATGCCTACTATTATAGTGCTTTACAAGAATCTGTCAACTACTTTTTTAATATTTTTGTATTTTTTTATTGACAAATTCTGAATACACTGTATAATGAATTACCACCCCTAAAGGGGGCCTTAATATCCCCACATAAGTACTGTTTAAATCTGTACCTTAAGGTGTGCCAAAAGTGGTTGACACTTAATTCCCAATATTTTCACATAACCTCGTACTCATATATAGGG
>VTLG01000452.1_pt1 | contig 10075 bp, 17 predicted proteins | sample 4694571 | NCBI WGS metagenome assembly VTLG01 (sample SAMN12604809, study PRJNA352737) | marine metagenome | biome: ENVO:00000447; feature: ENVO:00000209|ENVO:00000569|ENVO:01000036; material: ENVO:00002151; isolation source: viral sequences binned using virsorter ... | reverse complement strand
CTGGCAGCAATGCAAGGCACTACCAGTCCCAGACCCAGCTATCACTGGGCGGTATCTCACAGGAACTGGGGGTGGTGTCACACAGACACTAGGGGGGTGTCAGGGAGACACTGGGGTAGTGTCAGAGATACACCCTAAGAAAAACAAATTAACTAAAACAATTAACTATAAAAATAAAAGCTTTGAACCTTTTTGGAAAACTTATCTGGAAATACCAAAAGACATGAGAACAATATCTCTGTCAAAAAAGCCAGCATACAGTGAATTTATGAAGTTAGATACAAACACAAGGGAAAAACTTAAACAATGCCTTGAGGCCGATATAAGAGCCAGAACAAAGACTCTTAAGGCTGATAAGTTCACACCATTGTTTCCTGATGCTCACCGCTGGATAAAAAATGGTCAATATGAACAATATTTATTGACACTTGATAAAAAGCCGATTACATTTAGAAAACCCAAAACCACCCCTTTTTGAAATGAAAAACAAAAAACTTGAGCAAGTTGGTGAATTTTTCTTTGATGAAAAAACTGAAAGCTTGCACCAAATGACTCAAACTGGATTTGATTCTGCCCAGTGGAGAAATTTAGATGAAGAAATAGATAAAAACTTAGAAGAGCATTTTAAAAAGTTTGCAAACAAATGAAAAATTATAAAAGATCACCCATTGATCGGGAAGTTACATTCAAAGCACCATATTATGAATGTCACGCTTGTAACGATTCTGGAATAATCCACAATTCTGATGGACTAATCAACCAACACTTGCCTGATTATGATATAGATGACTCAGGAAAACGCTGTGGTGGACAGGATTTAGCTCTCATTTGTTACTGTGCAGCGGCTAATGGAAAATACGATACTGATGGTCAGTTAATCTGCAAAGGATATAGGACTGATGAAGGAATAATTAGAAATTTTGTTGGTGTTGATATAAATATTGATGTTGTCAGAGAAATACATAATATCAGAAAAGAAGGCTGGACTAAAACTACAAAAGTCATGAACAAAGTAATCCATCAAAACAATAAAAATGGTAAGAAAAACCTTATCAACTGTTCTCCAGAAATTCAAAAAGTTAAAGATCAACTTGCAAACTTCAGCATGAAATCATTATGAATATTTCTGATCTTACAAAAATTGACAATAATTTAGCTATTGCAAAAAGCACTTCAGCAGAAAAAACCTATTTTCATAGAAACTTTGGTTTTATGATTGTTGGTTATCCTAATAATTGGAAAGATGTATTTTGGTTAGAGGAAGATCCAGAGCTTGAACATTATTATCTACATTCTGCTCCGTATGATGATAATGGTGAAATAAATTTAGATCATAAACAAATTGTTGTTGATTGGTATGGCATACATGAGTTTCAAAAAAGATCTCTTGAAGATGAGGACAGAAGAATATCTGAAATTTGGCATATAAATGATGATTTATTAAATATGACTTATAGATATAAAATTATGAATCTTAAAAATTTAGTAAATTTATGAAAAACAAAGACTTTGACAGCTTCAACAATGACCGCATCTTGGCCGCAAGAAAGCGTGTTATTGACCTTTTATATCTTATAGGAAGTTGGGAAGAGCAAAAACAACAAAAACAAAAACCATGACCAAGTTAACAAAACAACAACAGCTTTCTTTTGAAAAAATTTCTTTAGCTTCTATAAATTTTTTAGTACAAGAAGCTTTGAGAGTTCAAAACAACGAAGAAGAAAAACTAAATCATCAAAAAACAGACATTTGGCTTAAAGAATTTTGCGACTTTTTGAAAAAAAATAATCTTTCTTACAAAGATATTTACAGTTCTGAATTAAAAAAAATTGTAAAACTTTTGTCATTTGCTGTTGAGCAAAAATATAAAGGTAATGAAAGTTTTTTTGAAAAGGCAGAAAGAGAGGGTATTGAAATTAGACAACAGTGGCAAAAAGAAAATTTATAAAATCGACAAAAACTAACGATTGACGCTACATTTAGAATAATAAAAATCATAATTCCATAGTGTCTAACGGCAGAACTAGCAAGAATGAGCATGAGTTCAGAGTGAACAAAGTTGCAAAGCTTTTGTCTGTTGGGACTGTTCGATCAGAAATAAGTCAGTTTGCATCAACTGAGTGGGGTGTTAGTCAAAGATCAATAGACAGATATATTCAAGAGGCAACTGTGATCTTAAAGCAAGACTTTGATATTGACCGCAGACAATTTACGGCTGAAGTCTTAGCTCAATACGCATCACTGGCAAAAGAGGCTAGGAAATCAGGGCAGCTTACAGTGGCTTTAGGCTGTATAAATTCAATGGCAAAGGTCGGTCAGGTGATGTCTTGAGCATACTGAACAGAGAAGGGTCAGTATTAGATCACATAGGTAGTAGATATGTTGATATTGATACTGATGAATTATTAGATCGTATAAGAACAGATTTGCACCCACCGCAGCAACAGTTCTTTGATAATCAGAATGAAATAGTTGGGCTTTCTGCTGGATATGGTGCTGGTAAGACAAGAGCTTTATGCAGTATGGCAGTTAAGCTGGCTGCAATGAATATTGGATTTATTGGTGCTGTAATGGAACCAACTGCCCCATTAATTCGTGACATTTGGCAAACAGACTTTGAAATGTTCCTTGAGCAGTATGAGATTCCATATACTTTCAGAGCTAGTCCGCTTCCAGAATATACTTTGCACTTCAAAGAAGGTGACAGTAAGCTTTTGTGCCGCAGCTTCGAGAATTGGTCTAGGATTATAGGTCTGAACTTGAGCCATGTACTTGTTGATGAAATAGATGTTGTATCACCAACTATTGCCGACAAAGCTTTCCCAAAAATACTGGGACGACTAAGGGCTGGTAATGTTCGCCAGTTTTGTGCAGCTAGTACACCAGAGGGATTTCGCTGGCTATATAACACCTTTGGTACAGACGAAGCTAAGGAGAGAACAGATAGGCAGCTAATCAAGATGAGGACTGAAGATAACCCACATTTGCCTAGTGATTTTATTGAACGTATGCAGGCCAACTATGACCCATCAATGTTGGCCGCTTACCTCAATGGTGAATTTGTCAATTTGACCACAGGAATGGTCTATTCTAGATTTAGCAGAGAGCAGAATATCACAAACATCAAGCCTGATATTGGCCTTGAACCGCTAAGAATTGGAATCGACTTTAATATTCAGAATACTAACGCAGTGATCGGTATTGTCCAAGATCAAAAATTGTTAATATTTGATGAGGTTGTGGCCGCATACGATACAGATGCTCTGGCACAAACCATTAAGTCCAGATACCCTATGAATAAGATTTATATATACCCAGATGCTAGTGGAGGAAACAGGAGTACAAATGCAACTCAAACAGACATTGAGATACTTTCTGGATATGGTTTCAGCAATCAAAGTCCCCGCAGCAACCCGCCAGTCAGAGATAGGGTCGCTTCCGTACAGGCTTTATTATGTAACGGCAAAGGGGAAAGCCGTTTACAAATCCATGCCAGTTGCAGAAAGCTAATTGAATCAATGGAACTTCAGTCATACACAGAAAAGGGAGAACCAGATAAAGAGTCAGGCTATGACCACATGGCTGATGCTCTTGGGTATCTGATATGGCGTGAGTTCAATCCATTGTTTGCTAGAGCGGGCAAAGCTACAGGGATTAGAATATATTAAAGACATGGTACTATTGAGGCAAAAACGTGTATAGCTCACTTGATATTTACAATAAATCCATCACTCAAGCTGTAACGACAGTTGCAAGCCCCAACGCAGCCTATCAACGCATGGCTCAGTTCTGGGATTTGATAGCAGATTTAAAGGAAGGCACATATAAGATTAGATCAGAGCATAGGAAATACTTGCCTCAGCTTGAACGAGAGGTGGACGATAGCTATGATCGCAGACTCGCAAGGAGTACAGTAGTTCCCTATCTACAGAGAATCGAAAAGATGTTGTCAGGTATGTTGGTCAGAAAGCCAGTAAGACTTGATGATGTATCTGATCTAGTAAGAGAACAGCTGTTTGATGTTGATTTAGAAGGCAATGATCTGAATATCTGGCTTTATCAGACTGCAAGGATTGTTGTTTCATTTGGACATTGTGGTGTTTTAGTAGATGCACCAAAAGAAGGAGAGAAGGCAAGGCCATACTGGGTGACATATAAACCAGAGGATATATTAGGCTGGAGGACTGAAATCATAGATGGGGTAAGGTTACTCACACAGGTACGCTTGTTGGAGAGGGTTGTTGAGCCAGATGGCCAGTATGGTGAGAAGGTAATATCTCAAATCAGGGTGTTAGAACGTGGCAGATATGAGATTCATAGAAAAGATGATAAGAAGGGTGAATATAAATTGTTTGAAGAGGGTGAAATGAGTTTAAAAGACAAGATTCCTTTTTCGGTTGCCTACTCAAACAGAGTTGGATTCTTTGAAAGCCGTAGTCCTTTGTATGACATTGCAGAGCTAAACCTTAAGCATTATCAGATCCAGTCTGACTTAGACAACATATTACACATCAGTTCTGTTCCATTGCTTGCAGTCTTTGGCTATCCAAATGCAGATGAGATAACAACAGGCCCCAGTGAGGCACTATCACTGCCACCTGAGTCACGCATGGAATATATCAGCCCATCAGGAGATAGCTATGACAGCCAGTTTAAAAGGCTTGATGATATTAAGGAGCAGATTAATACACTATCGCTGGCCGCAGTTCTTGGGCAGAAGTTAGTAGGAGAGACAGCAGAGGCAAAAAGAATAGATAGATCACAGAATGACAGCACAATGATGGTTGTTGCCCAGCAGATGCAAGACTTGATTGATAACTGCCTTAAGTTTCATAGCGAATATCTAAATGAACCTAACGCTGGAAGCAGCTTTGTGAACAGAGACTTTGTTTCAACCAGATTAGAGCCACAGGAGATCCAGTCATTACTTGCATTGTTTACCTCTGGCACTATCAGTCAGGAGACATTATTGAATCAGCTATCGGCTGGAGAGATACTTGGTGATGATTTTGACGTTGAAGATGAGATAGAAACGACACAGAACGGCGGATTGACAGAAAGAGAAGAGCCAGATGCCCCAGCGGAGGAACCAGCGGACACAGAGGACGAATGATAAATGTCCACACCAGAGGTATTTTTTAGGGAAACTATTGATTTAAATAGGTATAGTAATGCTGTTGCAAAAAAATATGCAGTTACTTACAACGAAATAATCCTTAATGCAGTAAATCAATTACGATCTATCAATGAAAGACAGGCAGTAGAGATAGCAAAAGGTGGGACAAGAATAATTGCACCTCAAACAAGAAAAAGACTTAGGGCAATAATTAAGCAGTCAAAAGATAGTCTTGCTACATGGTCAACTAAATCAGCGATTGATTTTAAGAAAGAGTTGCAAGGTGTGACAATTTTACAAAAAGATTTCGTTGAAAAAGAACTAAAAAAAGTTACAGCATCTGGTGATGTTCCTATTAATAGTGTTGCTATAAGTCCAAAGTATGCAGAGTCAGTAATTATGACTGATCCATCAAAAATAAATATTTTTACAAGTAAAGCTTTTACTGAAGATAATTTTGTAAATTTTGGATCTGGTAAATTTAGTCTTACGGCCACTCAAGGGGCTGCAATAAGATTGCCAAACGGTACAACTGTAAGCAAAGCATTTAGAGGTTTAGCTGAGTCCTCTGTAGAAAGATTAGATTTAGCAGTAAGATCAGGAATGTTTGCTGGTGAAACATTAGACCAGATTACTAGGAGACTAATTGGAAGGCTTGATTTTGCAGATTTTGGCCCTCTATCTGTTAAACAATTAGCTCTTGCTGGAGGAGAACTTACAAAAGTAGCCAATAATCAAATTTCTACTATTGTTAGAACATCTGTTAATCAGGTAACGAATCAAGCATCACAGGCTGTATATGCAGCAAATAAAAAGGTTGCCCCAAAATATGAATATGTTGCAACACTGGACTCTAAAACAAGTGCTATTTGTCAACGACTTGATGGACAAATATTTGACTACAATAATGGCCCGACACCACCGCAACACTTTAATTGTCGATCTACTACTGTCCCTGTCGTGGATTTTGATGGTTTACAAAAAAAATATCCTAACCTTGAAAAGCCACCAGCAACTAAACTTGACACCCGACCATCAGTTACAGGCAGAGTTCCGCAGGGGACAACATACGGAAACTGGCTTATAAATCAAGATAGAAATTTACAAATAAAAACTTTAGGTAGTGAGGGTAAAGTAAGAATATTTAAAAAATTAGCAAAAGAAACAGGATCAGGACAAACGGCTTTGAGAAAAATGATTCGTAATGATGGTAGCGAAGTATCATTAAAAAGGTTACAAGAATTATATACATAAAGATCATGCCGCTAAAAAAAGGAAAGTCACAGAAGTCTATCTCTGCCAATATCAGGCTTTTGATGAGAGAAGGCCGTACTTTAAAGCAAGCTCAGGCTATAGCACTATCTACCGCTGGCAAAAAAAAGACAGCTAAAAAACGCAAAAGGAAGTAATATAAAGTCAGCTACTTTTATTGCTATGCCATCACACTATGGGTCAATGAAGCCAAAAGGCACAAAGAAAAAAAAGAAAGGAGGTAAAAAATAATGGGTTATCAATTTACAAAGCAAGGTGAAGAGCCAAAAAAGCAACCAAAAAAGAAAACTAAAAAGTGAGAAGATTCCGCAAAGTTGCAAAAGATAAAAAAACTGGCGTTGCTAAGAAATATCTCAGCGGGGCCAAGAATAAAAGTGCAAAAGCAGCGGAAATCAAACGCACAGCAGAGGCGTATAAAAGAGGAGAGTTTATTGATATAAAAGCAGTGTCCAAATCACGCACAAAACAAGATGGCACCAAAAAGAAAACCACTGTCCGCCGCCGTAGAAAAAAGTCTTAGAGCAAAGGCAGAAAAGTCAAGATTTACATATCGTCAGCTTGCAGCCGTCTACAGGCGTGGGCAAGGTGCATATTTGTCTAGTGGATCAAGAAACGTCCCTATGGGTGCGTGGGCAATGGGAAGAGTCAATAGTTTTATCTCTGGAAAAGGTGGAGCAAGAAAAGCAGATGCTGATTTATTGAGGAAAAAGAAGTGAGACTGACGACCAGACAAAAGAACACACTTGCAAAGCACCAGAAAGCTCATGGTCACACAAAGGCTCACATGGAATATATGAAACGCAAGATGAGAGAAGGGGTTTCATTTACTGAAGCACACAATATGGCAATGAAGAGGAAAGGTAAATGAGTGATCCTAGACTCAAAAGATTTGGATTAGCTGGTTTTAACAAACCAAAAAGAACCCCATCACACCCAACAAAGAGTCACGTTGTTTTGGCAAAAGAAGGCGATAAGGTCAAACTCATCAGGTTTGGTATGCAGGGAGCAGCTACAAAACCGCCAAGAAAGGGCGAATCAGACGCAGATAAGGCAAAACGCAAGAGTTTTAAGGCTAGACACGCCAAAAATATTGCAAAAGGCAAAATGTCAGCAGCTTTTTGGGCAGACAAGACAAAGTGGAGCTAATATTGTGAATAATTGTAAATTTTTTATTTATGGCAGACGAAGTAATCAAGCCTGATAACTCAGCTGAAATGGCTGCATTGAAGGCAGAAGTTGAAAGACTAAGAAAGTCTAATAGTGAAATATTAGATGATTACAAGAAAGCTAAGGAAGCTGCAAAGGCTGTTCCTCAAGATGTAGATGTAAATGCTTTGATTGCTTTCAAGCAGAAAAAAGAACAGGAAGAGCTTGAGGCAAAAGGCAGATATGAAGAGGCTACAGAAAAGCTGGCAACTCAGTACAGAGAGGCAGAACAACAGCAAAAACAAAAGATTGAGCAGCTATTAGCTGAGAAGAGACAGCTTGAAGTTGAAGCTCCAGCAGTAACAGCACTGGCTGATGTTGTACACGACCCTCAATATGTATTGAGCCGTATAAGCAAGGAACAGCTTGCTAGGGAAGCAGACGGCACAGTTGTAGTTGTTGATGGCTATAACAGAACACCAGTCAAAGAGTGGGCAATGTCTCAAATGCCTCAATGGGTGCAAAAGAATCCAAGACCTCAAGGCGGTGGAGCTACGACAACAAAGGTACAGACTGAGTTTGTTTCTAATGATAAAAACCCATTTGCACCTGATTCATTCAACCTTACAGAGCAAGCTAGGTTATATAGAACAGATATTAATAAATATAATATGCTCAAAAACGCAGTTACAGGTTAGTATATAGACAACGTGGTTGTGCCATGTCAGAGGTTGTGCCTCGAAGTAAACATATCTATTAATTCACATGGCGACAGTTCGCAGTGATTTAATCATTCCAGAGGTGTTTACACCCTATTTGATTGAGGCTACTACACAAACAGATAGCTTTCTTCAAAGTGGGGTTGTGCAACCTTTGGCTGAATTAAATCTTTCCTCCACTGCTGGGGGTGACTTCGTAAAAATCCCATTTTACAAGGCAAATTTAACAGGAGATTTTGAGGTTCTTTCAGATTCAACATCATTAACTCCATCAAAGATACAAGCAGACAATCAAATTGCTGCTGTTCTTCACAGAGGTCGTGCTTTCAGTTCAAGAGATTTAGCATCTTTGGCTGTCGGAAGCAGTACAGATCCAATGGCTGCGATAGCTCAAAAGATGGCTGCGTATGTCAACAACCAGAAACAGAAGGATTTATATTCTTGCTTAACTGGTGCTTTTGGTTCTATCAATGCAAACTCAAGTGCTTCAGCATTGTTTGATTTAACAATCGACTCTGAGTCTGGTGATACACCTACAGCATTGAGTCCTAGACACGTTGCAAAAGCTCAGTCACTACTAGGCGATCAAGGCGGCAAGCTTACAACAATCGCAATGCACAGCAAAGTGTATTACGACCTTGTTGAAAGAAGAGCAGTTGATTTTGTTCTAGCTTCAGACATTAATGGTGGTGGTGCTACAGCGTCAGGTGGTTCTATCCAGAACGCATTTGGTAGCCCAACAGTGCCAACATTCATGGGGCTGAGGGTAATAGTAAGTGACGATATCCCTACGACAGGGTCAGGCTCGACCACTGAGTACTCTGTATTCATGTTTACAAATGGGGCTGTCGTAACTGGTGAGCAAGCTCCGATCAGAACACAAACTGACAGAGATATCCTTGCACTTGAGGAAGCAATGGCAGTTGACCTCCACTACATATATCACCCTGTAGGTTTGAAATATGCGGTAACAACTGTAAACCCAAACAGATCAGTTCTTGAAACTGTAGGCTCTTGGTCGAAAGTCTATGAAACAAAGAATATCGGTATCGTAAGAGCTACCGTTGTTTCTAATAACGACTAGAGGTAATTATTATGTCATCTTTATTTGATGTAACTGCTGGGTCATTAATAGGCCCAACAACAGGCGGCACTGTAACTCAGGCATCTAACAAGTCAACAGGTGTGACTTTAAATGCTGAGTCTGGACAGATCACCATGAACGGTGCGGCTTTAGGTGCTGGAGCAGAAGTTAGCTTCACTGTTACTAACAGCAAAATCTCAGCTACTGACGTTGTTCTTGTTAACCATAGTTCTGGCGGTACTGCTGGAGCTTATATGGCTCAAGCCAACTTAATTGCTGACGGATCATTCAAAATATCTGTTACCAATTTGACAAGTGGATCTGAGTCTGAAGCGATTGTCCTTAGCTTTGTTGCCCTCAAAGGTGCTTCAAGTTAATGTCAATTTACGCTTTTAGGCGTATGAGGGAACAAAACGAAGCTGCTCAAAAGGCGGCTTCAGTTTCCAAATCTAAGCCAAAACCTAAAACAAAGCCCAAAAAGGTGAAACTCAATGGCGATAACTCTTGATGCAACTGTTGGTGGAGCTAACGCAAACACTTATATAAGTCTTTCTGATGCAAACTCTTTTATTGAGGGCCTAGTTCTCAATGATGACACCAGTGCATGGGATAACTCATCTACGGATAATAAAAACAGAGCATTATTTACCGCAGCCCAGAGGATAGACAGAGAAAAGTTTTTAGGTGCTAGAGTTGCTGACACTCAGGCTCTTGAGTGGCCAAGATCAGGAGTAAGGA
>VTLG01012112.1_pt1 | contig 10076 bp, 13 predicted proteins | sample 4694571 | NCBI WGS metagenome assembly VTLG01 (sample SAMN12604809, study PRJNA352737) | marine metagenome | biome: ENVO:00000447; feature: ENVO:00000209|ENVO:00000569|ENVO:01000036; material: ENVO:00002151; isolation source: viral sequences binned using virsorter ... | reverse complement strand
CTGCTCCCCGCCAACCTGTGGCATCCTTTTCATCACATTCGCCACCGTACCTAGCTCATACGGCTTCACCTTGAAGCGATTACGCTCCAAACGATCCATTTGTCGATAAATGGCTTCTGATTCACGGGGCGATGCCGTTTCGAGTCGTTTGTTCAAAATCTCCATATTTCGCTCGTAATTGGGATTTTCATATTGAAAATACCGTGTCTTGCCAAATAAATCATCCATCTCATCACTTAAAGATTTTCCACTTTTTTTGAATGTTACTGAGTTTGACAAAAAACCTCGCACATCGTCCTCTAGACCACTATGTGCCTTTGATTTTGTTGCTTTGTTGTTCAAGTCATAGGCAATCTGTTCCGCATAGTGTCTGCCTCTATAACTATCATATACCGACTCTTTACCATATCGCTCTTTAAATTTCTGACCAGCGTCTTTTTTTGGAACACGATAACTTTGTGGTGATCTTGGGGTGTAAGCGTCCGAACTGTAAAATAAATTGTGTCTTATTTTTGGATCAAATCGTTTTGGATCTCCTATTAATGTAATGTTGCCAAAACCTGACAGCGGTACATTTTCTTGAACAACCGCTAAACTTGGCGAAGCAAAACCACCCAAATAATCAGCATCTCGCAACTTGTCCTCATCTGTTTTATGAAGAATAAGCATATCTTTTTTCTCTGGCAACGCACCAAGATCTTCTTTTTTTAAATTAGCTAAAGAGCCTAATTTAGATAAGGCTGGTGCCAGAATAGTCTTTTTCACCATAACCAGAAATTAATCTACAAGCCTTAATGGGTCATGACCTAAAAGATTATCCATCATCTCACGAGCATCTGTGTTGCCCATCTTGATAACTTTGACCTCACCATGAGGCTCTTCATCCATCATCATCTCTTCATCATCTTCAAATCCCAACATCTCGTGATTGCACAACAACATAAAGTTAACGAGCTGACCATCAGTCATTTCAAGTCCGGGGGAATCATGAGTAAAACCCATCTTGTTTTCAAAATCACTTGCCAACATATCAATGTTTTCTACGTCTAAAGTTGCCATTTTATTCTCCTGTGTTTCTTAGTAAATTAGTAAAAGCACCAAGGTTTCCTCCCTCGGCACCCATCCTGCGTTTTATCTCATCAACTTTTCTCAACAGATAGTCTGACATTTCAATATCCATCGGCTGGGCTGGTGCTGGCATTGGAGGTTGATTTCCAGAAAATGCTGCCGGGTTAACTGGTGGGAGGTTGTACATTTTTCATTGCTTCCATTTGTATTTTTGCAGCGTTCTTTTCACGCTCCAGTTGTAAATCAGCTTCCAACTTTCTAACCTTTGCCTCAAGGTCAGCTCGTGCCTTGGCTGCATCTATTTCCATGTCTTGACGGGCTTCGGCTTGTTTAATCTGAATGTCGGACTGTGCTTTGGCTTGGTCGGCAGCAATCTCAGATTGCGTCCGTTGTTGTAATGCTTGAGCTTCAAACTCGGCAAGTTGTTGTGCATACTGTAATGGATTCTCCTGTTGTTGACCTCCCATATCAGCAATCCCGGCAATGGCTTGCATCTGAGGTGCTTGTTGAACTACTTGTGCAGCCCTTTGACTGATTAACATGTCTAGCTGCGGATCAATATCCTCAAACTTAAATTGCGGATCACGCAGATTTGGAATGTTCGGCAATGGCATTGCAATGCTTGCCTCCATCCTCTGGCGATACAACAATGCAATATGTTCAGCAATGTGAGCCGTTAATATTGGTCCCATTGTCTGCTGGGCAACAGGATTGCCAGCCAGCGATGGATCTTGCATAAACTGCATGTGAACCGAGATGTGTGCCTGGTGATCTTGCTCAGGGAAAGCTCGGATCGCTTTGCCGTACATCACCGACATGTTTTCATCAATCGGGTCAAGCCTCACAGCTTCATCCGGCTCCTTTAAAACCTCTTCAATGTTCGGTATCCGGATTGCCTCATACATTCGCTTGTAAGCATTGTATCGATCATGAAGCTCAGGGGCAGAATTTGCCATCTCAAGAATTGCCTGTGCTTGGGCAATACGCTGGGCTGTGCTAAATATGTTTGGATCACTGACAGGGATAATGTCAATCTTCTTATCAAAATCTTTAGCATAAATAATTGCGTTTGCACCCTGAACACCAAAGTCAAAGGTTTCAGGTAAATACTCAGCATTCAAAGCCGAAAGCATTTTAAACTCTTCACCCTGCGAATGATGGAGCCGTTTATGAATCGCACTAAAACTCTTGCTGCCCTGCTCTATCAAAGCAACTGTAGATCCAACTGGGGCATTGGGATTAACATCACCAACGTTTAAATCTGCAGTGGCTGCAAATCTTTGCCCAGCCTCAACCATAAATCCTAGTAGCTGAAATAAGGTTCCGCTTGGCTCCTTGAATGGCAATGGCATAATGCTCTTATTGATGTCATCCACTGTCGCATCCAGATCCACAAATTCACCGGGATTAACTTCAATATCACCACCGGAAACTCTGCCCTTTAACTTAAAGCCACCTTGCATATTGGCAAAACTAGCCGAGTCAAGTAAAGCCCTCAGTGCACCAGTTGCAGCCTTACCCAAACCACCAATCAGGTGATACAAACCAAAGCCATAAAACCCTATGCCGGGTAAAAACTTATAGCTGACAAACCAATTACGTCTTTCCTTTTGCTCATCATCTTCGTTCCAGTTTCTCCTGACACTAACAATCTTTTCCGTGTCAGCGTCAATCGTCACAACGTAAGGCAATGCTACGTCATCATCACCCTGGTCTTGATCTTCAAACGGCTGATAGACATGCATCTCCAGAAGGGTAACTATTTTATTACTCGCTCCTTCACTGAGTCGATCCACACCCTCAATCTGACCCACAGTGTCATTATCATAGTCTGCAGCTTCTGAATCTGTCTTGACAGGCAGGTAATAACCGCTTTGAACATATCTGTTGTACTCATTTTTCGGCATCCTTATAACATGTGTATAACGTGCAGAAGTTTTTAAATCATTGCTATCTGGGGAAACTACAAAATCTTCTGCCCTCACAAACATGGATCTCTGACGCTCAAGAGTGGAATCCCACCATATTTTTTTGAACGTATGCCCAATCAAAGGCAATTGAAAAAGCATTTGATCCAGATCATTAAAATATTCCGGCATCTCCTGCGTAATTTGATAGTTCATAAATTCACGAACTCTACGAGCTTGATCCTCTAATTCTTCGTTTGGCTCACCAATGATAACGGTTTTAACCGGACCACCAGATGGATAAAGCTCGGTAATGGCACGAGCATTAAATTGAGTTGCAGCCTCGGCAATCATCGGGTGAATAACTGTGCTAAGTCCACGACTGGCTCGTTCTTCCTCGCCTTCCTCCAGACCACCTTCAACATCTAGTGTTTTTAACCCAGCCTTGTAGCGATTCTCCCACTCGGATCTTGCCTCCCGGTCATTTGTGTAATAGCCAACTAAATCACTACCAGTCCTGTCTAAAAGCCTCTGATCCAAAGTCTCTGCAAGATTATCATCAAACGCAGAATCTTTTTCTAATGGCAAATCAGAATCAGGATCTCCAATTAAAACTTCATTTTCTCCAAACGGTTCGATCTGAAGGTCATCCAGTGGCATTCCCTCGGCAAATGGTATAGTGTCATTTTCAGCCATAAACTGTCATCCTCCTTTTAGGTAAATCTATTTCATCATCATAATCTAAACTGTGTGTCATGAAAAAGCCTTTTCTCAACCTTAACCATGCTTGTGTGCAGGTATCAACTATATCGTCATTGTCCGTTGCAGGAAATGCTGAACAAATATCTATCAAGTCCTTAGCCCATTTACGACTAGAAGGGTAAAAAATCCTACCATCTTCCAGCAATGCAGAGCTGGCATGAGCACGAGCCTGTTTATCTCTGTCCGGTAAATATTCTAACACCGGAACTCCGGCAATGCGTAGATCTTGCAATAAACTTTGCCCAGAGGCTTTTTTCTCAATCAACACTGCGTCTGGTTGATACTCTTCATAACTGTCTTGGGCGAGCTTTCTCAGCTCTGGGTAGGTAACTCGGTCATACCACATCTCTAACACAATGGCATTCATCTGACCCTTGTGCCTAAACACTCCCCAAGTGGTTCGAGCAGAATAAGAAGTTTTTTCCTTGGTGCCAAACGCTGTATCCCAGCTCTGAAGAATATATTCGATCTCAGGCAGGTGTTCATTTTCCCACGGCACCCACCACTCTTTTTTCAATATGCCACCGCCCTTGGGCATTGGGCGTTGCTGCAGTTGACCAGCCGAGGCATAACTACCAAGGCTTTTCTCCAGAGTCTGTAAAGTTTTTTCATCAACTCGATCTGACCAAAGCAACTCGCCTTCTTCAGTGCGAGGATCTGTAAAGAATAATTTTGATCGGGGAGGAGTCGGATGACCGATCTCATATCTGGCTGGAAGGCAGAGGTGGTCCCACTCTCCCTCCAAATCATTAGCAAGAATGTGCCCAGTAAGATCTTGTTCGTGCACTCGTTGCATTATTAATATAAATGCTCCGGTCTTTGGATCATTGAGTCGAGTTTGCATGGCTTGATCCCACCACTCAAGAACACCTTCTCGGACAGTACTTGACTCTGCCTCCCGGACGTTGTGCGGATCGTCAATGACAATGATGTCTCCACCCTCACCAGTTAACGCTCCATCAACTGACGTTGCTATCCGGTAACCAGTCTTGCTGTTCTCAAACCTCTGCTTCTGATTCTGATCAGTGGTCAGCTCAAACATATCCCCAAAATGTGTTTTATACCAAGGAGAATCTATGAGCCTTCGGCATTTAACCGAGTCTCTAATCGACAGGCTGGAGGCGTAGCTGGCAAACAAAAAGCGTTTCTCTGGCTGAATAGCCCAGGTCCATGCAGGAAGTGCCACCGCCACTGAAATTGATTTCATGTGCCTCGGTGGAATGTTTATGATCAGTCTGCGGATCTTCCCCTCGACCACAGCCTGTAGGTGATCGCTGATTGCATCTATGTGCCAGTTGTCGTGAAAATCTCTACCGGGCTCTATCGTCTGCCAAGAAGTCCTGATGAACTCCCTCAGCGACCTCCGCATCTTCTCCGCCCGGATCTCCGTCAATGACAGCGTGTTCAAGAACTCGTTCAACTGCTGAGAGGTCATTATCTGATAGCCTTGTGATGTCTAAAATTTTATGTTCTTGCACCTCAGCCTTGATCTCAACTGCTCTCAAGTCTGGAATGCATTTACCCAGCAAAGTTTTTGCTGCCATGACCCTTAGTTCGGGATCGGCACCGATCTTGCCAATGTTCTGAACTTCCCCTGTCGAAGACTGGCTGTACACCGGGAAGATTTCCTTACCCTGCATCACCTGAGACAGAAAACCCAGCGGATCTGCCTGACCCATGATCCAATTGATCGTGGTGTGATGGTTCCATTTGTATGGCTCGCTCCTTGCTTTTTTCTGGCGATTCAGAGGCTCAACCGATTGGAACCTGCCGTTCCAACTGCGTGGTTTTACAGGTGGTCCATCTTTTATGGGTCTCTGCACTTGAACTTTTTTCTTAGGCATAATGTTTTTCTTGCAAATTATTTTAAATAAGTGTACATAAAATTTTGGGAAAAAGAAAGGGAGCCGAGGCTCCCTAAATTAAGTATTGACCAATCAAGTTATTTTCCTGCTCTTGCAATCGTTTTATCTTTGATCCAATATTCCCGGTTTTCTCCAAACTGCATGTCAATCCAAATTCCATATCTCAAATAGTATTCCATATTGCGAATGTAACCGCTGATGTCTGCCACCTCCGCAATGGCACCATCTTGTTTTTTGATCACATCAACTTTTGCTCTTGCAAGACATTCTTTTTGAGTTTTAATCCACTGTCGGATATTTTTAAAACTAAGTAAGTTGTCGGCTGGAAGTTTTTTGACAGACTTGTGAACCCAATCGTACTTGGGTGGATTGTCCCTCAACCGTTTTTCTCTTGCAATCCGCAGCCTCTCTACCGCTAATTTTTTTGCTCTGGTGTCATAATTTTTCCTTTCTCAATTAATTCATAGGTCCAACAAAATCATCAAATAAACAACCCAAGTCTTTAGAAGTTAAAGGATGATTTCCACTGTTTAACAAGGGATCTAGATCCAGCGATTTTGCAAAATCCCAATCAACAACAACAAGCACTGTTTCAGAGTCCCAACCGAGATCTTTCCTGTTAACTGTTTTTAAAACATTTGTGGACTTAGCCAATTTTTTTTCATCAGAGTTAGTCCATCTTGGGAACCAAAAAGTAACATTAGCACTGTTACCCTTTCCTCGCCATGGTGTGTAATGAAGACCATCTACCCAGTTGCTAAATTTTTTTGCATTCATTTTCATTTCCTTTCTAAAAAATAGAGGGGGAGAATTTTCTCCCCCGTTGTTTTAAACCCTAGTCCAACCCCAGCTATCACATAAAAACTTTTCACCGCTTTCATTCTCAACAACATCACCAACCGAAACGCTGTGCATTGGGAGTAATCTTTCAACACAACTTTTATATTCCTCTTCAGTCACCCTTGGATCATTTGTCAACCGAAACACATCATCAAAAGTATTGCAAGTTACGTTTGCTACATGGTTAAACCAACCCGTTTCAAAACATTCACCCACCAACTTCAAAACTTCTACACGATTTGAATCATTCGTTCCGTGCATAAGATCCATCCGAGCCACATTTTTGGGAAGGCTCTCACGACCATTGCTTCTGGTGAAATCTACTTCTTCCTTGGTAAGTCTGTCAAAGTTGTAAAGTTTAAATTTCATTTTGTTTCCTTTCTCAGTTTAAATTTTCCCGACACAGAAAGGATACACTATTGACCAAAGAATGCAAGTCTTTTTATTTATGCCAATAAAAACAATAACTTATATCCCAGGAAATTTGCTATTAAATCGATTTAAACACAAAAAATAAAACTTTTGACCTTCAAAAATAGGATCAGTTTTTAAATTTTGCAAAGAACATTTTAATTTTTCTAAGAATTTTTTTTGTTCTTCGGTTTCGTTTCCACTCAAAAACATATTGGGAATGCGTTTCATGCAATTAATTTTTTTACCGCCCGGCACCCATTCAATTTGTTTAAACCGATTTGTTTTTTTCCAATCAGCAACCAACATAATCATTTGACTTTTATAAATGCACATGTCAATGGCTGCATCAACAATCTCTTGCTCGACCTCGTAGCAGTCTTGCCGGGTGCAGTAGGTAATTTTTTCTGCAAAAGAAGAGCTGGCAATCACCCATAAGAAGAAGGAAAAGAGTGTTCCTAACATTACCAGCTCCTCAAAAAAAATAACACAGGAGTACAAAAGTATGTATAATTTTACATGTTGCAGAAAAAATTAGAAAGGAAATATAAAATGAGTTTGAAAAATTTAGTTGAAAAAGTTCACCAGTTAAACGTGCGTTGCGGATTGGCTGCTCCAAAAAAATTTCATTTGGATCAACCCGGAAGTTATCTGGTGGAACAAAGTTACAGTGGTTATCGTTTGGTCCAAGTGATTGACCAGTCGGGAACTGTGCAGGATGTCAGCCCGAAGCTGACAAAAAATGAACTTTTGTTTTTTGTTGGAGCACTGATTCAGGGAATGGAAATTGAGAAAACGTTTTGCAAATCAACGATGTAACCGGACTAGCGGTAACGTTACCGTTAATGTTGGTTTGAGGTAACACAGATAACTTGTTTATTTTAAAAAACAAAAATGCAAATGTTACCGGTGTTACCGCAAAATCGTGATTTTTTAAAATTAAAAATTTTTTCTTGAAAATCTGGACTATTGTATATAACATATTTGTGTAGTTGAGAAAGGAGTTAAAAAGTGTCAAAAGTTTTTGTTGTGAGCCGACCAACGGTCAACAAGTTTGGTTGGACCCCTGACCTATCTGATGCGAGCCGATACGGAAAGTTGGAGGTGGTTTTTGATCCAAACGAACAGCCCCAGTTTTTGCCAGCTCCGTCGATAAAAAAGGCTAGGGCAATTTTGAAAGACTTCAGCCCAGAGGATTACATTCTTTGGGCAGGGGGTGGTGACCCTATCGCTGTGATGATTTGTTGCATGATCGCTAGCGAGAAAAGTCCCACAGTTAACGTGCTCCGCTGGGAGCGTAATATTGAATCGGGTGGCAGGGACAGAAGGAAAGGTTGGTATATGCCAGTTGCCCTTGAACTAAGGAAACAAAAATGACAATCAATCTGCTTGAAGACGTTGCACCTGCGTCCAAGAATTTAGGTGAAATTGCAGAGATTGCCTCAAAAATTATTGATGCTCAAAAAAACATTGATCAAATCGAGAGGCAGTTGAAGTTAAAAAAGCAAGAGTTGAGAGAGCTTCAGGAAATTGTTTTACCTGATGCGATGCAGGAGATCGGAATAACATCATTTGAGCTGTCGGATGGCTCGAAGGTCAAGGTGAAGGATTTCACTTCGGTAAGCCTACCGACTCAGTCTCACATTGATCGCACAAAGGATGAGGATCAACAAAGTGCCTTGATCGAGAGAAGACAGTCGGGTCTGGATTGGCTGATTAAAAATCAAGGAGAATCCATCATCAAAAACACGGTGAAAGTTTTGTTTGATGTTGATGCCGAGGCTCAAGTTAAGAGTCTGATGGATGATCTGTCGAAGAAAAATCTTTTATACAAGGTGAGTGTCGATGTGCACCCACGCAGTTTGAAGAGTTTTATCGAGAGCAAAATTGAGGAAGGTAAAAGTGTTCCACATGAAACCTTTAAAATTTTTAATGGCAGAATTGCCGAAATCAAATCAGGAGACAAGAAATGAACCAAGTTGCAAAGAAGAAAGAAACATCCGTAACAAAATTTGATGCATCGATTTTAATCGATGATGCTGGGACAGCAGCAGAGAACATGACACAAGAGGATATGATGATCCCAAGACTGTCAATCCTCCAAGCACAATCCCCACAGGTTAACAAGAGGGATGGTAGCTATGTGGAGGGAGCCGAGGCTGGTCATATTTACGACTCAGTGGGTGCCGAGGCATTCGATGGCGAGAAGGGTATCACCGTCATTCCTTTGAGTTATCGGAGAGCCTATATCGAGTGGAAAGCAGACAGAGGTGGATTTGTAGCTGATCACGGCAACGATGCCTCCGTTCTGGAGGGTTGCAAAAATATTGATGGCAAGATATTGACGCAGGACGGCAATGAGATTTCGACTAATGCTGAATATTTTGTTTTTGTTGTTGCTGAAGATGGCAGTCACAGTCCAGCGGTCCTGAGCATGACATCGAGCCAGTTGAAAAAAGCTCGCAGGTGGAACTCGATGATCAACAGGTTGCAAATTCCTCACCCATCGGAGAAGGGTGTCACGATCAATCCAGCGATGTTTTGGACAGCCTATCAGCTGACCACAGTGCCAGAAGAAAATGATAAGGGAAGTTGGTTTGGTTGGAACATCGAAATGTTGTACGACGCAAAAAGCGGAGGCATCATTAAGCAAATGCCAAACGGTGCCAATTTGTATTTGGAGGCAAGGGAGTTCAAGAGCAAGGTTGCGTCTGGCGATGTCAAGACAGCACAACCTGATGACGTACCATTCTGATGTCTGAGGTTAAATCTTTTATGGAACTGTTCCGTGGGTATGAAAATGCCCACGGACAGTATCGTGTTAAAAAAGAGGAAGATGATGGCAAGATGTCTGGTCGAGCCATTACAATCAGTGAACCTGCTACTGAGCAGAACTACATTGAGCATTTGACAGGGTCGGACTACATTCTGGGCATCATCATGCTCCAGCAGGACAACGCCTGTAATTTTGGGGCAATCGACATCGACATCCGAGGCAACGTCAAGTTGAGTGAGTCTCTGGAGGATCTGGAGAAGAAAATCCGCAAAACTCCACTTGTGCTATGCAGAAGCAAGTCTGGGGGAGCACACCTTTATTTGTTTTGCAAGCCAGCCATCCCTGCCATTGATATGGTGGCTAAGTTGAATGAATTTGCTGCCGGACTGGGATATGGGGGAGCTGAGATATTTCCTAAGCAGATTTCCAGAGCCAATGAAATGGACC
>VTLG01009178.1_pt1 | contig 10076 bp, 4 predicted proteins | sample 4694571 | NCBI WGS metagenome assembly VTLG01 (sample SAMN12604809, study PRJNA352737) | marine metagenome | biome: ENVO:00000447; feature: ENVO:00000209|ENVO:00000569|ENVO:01000036; material: ENVO:00002151; isolation source: viral sequences binned using virsorter ... | reverse complement strand
TCGTCCAACCACTAAGCGAAGAATCTTGATTTTTTGTAGCACTACTAATTGTAACAGGCGCTGAAGCAGTTATACTATCGCCATCAACAGGTGGATAATTTGCGTAAGTATCTTTCCATATATCAACTACAATACTCCCGCTTTGGTCTGCCAATATTGTCGCTCGATTTATGGTACAAGCAAATGGTATTTCTAGATATCCCTTCACACCCGTAGTGATGGTCGTGCCCCCACCATCAATAATAAACTCAATACCTCTTATACTGCCGCCAGCATATGTTTTAAGTCTGGCAGCTGTTGTTTTTCTATTTGTTCCACCAGCACCGTCATCAACAATAAGTAGGTCAGCATCAACAATTGCTGCGTTAATGTCAGTGCCGCCATCAATATCTAAATCTGCTATTGCTATACTTCCATCTGGAAATACAGGTGTTTGACTAAAAGTTACAGCACCATCAGCAGCAATAGTTATAGCATCTACATCTGAAGCTGAACCAATAGTTTTTCCATCACCAATAATTAAATCATCTGCTATTGTTAAAATACCAGCAGAACTCAGAGACATTTTCTCAGTTGCAGCTTCACTAGCACCTGTTTTAAAACTTAACTTAGTAGCATTATTGGAAGAACTGAAGTCACCTTCAGATACAGCTTCAATTCCAGCAGCAACCGTAATGGCGTCTGTTCCAGCACCTTCATCTGGTGCCTGGAAAAATATAGAACCTAAAACATCATTTGCAGCGATATCGTTATCGCCGGCCTGAAATGTAAGAGAGGGCTCCTTACCATCTGCTGTACCAACATGTTTAAGAATAAGTCCGTCATCAGCAACATGTCGTAACTCTATTTCAGAATCAGCACCAAAGAAAATTGACGCACCATCAGTAAGAACATTAACATCTCCACCAGATGTTACAGACATCTTTGCAGCAGCAGCTTCACTTGCTCCTGTTTTAAAAACTAATTTAGTAGCATTATTGGAAGAACTAAAATCTCCTTCCGATACTGCTTCAATACCGGCAGCAACCAAAATAGCATCTGTACCAGCACCTTCATCTGGTGCTTGAAAGAATATAGAACCAAGAACATCATCCGCTGCAATATCATTATCCCCTGCTTGAAATGTTAATGATGGTTCTTTTCCATCACCAGTTCCAACATGTTTAAGAATAAGTCCATCGTCAGCAACATGACGCAATTCAATCTCTGAATCTGCACCAAAGAAGAGTGATGCACCATCAGTAAGAACATTAACATCTCCACCAGAAGTTATGGACATCTTTGAAGCAGCTGCCTCTGAAGCACCTGTCATGAAGTCTAATGAAGTTGCATTAGCGCTAGAACTAAAGTCTCCTTCCGACCTTGCCTGAATTGCAGCTGCAACTAAAATAGCATCTGTGCCAGTACCTTCGTCGGGTGCTTGAAATGCAATCTTACCAATCACATCGTCAGAAGCAATGTCTGTTTCACCAGTTTGTAGAGTTAATAGAAATGGATTGTTATCAGCAGTAGCTGTAGATTTTAGAAATAAACCATCATCAGGGTCATGTGTAACTGTAACATCTTGATCATTACCAAAATAAATAACACCACTATCTGCCAAATATAAGTCAGACCATTCATTAGATGCGCCGCCCAATGCAGCGCCATCAGCTGTTGGTAAACCTAAACCAGTTCCAGTTATTTTTGTTCTTGCCATTTTATTTTCCTATACTAAATCTATTTCTAATATGCTCATTAACTAGGTTTGGTTGGCCAAGTTATATCGGTGGGGTCGGCGGTATTTGCTGGAAGATCACGCAAGGCTTGGCGGTAATTAGACCAAGCAGTTTTTGTATCATCATTCATCGCAGCCCACTTATCAGGAAGGACATCTATATCGGCAGCTAACAGACGATCATCTCGTTCTCGCCGCAAAGATGCCATTCCCTTTGCGAGTTCTGTAGCATTCTTAGCGGACTGATCGAAACTAACTGTCTTATTTGCTTTATTTACAGGGAAGTGCTTTGGTATCATCCAGCACTCCTCACCATTTACTGCCGTTGCATCATTATCAACAACAAACGCATCCTCGTATCCAGAAATCTTGTGAAGCTCAACAATCCTTGCGTCTGCTTCTTCCTTGGTTGCAAAGACATTATACTTACATATAAAGCCGTTCGCATCAACTTTGTTAACTGTCGTAAAACTACCCATTTTATCTTCCTCATCACTCCTTTGTTAACTGTGCTTCAAGCCCCAGAGCGTAAATCGGCCCGTTGATACAGTGGTTGAGTCGAAGTAAAATTGAACCTGTGTAATAGCGATGTTTGTATTCCGCCTCCCGACAGTCCAATTGCCGTAAAAACCATCGCCGAGGTCAGCTGCCGTATCAAAAGTGGCCTTGATGTTATGCGATGCATCGCCGGGGGCGTGTAATTTCATCAGTCCGCTGACACCCTCAGTCCCGTCAGCGCCAGTGCTGTCCATTAACTCGATATGATCATCATTTTCGTCGTTCCGGCCAGTCACCGTAGTGCTGTCAGTTTTTTTCTGCAAAATACCCCAAGAATAATCACTTCCACCGCTATCAATGCCACCACTATCGCCAAATCGGACTCGAAAGTGTGCGCTATTTGTGCCTGAATCAACGTCTGAATATGCGATAAAATAACTGTCGTATGTAGCATCTATGCCGGACAGTGTTATGGTTGAATCGCCCGAGGCGACTACTGTTTGAATAAAGATTAAACCACCACCAGCAGCATCTTCAAACGCTGGAGGACTACCAGCACCAGTACTCGTTAATACTTGCCCATCATTTCCTGTAGCAATAGCTACTGGATTGCCAGAAGCATCATAGCTAATAATATTTCCGTCTGTTCCAGAAGCCATTTTAGCTAAAGTTACTGCATCATTAGCAATATCTGCCTCTACAATAACCCCAGAACCAATAGCAGCTGTGCCATTAGTAGCAATTGAAATATCACCAGAAATTACAACTGGATTAAAATTTGTACCATCAGCAATCAGAGCAGCACCAGAAGTATTTGTTCCCATTGTTAGGTCATCACCTGAGATAGTCAAGTCACCAGAAACAGTAAGATTACCAGCAGAACTCAAAGACATTTTTTCAGCAGCAGCTTCACTCGCTCCTGTTTTAAAACTTAATTTGGTAGCATTGTTTGACGAACTAAAGTCACCTTCAGATACAGCTTCAATACCAGCAGCAACTAATACAGCATCCGTACCAGCTCCTTCATCTGGAGCTTGAAAGAATATAGAACCAAGCACATCATTTGCAGCGATATCATTATCGCCTGCCTGAAAAGTTAAAGATGGTTCTTTACCATCACCAGTTCCAACATGTTTGAGAATAAGTCCATCATCAGCAACGTGTCGTAACTCTATTTCAGAATCAGCACCAAAAAAGACTGATGCACCATCAGTAAGAACATTAATATCACCACCAGAAGTTACAGACATTTTTTTGGCAGCTGCCTCCGAAGCACCTGTCATAAAATCTAATGAAGTGGCATTAGAACTTGAACTATGATCTCCTTCAGCCCTTGCTTGAATTGCAGCAGAAACTAGAATAGCATCCGTACCTGTACCTTCATCTGGAGCTTGAAATGAAATCTTACCAAGAATATCATTAACAGCAATATCAGTATCTCCTGTTTGCAGAGTTAATGTCGGAGATGAACCATCAGCAGTTGCTAAATCTTTAAGTGTTAAGTTTCCTGTAGAACCTAATATCAAAGAACCACCATCAGTACCAGCGGCCGCAGATTTACCAGTAAAGAAATTTAAAGAAGTTGCATTATTTGACGAACTAAAGTCACCCTCTGAAACTACTCTTATAGAACCAGCAACTAGTATTGCATCCGTACCTGTGCCCTCATCTGGTGCCTGAAAATCAATTTGGCCAATGATATCATCCTGAGCAATATCAGTTTCACCAGTTTGCAAAGTTAGTACAAATGGATTATTGTCAGCAGTAGCTGTTGACTTTAAAAACAATCCATCATCAGGGTCATGTGTTACAGTAACATCTTGATCATTACCAAAGTAAACTACACCACTATCAGCAAGATACAAATCTGAAAATTCTAAAGATGCAGAACCTAATGCAGCACCATCAGCTGCATCTGGGTTAAATCCGTTAGATGATACTGTACTTGAAAATACACCTGTAGTTGCAGTTAATGCTTGTGCAGCAATGGTACTACCAGAAAGTGCAGTAAAAGTATTAGCAGTAAACCTAAAATCATCAGCACCAGAAATCTCAATATCAATTTGGTCATCTGTGTCAGCATGAAAGCTCGTATCAGCATCAGCATCTAGAACAAATCTTTGACCATCAATATCTTTGACGGTAACAGAATCAAGTGGTTTTTGACCAATATAAGGCATCTTATGTTATCTCCATAATTGATAAACAAACATCTACAGCACCACTTCCAAAAACTTTAAATAAATCTGTAGTTTGTAAAACAATTTTATTTCCCGATAAAAGTTCCAAACTGGAATTGCCAGGTATAGGTGTGGTAGTCAACACTTCTACATCAGCATTAGTTTCAGTATCACTTGTATCAGATGAAACTGTCACTGTACAGTTAACAGAATTTGCTGTGGTATTACCGATTATACACCCCAATACAATTGCAGTTGTACTACTTGGAACTGTATATACCGTAGCAAGTGTAGTTACACCAGCTTTTGTTTTTAATTTAAATGTATTTGCCATATTTTTATCCTAAAGCTATTGCAAGTGCGGTTGCATCCCCAGAAGAAAGGTCAGTTACTAAACTTACGTCCACTCGTTTAAGAGTTCCAGCATCACTAACTAACAGTTCATCAGTAGAAGCAAGACCACTTGTAAGTGCAGTTTGACCACTAATTACGTTATTGTTAAGCATACTTCCTTCAACTGCCGTAGAAGCAATTGTTAAAACACCATTCGTTGCTATTGAAGCATCACCAGAAATTACAACTGGATTAAAATTTGTACCATCAGCAATCAGAGCAGCACCAGAAGTATTTGTTCCCATAGTAATGTCATCACCAGTAACAGTTAGATCACCTGTTATTGCCACATTACCAGAAGAGTCCATAGAAAATGCGGTACTTGTGCCAATCGCAGTTGTACCAATTTTGAACTTATCTGAATCGCCATCATCAACACCCATAGTAAATGTTTGTGTTCCAGATAATGAGAATGCTAGGAACGGATCACCATCTGTCGCAGTATTATTTATAATCATTCCTGTTGTTCCACCAGCACCGCCGACGGTAAGACTTGTATCTGCTGCATGAGTTAAAGTTATATCTTGGTCATCGCCAAAATAAATAATACCGCCATCAGCAAGATATAAATCAGACCATTCTAATGAAGTAGAACCAAGAGCAGAACCATCTGAAGATGCTGGATTAGCAGAAGATGAAGTTAACAAAGTTCCTGTTGCATTTGGAATTGTAATCGTTCTATCTGCTGTTGGGTCTGTAACAGTTAGTGTTGTTTCATAAGCATCAGCAGTTGCACCCTCAAATATAATGTTTTCAGTAAATTTATTTGTCGCAGTAATACCAGAAACATCAGAAACCAAGTTATTGAACTCAATTCTGAAATCTTCTAAACTATTCGTTGGAGTTACTGAGCTCGCAGCTATTGCCATTAAATAAATTCCTTATTATTCTTATATTTATACAATATATTTATAATGTTATTTTTATATTTATACAACATATTTATAATCCTAAATTCATACATTAGGGTAATTGATGTTAATATTATCGTCTGTTGCAAGTTCAAACCTAAATCTTCCACCAGCATCCGTAGAAGAACTATCTGTACCATTCAATAATAGAGAACCATCCGTTTCATCTTCTAAATCTAACGCACCATATTCGGAAATTAAAATATCAGAAGGCCGAACAATTGGTTCTAATGTTGAATTAGTAAAATTCTGGAATGGTATTGTACCACTATTTAGATTGTTTTCAACGATTATTCTGTCACTCTCTAATTCTAATTTATTATTGGTTCCAAATCCTGTTTTACTCTCAAGAATTATATTATCACCATGAGCACCAGAAGCAGTTGAACCATCCTCTTGCATGAAGAAACCACTTTCACTACTCTCTTCTAGAATTATTGCTGTATTACTTACAGGCGTTGAACCACCTGTGGGCCCAAGACCGTCATCTAAATGAGAATCTATAACCAACAATGAGGGTCTAATAAGGTCAGATAGAGTAAAGAAGTCATATTGTACAACACTCTCACCGACAATTCTATGTCCAGCAGCTGTACTAGAACTATCTATACCATTAAGAACTAGAACATCGCCTGCATTTTCTGAAACCTCTGCAACTATATTCTCGCCCCCATTTGAGCCATCTGAATCAGTTCCATTCAAAATAATTTTATCGGCCGAAGTTCCTATCCATCCTGTAGTTGGTTGCTCTAATATAATAACATCAAATTCTGCCACAATATTATCGTTAGAATAATTTCCTATATTCTCAAATGTGAAACTTGAATCATTATTAGGATCAGCCGCATCTTCCAGAATAAAGTTTTCTCCAGCATCTATTTCATAATCTCCACGCTGTACTTCATCTGGCCCAACTCCTGTTGTAGTCGGCAGGCCTGCTTGAAATACATCATTATTTACCAAAAGATATCCACTTGTTGCAGTTCCTTTTTCTAACTCAAATCTAGAAACCTGATTGGGAAATGGATTTCTGCCAAATGTTACCAAGCCCGTTGATAGATGTCTTGGAGTTGATTGTGGAATATGTATTTTTCTTGAAATGAAGGTAACAAGAGAAACATCGTTATTTGGGCCACCGCCCTTGAAAGAAGTTTCAAGTTGTTGCGAACCACCATCCTCATTCAACAAAGTATTAAGTACTTGATTTCCTTGCAATCCAATCTTGTTGAAAACGATTCCAGCAGATGCATCTTCCAACTCCATAGAATCTCCAGCATTGGTAGAATCTGAATCAGTACCATCTAGAAGAATATCATCACCGGCATCTGTTCTTGTAACATGATCGCTATCTTCACTACTGTTCATAACAAGATTAGCAGAAACGGCTACAGACTTCTCTGATATAATTCTATCGTTAGCATTTGAAGAAGAAGAATCTGTACCGTTAAGTTTAATAACGCCATATCCTCCAGCATCAGTATCAACACCATCTTCAAGTTGAACACCAACAAAGTCATCAAAATGAAATATTGGAATTTCTTCTATGACATAAGAACCAGAATTAGTAGAGCTACCATCCGTTCCATCAAGAATAATAGAATCACCTTCAACCTTAATATCTGTAGAGCTCTCTAGAACAATATGTTCCTCAAATGCACCATCCACAATATTCACAGCACCAAGGCGGCGTTGAGTAACTTCATCAAACAGAATTTCAAAGGTAGAAGCAAGTATCGGTGAGAATTTATCAGCCGGGGCGGTAACACCAAGGTCAGTAAACCAACCACCACCAAGAGAAGAACCAGCAGCTTGTACCGCAGCTGAAATAGACGATGCAACCTTAACTTTACCAAATGGAGCCCAACCAGCTGGATGAACTGCTTTCTTTAATTGATTAAGATAACTATTTGTTCCAAATCCAGATTGTACCTCATAAGAAAATTGTTGATAATAATACGAGTCTTGAATTCTATTCAAGTCCTCACCGATAAGACTTTCTATATTAGTGCCATAAGACTTGAGGGTTTCCATAGTAACATCTATTGTGGATGTACCCTTGGCGATATTTGCTTTTACAATTTTGCCTGTTGCCCCACCAGAATCCGTGATAGTAGTTGGATGTTGAGCAATACCTGTTGCACCATCAAAGAAATCTATTGCTAACTGATGAATAACACTATCGCCTCCATTTGTGCCATCCGAATTTGTTCCATTAAGTGCTATGACACCATCTGCTGTTTCAATATCCTGTAATAGTTTTGCATTTTCATTTTCTACAGTAATATCAGAATCCTCATTTAGAATAACACCATCGTTACCATCTCCACCTTCTAAACGAATATTATCTTCGGCATCATTTGAATCGGCATCCGTTCCATCAAGAACAATTCTTTGAAAATCACCATCTGTTCCCTCTAAAATAATAGTATTATTATCACCATGCTCCTCATTTAATAAGTCATCACCGGCATCTGTTTGAGAACTGTCTGTAGCATTAAGAATAATAGTGCTTGGTTCAGTATCTTCAGATGAGTTGGTTATTAACTTTGTTCCGACACCACTTAATCTATCAACTAGTTTTGAAGATGCAGTATCGGCTAATAAAGTTTCCTCAAGAACTATTCTTTCTAATTGACGATCTTCTCCGTCGCCACCAAGAGACACAGCTGTTTCTGATAAAAGAACATCTCCTGTTCCATCTTCATTTGTAATACCATCTCCAATATTGGTTCCATCTCTTGCGCCGGATTCTAATTGTAATGGTGGAAAGAATGAATCGTTTGGAGATTCAAGAACAATAGCACTTCCTGATGTTTCATCCTCACCGCCTTCAAGAACAATATATCCATGTTGCCATTCATCAGCATCTAAAACAATTCTATTACCATCAGCGTCTACAATTTGATCTTCTTCATCTATAGACAGATTTATTCCAATTGTAGTAACTTTAACATCATTACCATCTCTTAAATTATCTTCAAGAGCAACTCCTTCACTATCGCCAGTTTCTAATGTTGACCTTACAACATCCTCAAATGTTGTTGTTAAAATATTATTAGTTGAATCCCATCCCTTCACTGTACCTGTGTGAGTAGTAAGAGTATTTTTAGCAACAAAAGTTCCTGTTACATCTTTTAAAGTAAAGTTTGCACGAAACACCATGTCTGGTGCTGTATTATAATTAAATCCTTGATTAGTTATTTCTACATCACCAACAGCACCAATATTATTTGTTACTGCAAGTAGAGCTGAACCAGAACCAGTTGTTGTTGTAGTTGCAACAACGGTAGGAATAGTTGTATATCCAATACCATTCTTTTTAAGAAAAACTCTAGATATTGCACCAGAATAATCTGTAGTTTCTTCTATTGCAAATCTATCAGAACCAGAGTTATAAGTATCTTTAGTTATTTGATTTATAGACCACTCCATAATCATATTATGGCCTGCATGAGAATCAGCAACATCATGAAAAGCTTCTAATTCAAGTTTTTCACCATCATCAGTCTTATCCGAATCTGTTCCATTCAATACTATACTTCCAGAAGAAGCAACTCCTGATTCTACTTGAATAACTGTAGCATCATAAGCATTATCTAAAATAAGACTTTCACCGTTAAGTCCAGTAGTGCCTCTTTCCATTTCAATAGAAAACAATTCTACATGTTCTACCGTAGCATCTTCCGAAATAAGAAAATCACCAGCGTTTGTAGATTTTGTATCCGTACCATCTAATACAAATGAACCATCAATAACAGAAACAAATCCTTCAGCTGCAATTGTATTCGAATCACTAGTTGTAAATGTTAGAGGATCACCAACTTCATGTTTGGTTCCGGCATCATCTATAACAATATCACTTATTGAGCCTGGAATAATATTCTCAATTTGTGCTGTTGCTAAACCATTACCTATAGAGGTGTTTGAGTCAAATTCAATATCCTGAGATTCTGTGTATAAAGCACTTCTATTTGTAACTACTCCAGTGGACACTATATTTTTAAGTGTGAAAGTCACAGGAATGTCTTGTACATTAGCAGTTGTCTGTAAAGTTTCACCCTCTGTAAAGGTAAATTTAGTGCTTATGGAATCTGGATTAAGTTCAAGTTCTACAATTGCAGCACCACCTTCAGAAAATGAAGTTGCAGAAGCAATAATTGCTGTTGCACCAGAAGTTTTACCAAGTATAGTTGTACCAACTATTTCTATTACAGGAATATCTGTAAGAGGAGCGGCTCTCATAATTGTTTTATTACCCCAATTACCATCGGAGGCTCTCATCATAAATTTGTTTGGATATATTACATCAGCAGTTTCATCAAGGAGCATACGCATGAAAATCTTATGACCTTCAGATGTTCCTTTGGCTCGATATAA
>VTLG01007414.1_pt1 | contig 10076 bp, 15 predicted proteins | sample 4694571 | NCBI WGS metagenome assembly VTLG01 (sample SAMN12604809, study PRJNA352737) | marine metagenome | biome: ENVO:00000447; feature: ENVO:00000209|ENVO:00000569|ENVO:01000036; material: ENVO:00002151; isolation source: viral sequences binned using virsorter ... | reverse complement strand
GGATAGTTGCCAGAACCAACAAAATCATTTTCATGTATTGGTGGTGTCTTAGCAAAATCAGGTGAAATATTATCGTCTATAAGTGTAGTTGTAGTAGTTTCTCCAAGAAATCCAAATATGCCACCTTGTGATTTATATACCCTATATCGACTAGCACCAGAAACAGCATTCCATGTAATAGTATTTTTTGCTCCAGTAACAAATATATTGTTGTTTACAGATGCAGAAGTTGATTGATTACTTTCATCAACTAAATTAGCTTTTACAGCCGTTACAACATATTCGTGTGCTACATAAGTATCTGTGTCAGTTGACGTAGATGATGGTATATACATAGAAACACTTACACCACCGGGGGCTGAAAGAGGACTACCAAAATCAATTACACGCAATTCCCATTGTGTTGCTCCAAGTCTTCTTAACTCCCTAGGAGCGTGGTTAGGATGCACTAGTGTTATAACGTCAGCAGATTGCACATAATTTACATCAAACAATTCTGCTTCTAAATATGGATGAGGTATTTCATATACGTTAGGACTTGTTGGCAAAGCATACCAATTAGTAGCGTTTGGTGGCTGACTATTAGAATGAACTGTTTTTGAATAATAATTTACACCGCCTTGTTTAGCTATTGAACCTACTACATAGTTAGTACCACCGTTCCATGCTGCACCATCGTTATAAAATAAAGTTTGTCCTTGCGTATGAAACCTAAAATATTGATCGCCAAACTCAAGCACCATAGTTTGAGTCGTATTAAATGTAAAAGATAATAATCTTGTAGATTTAGTGCTATCTTTAACTTCTCTTACAAATGCAAACCCCGGTCTATTTTGTGCAGGTCCTTGTGGTTTAACAACAAAATTACGCACTACTGCTGCACCTTGTTGAAATTTATTATCAGCAATACGTCCAAACATTTCTGGTGATATTTCACCTCCAGAAAATGATTGTTTAAAATTGCGTGTTACAGGCATTAATTACCTCCCAGATGTCCAAGGAACTATGTGCTCTACCGTAATATCTCGATGTAAATTATCTGATTGTTTTGCACTAGTTAAATAATTAGTCATCATTTGTGTGCATCGTTTTGCTTCTGCTGCTCCTTGATCGCCTTTAATTACAGGACCTGCAAGCATTGATGCTAAATGCCATGACAAAGTAATAACAAATAATGGAGAAAACAAAGATGGGTCAGTTATAAATGCTTGATATCGAAGCATTGCATTTTCTTGGTTGGTATAAATTAAATCTCCTTCTATTGCAAATTGTTGTGGTGAATATTGCCCTGCCACTATTGTTGGTGCATAGTTACTTGTTATACCTCCGGGAGTATCACCTGCTGACATTCTTGTAGCGTAATCGTTTTGTGCTGTAGGAGATATTATTGCGACAGGTGACATCATATCCGCAGGGGCTACATATGCATAATCCCATTGATCCAAACTATTAGTTGTTAATGCTATATTTCCACGCTTTGCTGCAAAATTCCATGTATGCATTTCAAGCAAAGTATTCCTTGCAATTGGATAAAACCGTGCAGCTTTTTCTGCTTGTGCTGATCCTTCTGGTGGATTAAGCGAAGCTATTGTTGCGTCATCGCCTAAGTGTGCCAAGGCAAGGTTGCAAATGTCTACTTCAGTTGCCATGTCATCTCCTAAAAAAAGAGGAGGTTAGCAGTATTACTACTAGCCCCCAGTAAGAAAATAAGAAAACTAATGCCTACTTATTAGCTGCTACTAGTTGACTAATTAAAGTGTCTTTAGTTTGTCTTCTATCTAGTTCAATACCAATAGAACGACCATACACTTCAAGTTCTGCCTTAGTCATTGATTCGTAATCAACGGATTGAGTAGTTGGCTGAACATCTTCTGACGGTACGGCTGTGTTTGACGCCACAGGCAGATCAGGTTCAGTTCCACCAACCAATTCAATATTACTATTGAACGCTCCATTGTATTCAAACTCTTCGTTAGCTTCTCTCATAGATTGACCAACAAAGCACTTAGTTTTAGCTCTATAAATAGGCATAGATTCTCCTTATTAAGCTACGGTAAAGCCAGAAGCATAGTACTTCTGTCCATCACCGATTGTTTCTACAACGTCAGCAGTAACTTTACCTGCATTAAATGTACCTGCAACTGTGTATCTAGCACCTAAGTACCTTTTACCTTTACCTGCAATGTCTGGGTTAATGCGTACTACTACGTTTTTACCAACTGTAAGTGCTGCTGTAAGGATCGCATCGCTGCTTCCAACAACAACAGGACTAGACAAGTTAGCGTTGTCACTAATAACAACTTCAAACTTTACACTTGTACCATTTGCTAATGCAGTAGTAACAGCAAAGTTCATGTATAGTGCAGTACCTTCACCTACATCTCTAGCTGTTCCTAGATCAATAGTGTCAGTAGAAAAAGCAGTTGTAGTAATTGCTTGATCTTCGCTCACTCGGAGCAGTTTGTCTGTAATCATTTTAGATCTCCTTTGTTAATAAAAAAGTTAACTTACCGCAGACTCAGTGTTAAGCAACGCATCAACTCTTCTTAGAGGTACTCCAAGGAATGATAGGTAGCTTTGTGCTGAACCAAACTGTGATAAACCTTCTTGGATAGCTAATACAGATTGTGACTTGTCAAGTGCTGCAATAGATAATCCTGAGTGAACAGTTCTATTCATATAGAACGCTGCTCTTCCCATTGCCATATTAGGAATTCTGTACAATGCTCTAGCCATAAGCTTAATAAGAGCAGTAGATGCACTTGCAGCTTGTGTACCAGAACCTGCTAAAAGGTCAGAAATGTCAATGTTACAAATACGAACAACGTATCTCCAATCTTTAACAACCAAACCGTTCTTCCACTGGTAACGAGTAGCAAAAGCTTGTAGTCTTGTACCGTCACTGTTGTAAACAGTTTGTTCGCCTAGATCTTCGTGTGTTAAACCTGCCTTAGATCCTTTAGGGAAAGGACAATAAACAGTATTATCACCCCAAACAACTAAATATACAGAAGCGTTATCAGAACCTGATCCACCTGCATTAAGAATGTTTACTGCGTTGTCAGCAGATAAATCACCATATCTTGGTGCTAATCCTAAAAATTTCTTAGGATCTGTTCCGGGATTACCGTAGAACATTGTTTCTGCTTGTGTCTGGTTCATTGCTTCCAAGAACGCAGTGTCTTCAGATAAACGGAACTGTGCAGTGTTACCATTTAACATTGCCAAGTCTTTGTCTACTTCAGAACGAGCTTCTAGGATTCCGCAAGCTTCGTCAATCTGTGCTGTTGTTGACTTGCTTGATGGAATACCTTGGTTAAGTGCTCTCCAGTAAACACCGGGTAAACCAGTTCTAATAACAACACGTTCTCCAGTAGGTAAATTACCTTCTTTAAAAACGCAATCGTCTAGAATTTCGTTGCTTTGTGATAATAGTTCTGCAACAATTGGAACTCTACCGTCTGGGTCAGATCTTTTTGCCCAATCCGCTAGGGTTAAATTTGATGATGAGAGAGTAGCCATTTAATAACTCCTTACTTGTTTTGCTGATTAGAATACAGTGCGTTAGCTATGCCGTTAAAATCTTTTGGTACACCGCTTTTAGCATTTGCACCTAAAGAATTACCAACATAACTGTCTTCACTAATTGCCTTACCTGCTCGGTACATAAACCGAATTACTTCGGGATGATTTCCCAAACCAGATTCTTGCAGCAACTGTTTAAAAGGATCAGTACCAAACGCATTCAAGGCTGATTTAGCAACTTCAATATTAGATTCAAAAGATTCACCACCAAATTCTTCATCTGATTGTGATTCTTCTGCCCATTCTATTCTTGCCTTTTCAACCTGTTCTGCTTGTCTTGCCTGTATTACAGGTGCGACTTTGTCTAAAACTTTTTGTGCAGCTTCTTGTGGCAGGTCAAGTTCTTTAGCGACTTCACCGAATGCAGTTAAGACTTCGGGGTCGAGTACCTCTGGTGCGTCAGCCACCTTATCGTTGAACTCGTATTTCTCAGGTGCACCTTCTGTGGTTTCCTGTTCGCTAGTTTCACTTTCAACAGAGGATTCATCCGAATCTTGTTGATCCGCTACAGTTTCAGCTTGTTGCTGTGTTTCTTCAGTATTAGTTGCTTCAGCCGATTGCTCGGTTTGTGCTTCTCCTACTGGTTGCTGTGTGCTGCCTTCATTGGTTTGTTCGGCTTCCGTCATCAGCGTTTCTGACATTTTTTTGCTCCTTAATCATTGTCGGGTATAACTCTGGGCAGAGAGTGTGAATCAAGTTTAGTATTTGCAAACCATAGTTTCTGTTACCTTCGCTAAATGACATTGCCATTGCGTTAGTGTTAAACGATGATCGGAAAACACCTGCTTGCTCCAGAAGTCTCCAGATTAATCTGCGACCCCTCTTGCTGCTCATCAGCCATTTGATGTCCGACTCTTCATTTTGGCGGTCAATTCTTTCTTCAGACTTTTTATTGTCTTTAGATTTTTGTTGACTCTTGAGGTCGAGAGGATTGTATTCACTCATACATCAATATATCTAGTCATAACTGGGTTACGGTCACACCTTATGCTTGGCTTTGCCTAATAGCTTTATCTGTTGGTGCTCCCTTTGATCCTTTTTTACGCATTTTTTCACCAGAACCTTCTTTAATTCTTTTACGCTTTGCGTGAATGTTTGCCCATAATCCTTGATTTTTCATAACTAATTCATGTTGGAATTTGGATAATACTTTTTAAGTAACTCTTTTTCTTTTTTTGTCAATTCACCATAACCACCTACTTCTAATTTTGTTTTTGCTTCGGCAGCTTTTTTCTTTTCAAGATTTTTTAATAAGCTCATTAATTGCCACCTCCATATAGTTTTTCAGCAAATTGTTCTAATTTAGATTTTTTCTTATTTTTATTTTTGTTTGCTTCTGCTGCATTATGTTGTTCTATCATTTTTTTGTACCGTACTTTGGCATCAGGTGATAGATTGTGTGACCCTTCCATAATAAACTCCTATCCTAAATAAGTTGAGGTTTCTGCAACTGGTGCTGCTTTTGGTGCAGGTTTAGGTCGTGCTTCGTACAAACCTTTAGCCTGATCTTTTGTTTTATCAATAGGTTCAATGCCCATTGCACATATTTGTAACTCTACATTCTGTTCTACACCATCTTTTTCTTTACTTTCTCTAACAGTTTTTACATAAGCAATAGCTTTAATCATCATTTCGCTACCTGCTTCTGGTAATTTTTCTATGCCTAATTTTTCTAATTCTTCTCTACCCAACGATATACATAAACCATAGCTATACATCGGTTCTTCGTACATCTCATTACTGTCAATGGGTTGCGGATCTTTTTTTAGGTCAATTAAGTTCATTTATACCTCCAATGGTGATGGTGAATTGTAACCACTAAATTGATTCATCATGTCCATCATAGATGGATCACCAGTTTTTGAATCATTTAATTTAACTGCATTATCTACTGCACGTTGTTCTGCTTCTGCTTTTGCCATCGCTTGTTGTTGTGCTGCTCTGTCTTGACGTATTTTTGCTACTTGTTTACCGCCAACTATAAGTTTAGGATCTACTCCTAACATATCTGCATATCCATCTGCCCATGCGTCAGAATCAAATTTATCTAAAACATCAGGTTTCATTTGTGCAATCATACCCATGCTATTTACATATCTATCCACACTATTTGTACCAATAGCACGTTGAGCTTGTGCCAACATAGATACAAATTCTACGTTTAATTCCATGCCTTGCATTTCTTCTGGTGCAGGTGGCACTAGTCCGGCTTCTACCATCCTGTTAAAGGTATTATCAATTAACGGATCAAGCAACTCATTATGCAATCTTTCCAATACAGGACCTAACATAAGCAGTTTTTCTTCGTGACGTTCTGCTACTTCTGTTGCTGTCATGCGTGTGTCAGTAGCATTTGCCAACATAAGAAACAAATCAGCATAAAAACTACCGTTAATACGTTGCCTTACGTCTTGTATATCTGCTAATAAGTGATTTAGGTTAAGGTTTACGTTAAATGCTGTCTCAATTTTGCCTTGTTGACCATCAATAAACGTAACTCCACCCGGTAAACTATCCACATCACGGTTTTTCATGTAGCTAGGTACTTGTAATGGTGGCTTTGTTTGGTAATCGATGCCTTGTGCCTTGCGTAATTGCTCATGTTGTAGTTGTTTTACGTCACCTAATGCTTCCATTCCCGGTGAATTGCCATAAATATCGCCACCAGATATGCCCCATCTTGGTATAACAGCCGGAAATTCTTTATATCCACTCTCTCTAAGCACTTCTTCGCCATCACCACCTATTTCAAAGTAACAAGACTTGTAAGCCATGTTCATATTGTCTTTCTTTTTAAAATCACGTTCTCTATCATCCCTTGGTTCTATGGCATGAACTAACGTAATCCATTGATCTAATGAACCTCTGTCGTACAAGTTTTTAACAGACGTTGAACATTTGTTATATCCAAACTCTCTTACCACTTCTCCTACTGTTTTTTGAAATTCTCTGTACAAAGTATTAACTCTGCCCTGATAATCAGTTGCTATTGCATATTCTCCTATGGTTACCGGGTAATGATGTATAGCTGTTTTAGGATCAGGAAGGACAATAGAACCTGCTGTACCAAATGCTCCTAATTCTTCGTAAATACTGTGTAATGTTCGGTATGTATTGGACTTTTGAAACACCAATTGCATACGTTCTGTAACATCATTTAACCATAACTTAACAGGAGTGTATCTATTTAACTCTGGATCAGCCGTTCCAAGTCTAAACCAAGGTCTTGCAGGGGATGTTGCACCTGCCATCATACCTGCACCTAATGTTCTTAACGCTCTTGTACCAGTATTATCGTATATCGAATTATGTCTTCTATGTCCTTTGTTTCTATCTTGTTCAAAATAACGTCCATTTCTTGGTAACAAATATGTTGTCACCTCTTGCCAGTGTGACCACCATGTAGCCCTTTCTGATCTAAGGTGACCCCACCTTGTTAACAGGTCAGCACGTTTTGTTTTCATTGATTATCCACCAAGTAATGTGTTACCACCAAGATTTAGTTGATCAGTATTTACGCCTTGTACACCAGTAAGTAATGTTCCGGCAGGTCCGGCCATAGCTGCTTGTTCTTCTTTCTTTGTGATAGCACTAACGTCAGCCCTTCGTCTATTAGCTTTGTTAAATTCAATATCAGCACGGTCAGCTGCTTCTTTTGCCCTATCTCTAGCGTCTTGATTAGCTTGTTGTTGCAATGCTAGCTGTTTCTTTTGCTGTTTTTTCTGTTGGTTACTTGCATATATTTGCGATCCAACAGTAGCTGCTCCTACAATAATTGCTGATACTACCATCGTTTAAATCTCCCTAGAATACATGATTTCTTGTACACCATATTTTAGTTTTGGTAGCAACTTTGCTAGAGCGGTGTTTTCTTTAGCGTGCCATAACATCAATTTGCAGCCTTCAGATCTTGCGTGATCCTCTGTAACTCTCAACAAACGCAAACCTAATCGCCCACCTCTAAATTCTTTTTTGACAAACAAAACGTCATTCTGGGTAACTCTTAGATCAGCATAATGAAAATGATGCATGATGATATTCATAGAATAACCAATACAAACATCGCCTTGCATTGCTAGATAAATAAACAAGAATCCGTTCTTGTCTACTGACTCATACATTGGCCAGTTTGGTTTTAGCTTCATTACTTGTTTGTTGCGAGCAATCTCTTCGTAATGCTCTTCAAACAATGGTTCTGCTAATACCTTGAATTCATCTAACGTGCAGAGTCTAATCTCTGTTTTAGGTACTCTACTTTCGTTTACAGTAGCTGTACTATCAAGACTTACGGTCACACTCGTCATAATGGATATTTAGTTACACAATCAAATATTATATGCACTCTGTCTGTCATGCCAACATTGTGTGCTGTGTGTAGTTTTTTATGGTTAAACCACCAGACCTCGCCTACCTCAAACTTTTGTTCCTGATCTCCGCAAGTTTGGTTACACCATTGATTAGATTTAAGTACAAGATGGAATCTGCTGTAGTGATCCGCATATGTACCCTGATCATTGTGTTTTGTTACATGGCCACTAGGTTTTAAATTGACAATAAGTAACCTACCCATGTCCTTAACTTCTAGTTTTTCTAGTATTGGTCGCATTAATGGCACAAGTGCAGGTTTTAAATACTCCATACACGGATAGTCGTATGATCCTGTATCCCATAAGACGTAATATGCACTCATCTTTAGTGGTCCTCTAACGTATATCGACTCTGTGTCTTTGTGTGGACTACCTATAAACTTTTGGCGTGTTTCTATCTCCTTCCATAACTCTGGTTTATTGTCTAATAATTTAAGCAATGGTTCTACATCTAGACCTTCTGCTATACGAACAAAATTAGAGCACTTTGTATGGGTCATAATCCGTCTTCTGTGTGGCTGCTTTACGTCTTTTGATGTATATGTCCTCTGGTACTTTCTTAGCTACTGAAAGGGCAAAGGTAAGGGCTAGTGCATCAGCTAAATCTGGTGAACCTGCACCCTGCAATCTCTTCTTTATCTGATCCTTAGATTCGAGTACACGCCTACCCACATTGTCGTACCAATATATTGGTGTTGCTAACTCTTGTTTGAGGGCTACATCGTTGGGTATTGCACCACCTTCTTCTATCCATTGTTTCATTAGCCACCACATCTCACTTCTACGGTTGATGTACTGCTCTGGTTTCATTGCCTTGCCACCGAATGGAATCTCGATAACGTCATATGACAACTGCCTTAGTCTGTCGATTACACCACTACCTGCACCTGCGTCACAGAACACAGCATCTGGGTCATGCTCCTCTATCAGGTTGGCTACTCTGGCTGCTAGTTCCATATTGTCTATACCTCGATATACAACTGGCTTAAATGCTTGCCTACCTTGACGTCTAAACACTACAGATCTGTCATCACCAAACCTTGCAGGGTCGATACCAAGGACTACTGGTGACAACTTCACATGATCTTGTTGGTATGTTCTCTTAGCTGCATCTTCGGTATCTGCCAATGCAATTAACTGATCATCACCTTGTGCAGAAAAGTCACATAGATACTCCCTTGCAAATGATGTCTCACTCATGTCTCGTTTGAGACGAGTTACCTCATCTGGGTGTAGTGAATCAGTATCGAATACTGTGTACCTTGATGCTGTCCATCCATCCTCCTCTATGGCCTTGTAGTACAACTCAGAGAACAAGTTGATGCCACTAGGTGTACCAATAAAGATTGACCAACCAAGACGGTCAGAGAGTGCAGGTTGAACTATGTCTGTCCATAGCTCGTTCTTTAACTGGGCTACCTCGTCCATGACTATTCCGTCCAGACGCAGACCTCGCATCGCATCGGGGTTATCACCTCCAAACAATCTGATGATTGCACCATTATGTTTAAACCTGACCGATAGCTCACCCTCGTTAATGTCGATTACAGAGGTTCTACGCAATGGTTCTATCTTGGATTTCAACCTAGCCCATGCAATCGCTTTTGCCTGTCTCAGGAACGGTGCAACATAGACAAACATAGCTAGTTCTTTGTCTGTCTTCATGGCCTTATCTATTAGCTCCATAATGGCCAGTTCTGTCTTGCCTGATCGCCTGTGTAATGCGTAAACACTAAACCTTTGTTTCTTTATATGGCATTCTCTCTGCCAAGTCCGGGGTGTGTAATCTAGTTTGATCAACGGTTGTTTCACGTTTGCGGAACGCCTGTTGAAATGTTCAGAGATATACTTCCACCTGCTTCAACTCCTACTTTCTCTCCATACTTCTTGGGATTCCATTTAGCTAACAACTTAAGTCTTGCTTCTACCCTGTTCTTTTGCATCTGTACCGCTGCCGGATCTAGCCTTGTATTGCCCTCAGAACCGCACAAAGGAGGAGGAGCATCTATTATCTCCAAACATTCTTCCGCAATAGCATCAGCACCCATATCTCGTGCGTGTGCGAAGCGTGCGATAAAGTCTCCATCATCTTTCTCTAACCAGTTATAAATAGTTCTCCAATTT
>VTLG01017301.1_pt1 | contig 10077 bp, 12 predicted proteins | sample 4694571 | NCBI WGS metagenome assembly VTLG01 (sample SAMN12604809, study PRJNA352737) | marine metagenome | biome: ENVO:00000447; feature: ENVO:00000209|ENVO:00000569|ENVO:01000036; material: ENVO:00002151; isolation source: viral sequences binned using virsorter ... | reverse complement strand
CATCAAAGTCATCTTCCATTTCATCAGATAAAGTATCATCTCCAGAAAACTCTTCTCCGAAAAACTCTTCTTCTTCGATAATCTCTTCTTCTTCGATAATCTCAATGTTATAAAGTTCAGCATCTCTCTGAAGCTGAGCATCTGTGAGAGCTTGTCCATATAGGGCAAGGTTCTTTTGTCTTTGATTGTCTCTCTCAACTGTTCCATCATCTATCTCATGTTGCTCATATTCTGCTTCTTCCCCAGAATCTAATATTACTACAATTACTTCTGGTTCTGGCTCTGGTTCTGGCTCTGGTGCTTTTGGTGGTGGTGGCAAAGTTGTTGTAGTAGTTGTTGTTGTAGTAGTTGTAGTTGGTTGAATGTATTTGAATGATATATCATCAACCAAAGTCCAATCGTTTAGTGTCAAAGTAAACTTATCAATAAAAGTATCTAAGGTTGTTCTAATGTTGTAAACAACAACTTCATACATTGTTTCAGCTGTTACAAATCCTTGAGCATCAATAGTATTAGTTTGAGTTGTTTCATCAGTATGTGTGTAGGTTACTTCAGCTTCATTGTTCAAAGCACCAATAGTAAAACCTACTTCATAAATCTCAATATTAAGTTCTTCTTCATCAACAGTTGTTGTTTCTGGTAAATCAAATTCATAAGAGCCAGATTCTCCACCATGCTGTTGAAATTCTATATTTATACAGTAATCAGTGCAACCATAATAACCAGACCAAGTATTGTTGTAATCAATATTATTCTCTACTTCGTTTCCATTTATGTCCAACTCATCTTGTGGTATAACCATATCTGTAGATTGTTCGTATGATTCTGGGATAGTAGTCGTTGTAGTTGTCGTTGTAGTGCTACTTGTAGTCGTTGTAGAGCTGTTTTCTGGCACTGTTGTAGTAGTTGTGGTAGTAGTTGTACCATCAAAAGTTTCTACCTCTTCTACTTCTCCTTCTGGAATCGTAGTAGTAGTTGTACTGGTTGTTGTTGTAGTTGTACTGTTATCTTCGTTTGCTAAAACTGGGAAGGGATAAATTAAGGCAAGACAAACTAATATCCTTGCAAGTTTATTAGATATGTTCTCCACTTAAGATAAACTATCCCCCACAGTTACATGCACCACAACAGTCCATTACTTACCTTCTTCGTATGTATATTTTGGCTTATGTTGTAATAAAGCATTCTGAATAACTGACAAAAATGCAGTTAGGAACGCAACAGAAACTAGCTCAAGTAACTCAGCTGAAATTATCCCACTAGATTGTGCTAAATATAAACTGATAGAACTTTGAACGCCAGTCTTAACAGCTTTGTCCAAAATAAATAACCAATATTTTTTATCTCTAAACATTGTTCTCCTATTCTTCTTCTACTCTAGTACCAAATTGCCTTCGGTTAAAATCAATGCACTTTTTATTCCCACAAACCCATTGAGTAGTTGATGCTACATAAAGAAGTTCTGTTTTACATTTTGGGCAAGTGATTTTCATGGGAGACCCCCAGAGCTAAATTATGTTCTTCCCTTCGAGTTTAGCTTCTAGTATCTTCAGATTCCCATTAATCTCAGAAATTTTTTCGTATATATCAGTTGCTCCAATCATATTCTGTGGAGACTTGTTTGATAATTTAGTAACTGCATCTGCAACAATTTCATTAAGATTTATATTTGAATATCTGATTGTAACTTTTTCTCCAGCTAGTAATGCATCTCTAACTTTAGGGTACATTTTTTCATAGGCATTCCTTGATGAACCTATGAACCCATCTTTGCTGACATCTAAATCTTGTTGAGTATTTCCAACCAAATAACAACCAGCTGTATTTTCATCGGTGTTACCAGTGTGAATCAAAATATATTTAAAGTTTGGTACATCTTGAAGTTCTAACATACCACGATGCCAACCTTCTCCATACTTAGCATCATATCTGCTCTTGCTACGAGTATGGAAACCACCAACTGTTCTAAATTTTATTTCGTATTCTCCTAAAGGAATAGCAGTCTCAGAATGTTTCTTCTGGTCTCTAATTTCATCTTCAAGTCCATAGCATTCAAAAACTGAATCTATAAACAAAAGACTATTTGTCGCATCAGCACCGAACTGAGTTCTCACTACATCAAGTTTCATTAGCTTGGTTTCGGATTATCTGTTTTGACTTTTTTGATAGCTTTGTACCACTCGCCAGTTTTATCTAGCTTACCAGCATCAATATCCCAATACAGTTGGTCTAGCTGGTCTGGTATAGCACCATACGCTTGTTGCCTTGCAGAAATGTAGCCGAACTGTTGTTCTTCCCATTTAGCATTCCCTAAATCAATCTTTGCTTGTGCATAGTCAGCATCAGAGAACTCCATTCTCTCATTATTAACTTGCTTATACAAAGGAGAATTTGCTTCTATCTCTGCATCTGCTTGAGCTTGTAACTCTTCTTTTGTTGCCATAATTTACCTTTCTTTATCTTAGCTTACTTATATAAAAATCTATTTAACAAGAGCAAAAAGTTGGAAGCTACCAGTTTCAATATCGCCACTTGAAAAAAAGAAATTTACGCCATCATTTGCTTCTGCTGTGGTTTTCATTCCACCACCCATAAATGCTTCTGCTTGTCCACTTGCGTTTAGTTTTATACTCTCATTTGTGTAGAAACTGAATTCTGAACTGTTTGGAAAGTTGAACAAGTAAATTATATGGTTTGTGCTTTCATTTGAATCACTTCCTACTGCACTATTTATTTTAAATTGAGCTTCATTTTCATCAGTTGTAGTTCCAAAACCAGAAAAACTTTTGAAAACTCTACTAGCAGTGTCATAATTACTATCAGTTTGAGCAGTGCCACTTGTTGTTACTCTCATATTAAAATTAGTTTCATTTTCTCCTACACAATCATTTATTATTACTTGGTACACATTAAAAGAATCGCTAATACCAGTTAAAGTTACACTTGCAGTTGGAGAAGTTATTGTTGTCTCTTGAAGTAAAACTAAACTACCACTCATTTGACACCAAACAAAGTAATTTTTCCACTTGTAAAATTATGACCAGAGTTTCCAAAAATTGTAATACCTCTTATTCTCTCAGCAGATTTATGAACACCCATAAATTTATTTCCAATTTCTGTGCCAGTTTCGCAGTAAGATGACTGTCCAATAAAGTATGTAAATTTACCACTGTCAAGTGGGTCAAAAACATATATAACGCCATTACTACTCTCTCCAGAACTTTCTGTATCTGGTCTACCAAAAAATCTTCGTAGATTTGTAGCACCAGTCTCTTTGTTAAATGTAAATGATGAAGCTGGTCTTAGATTTATAGTTGCAAATTCGTATTCAGTTCCAGATATAGTGCTTCCAGAATTATCTATTAACCTTAATGAACTATCAGACACAACTGTTTTATAAAAACCAGAATAAATTATGCAATACTTATCGTACTCTTCTGTATCAAAAAAATTATCGAATTGAATATTTGCAGAAGCTGTTGTTATATTTTCTTCTTTAATAAACTGTAAGTTAGTACTCATTATGAAAAACGAATCCCATATAAAGAGAACGAGCCACTATCAATAGTGCCAGTATCAAAAGGCATAACTCTTATTTGATTGATATAACTTTTTTGTGGTAAAACATTAGTACCGAAAAAACTTCTAAAATCTCCAGAATTAGAAAAACTTGCACTATGTTGATTTGTATGCGATGTTCTTGTGTTATCTATTAAATTGTAAAAATAACAGTAACCATTAATTTTTGTTCTTGGTTGTGAACTTTTAAGAGTATTATCGCCAAATCTCATTGCTGAATTAGATGATGACCGATTTTCTGAAAAACTACCACCAGAAGCACATATTTGTCTAGCAGTATCATATACCGAGCCACTCTCCAAAGTTCCAGATTCGTATAGTCTAAATGCTATTCCCTTACTATCATTTGAGTTTTGAGCATCTGTAACTGTAAAAAAGTGTACATTAAAATCTTTTAAATCTGTAAATTCTAAATTTGATGTAGAGCTTGAGACTGTTTGAGTTTCAATCAATTCCAACTGTCCAAAATTAGTCCATTTGTTTTCTTGGTCTAATTCAAGAATCTCTTGTGGTGTGAAAATGCCTTTGTTATTTCTAAAAGACTGTTCAACATCTGTTATGTATCCAAATTTACTCATATTAAACTACTTTGTATAGACCAAAGCTCCCACTCTGTATGTTACCACTTCCTGCAAACATCTGAACACCCTCAACTTGAGAATCAGAGGTAAAAATACAACCACCTTGCCTTCCAATAAGTAATGCAGTATGTGATAATTGTACTGTCTCTTGTGTAAAGAATGTCGGTTCAGAATTGTTGAAGGCATTGTAAATATAAAAAACCCAATTTGCACACTCTCCTGTTGCATTTCCAATAGCAGTTGAACAATCAAAACTTGTATCATTTGTGTTCTGGTCTCCACCAAAAGATGTATCTGCCCTCAACAATAATGCACCAATATCATAGTTAGATGTAGAGTTCGGTGTTCCACTCTCAATAACTCTGATTTTCATATCTTGTGCATCTGTTGAAGGCACAAAATTATTTACTACTAGCATGTAAGCAGAATTGTCTGATATACCAGTTAAAGATACACTTGAAGTTGCACTGGTTACTACGCTACTTGCTATTTGTATTAAAGACATTATGAATCCAACCTTAAACCATAAGTCCTAATTTTTGATGTAGTGAATGGTCTAGTAGATGAAACTGCGACTAATTGATAACCAGTTATACTCACTAATTCTGTTAATACACCAATGCCTTTTCCACCACCTTGTCCACTTCCAAAATTAAAAGAGTTTTGTTGTAGAACATAAGTAAAAATACTGTCTGAAAAAGGATTGAAAATATAACTTACAATGCTTGTTCCATCTGGCTCTTGGTCTGCTTGACCAAATTTTTGAATATAAGTAACATTTTCATCATTTTCTATTGTGTAAGTTGTATATGCTCTTAAACCTAAATTTGCATAATCATAATTACTTGATGAGATAACACTTCCACTTGAATTTATAAATCTCAGTGCAACATCTGTCGAAGCTGTACCAACTGTATTCATTTGTGGGATTACAATTTTATATACATCAAAATCAGCACTAAAAACATCTTCTACATTAACAGTAGTTACAGAACTTCCAACAGTAGTTTCATTAAGAAGTCTTAAATTACTCATTGTTTGATACCATATAGATTTACAACAGAAGAAGTATCTTTAAAGTTAAATGATGTTAAAAATAATCTAAATGCATTTATTGTTTCTGCAACTTCATAACATTGGCTACCAAATCTAAAACCATCTTCTTGATTTGATACATGATGAGTAAGATATGTAAATTTAGAACTGTTACCAGCATTGTACATGTAAATATATCCATTATACCCTTGATTGACATTGTTCTGCCCAATCCTATCAAAAGATTGAAAACCAACTCTTTTTAATTCATCTAAAGTTCCAGAAAATGGAGTTGTCTTTATTGAGCTGTCATAGGTGCTTGTACTTTCATAACTACTTCCACCATCATTAGAAACTCTCATTCGGATAGTATCTTGACCACCAGTCATTTGTAGATTGATGTATTGAATCATATGCACATCAAAAACATCTTGTTTTATGTTTGTAAAATCAATCGCAGTTGGGCTACTACCAGATATATCTTGACTTTGTATAAGAACTAAACTACCACCAAGAAATCCTTGTTGTTCTAAATCAAAACTATCTTGTGTAGTTAATATGCCTTTATTCTTAACCTTTTGTTTGACACTTGTAGATATGTCGCCAATATAACCAAATGACATAGACCACCTATGTTTGTTTTAAATAGTTAATTGTGAAATCAATACTTGAAGCAGTATTACACAAACCTTGTATTTTATCTCCAGTAGTAAGAACTACTTTAGTTGTCCATACAAGCGTTGTTCCTGCTGGTACTGTAACATCATTTAACAAATGTGGTGTTACTGAACCACCAGATTTGACTATTTCAATATCAATAGTTACATCTTGACTACTTGCATTTACATTAGCAAAAGACATACCAATTATTGTTTCAGTAGTTGATGAACCAACAGCATCTAATAAATCTGCATTAGATGTAGTAAGAGTACCCACTACACCTTCCAGAACATCTGCCAATTTACTTCCTTTCTAGCTTAGAGCTAATACTAATCCTAATGTTACACCAGCTGATGCATTTAATTGACCACTTGAAGCAGTCAATCCACTTCCAGCTATGCCAGAAACAAAATCAGCTATGCTCTCTTTTTTACTTCCATTACTATCATCTGCATCAATAATAGCGATACTATCATTTGCAACATTTACTGTTGCAGATGCAAGATTATTCAAGTCTGTTGTCATTGTAGCTGAGAATGCACCAGATGTCGCAGATGCTCCACCAGCAAGTCCAGAGTTAGATGCAGTAGTAATTGTAACTCCAGTTATATCTCCATCTCCAATAAAGTTTACCCAAGCTGAACCATCGTAGAATTGTAAAGTATTCGAATCTTTTAAGAAGCAGAACATACCTTCTGCATCATTAGTTCCTAATGCTGTATCTCTAGCTGATGAATCTGCATATACTTGAATTACTTGGTCTTGAATAAATGTTTGGAATGTTGTAGCATCTATCAAGTCTCCAGTGCTATAACTTTGCCAACCTGCTCCTGCCATTATTTATCTCCTTTTATCTCTTTTATCTTAGCACTAAGCATAAGCAAATCGTGTACCAATTCCTAATTGTGCTTGACCAAGTACCCAAGATGAAGAAGATGCTGGGCTAAGTGTCATTATCCATTGCCAACTTTGAGTAGATGCACTTACACTATGTGATACAGATTCAATGAAGAGTTCATCACTAAATGTACTGCTATCTGGATTCGTGATATTTACTTTGATTCTATCTCCTAAATCTCTTCCAAGAGCATGTTCCCAAATGCTAGTATTCTGTCTTGGATTTATTGTAAGACTATCAATTCTAATAATTGGAATAGCTGTCTCTGATAGCTTTTGTTGAATAATTCCAGCAACATCAGCATCATTTACATTGATTGTAGTTTCAGAAGAGTTTATTGGTGTAAATCTTTGAATCGAGTCAGAGTCAGCAATAAATTGTGTAGTACCACCACTTCTTGTCCATGAATAATTGTTGATAACTTCATTATCATCAAAACCTAATTGAACATCTGTATATGGTAAGTTAGAACCAGAATTATCGAATGTAGCTTGAACAGTTGTAGATTTTGTATTAGTAAACTTATATGCCCTATTTCTAAATGTTGCTTTACCTTCTCTATCAATAAAGAACTGACCATTCTCTGCTGTTTCACATTCTCTTAAGCCAGTCAAAACATTTGTTGTTAATCCTTGTGTTATAACTTGTTTTGTTCCAGTATCAATACTTCTTAATGCAGAAGGAAAACCTATTGCATTTAATATTCTTGAAACTCTAAGTGAAGATAGTTCTTGAGCATCTGAATAACCCAACCTTGTCGTTTGACCTAATTCTGTAAAACCAGTTCGACCAACTCTCCAACCTACTGACTGAAATGTCTGATTCTGAAATAATCTGAATGCATCTATTGCTGTAAACTGCACAATAGAGTCAGCACCTTCTGCCACAAACTTGACTGGTATAACATCTAAGAAACCACGAAAAATTGTGTAGGTTTCAGAATCATAAACAGCTTTTATTCTTATTTGTTTCAGTGGCTGAATCTTAGTTCTACCAGCAGATGAATCAAAGTAAGGGCTTGAAGTATTAGATGGATTAAATCTATTATCTGCATTCGATACATTTAAAGTCAATGTACCAGCTCTAAATGCAGATAATTCATCTGACCTACCTCTTGAGAATTGAAAAGACCTTACAAAAGAACTTATGTCTGTAAATGATTGTGATGCATCAAATGGAGAACTATCCAGTGCAATCTCGACTGTTAGTGTTACATCTGAATCGAATGCAACACTCATGTTATAACTTTGATACCATTTCTTGTTGCTCTTCTAACTTGTTCTGCAACTTTGAGAGCAAGTTCATCTCCTTCAAGTTTAGGATTTTCAAACTTAAGATTTTGTGTAAATAGAACTGTACTAGCTACTCTTTGAGATGCTGGAACTCTTGAAGGTATGACATCATTACCAGCACCACCATCAGATACACCATCTGGGTCAAAAGTTTCACTACCATTACTTCCACCATCTCCACCACCAGAGTCTCCACCACCACCAGAACCAACTGAAATATTATTACCACTTCTTATTGCATTAGCCATATTTATTAAATCTTGTAGCTTCATACCAGTCGATTCAACAAGAAGTGCCAATCCATCTTCAAAAGAACCAAGTGCATCTAAATTTTTAAGAGCATCATCAAGTTCTTTTTTAGCCATTGCTATCTCAAGAAGATTTTTTGGTGTCTTAGCAGTTACTTCATTCAGTTCTTTTTGTGCTTTAGTTAGTGCATCTTGTGCTTTCGTAACACGCTCAGTAGCTCTTTGTTCTGCTTCTAATGCTCTCTCTAACTCTCTCTCTGCTTGTGTTTGTTCATTAGTAGCTCCAGTAGATGCTTCTATCAATTCTGTCAGTTTTTCTTTTGCTATTGCTAACTGAAGCTCTTGTATCTCATTACGCTCTTCAGTTTCAACTAATTTTCTAATAGTTTCTTCTTGTTGTGCTATTGCAAGTTTTTCTTCTAGGGTAACTTGTTTTGCTTTTTCTTTTGCATCAGCTAGTTTTTGTTCTGCAACTGAAACTTGCAAAGATGCATTTTCTAATTCTTTTTGAGCTTTTGTAAGATTCTTACTAGCTTCATCTCTATCTTCTTCAGCATCAGTTACTCTATCTTGTATATCTTTTAATTTATCTTGAGCATCAACAACCGATTGAAGCGAAGGTAAAAGTTTCGATTTCATTGTTTCTGCAAACTTTTGAGCTTCTTCAGTAGATTCTTCTATTGCTTGTGTTGAGTTTTCTGTTTCTCTTGTAAAGTTAGCTAATGCATCTGCAACAATATCTTCAGTTGTGATTCTATCTGATTGAAGATTATGTAATGCCATACCAGCATCAATAGCTCTTTGTGTAGCTGACCTTGAATCTTTTAATGCATCAGTTGATTCTTTAACTCCACTTCCATACAAGCTATAAGCTCTTGGCAAATCAGTTCCATAAATCTGATTTTGGTTTTCAGCTTCTTCAACATTTTTTCTTATTTCAGCAGTAACTTCTCTTTGATTACTAATGAAGTCTGTAAATTTTCTTACCACTTTTGTAACACTCTCAACCAAAGCTGTAAGTGCTGGTGCAATAATATCTCCTATAAGAATACCTAGCTCAGAAAATGCATTGTTCATTAAATCAAGTTGTGCTTTAAGTGAACCCATCTGTTTGTTTGCTACATCTTCAGTAGTTCCACCAGATTGCATCAATGCAGATTCATAAGCTCTTATTTCATCTCCAGCACCAGATAATATCTTGACAGCATCAGCAACACCACGATTAAGTCCTAACTGGTCTAATGTAGATGCTTTTAACTCATCTGACATTGGTGCAAGAACTGTATCAAGTTCTTCAATCAAGTCTGCAACATTTTTTAAGTTACCACTCGAATCAAACATTGATAGATTAAGTTTTGCAAACTCTTCAGCATTCTTTGCTGTGGCTCTTGGAATATCACGAAGTAACTGATTAAGTTTTTCTCCAGCTTCAGCACCTTTGACACCTCTATCTGCAAATGCTGATAATACTGCAACACCTTCCTCTATACCTTTGTTAGCTACCTTCAATGCAGAACCAGCTTTGTTAGTAAGTGCTTCAGAGAACTGTTGTACAGAAGAGTTAGCTAATGTATTAGCTTTTACCAAAACATCTGTAACCCTTGTAAGATTTTCTAAGTTTTGTTGTGCATCATCGACTGTAAGTCCTAATGCAGACTGAGCATCTGTTGCTAAGTCAGTAGCAGTAGCCATATCAAACATACCAGCTTGAGCAAACTTAGCTACTTGTGGAAGTGCAGATATAGACTGTTCAGCATCTAAACCAGCAGATGCTAGGAAGAAAA
>VTLG01012111.1_pt1 | contig 10077 bp, 18 predicted proteins | sample 4694571 | NCBI WGS metagenome assembly VTLG01 (sample SAMN12604809, study PRJNA352737) | marine metagenome | biome: ENVO:00000447; feature: ENVO:00000209|ENVO:00000569|ENVO:01000036; material: ENVO:00002151; isolation source: viral sequences binned using virsorter ... | reverse complement strand
TTCAGATTACCTTGTTACTTTTGCGATACCCTAGTCACGGACAAGGGGATTAGTTTCACAGAAACTAACTATTTTTGAGCCTCTTGCTTGAGCACTGCTGCAAGCTGCGGATCTTGTTCTAATAGTAGCATTTGTTGTGTGAGGTTGCCCGTTTTCCAAGGGTTTACCTGACCTCCACCAGCATTTGCTACGGGGCTAGGTCTAGCACCCATTCCTGCTGCTGAACTTGGCTTAAAATGATGCTCCCAACCACTTCCAGGATTCTTGAGACTGCTGATATAAGTATTCAAATCTTGCTCAACTCCACCATTAAGAATAACTACTTTACCTTCAGCGTTCTTTTGTAACTTATTTTGTAACAATGATAGAGTTTGTTCTGCATTTATCGCCCCAAGATTACTGATAGCTGCGAGGGCTGCTGTTTTTGTAGAAGCTACTTCGTGAGAATTTTTCATCTCTTCAAGCTGTTGAGATAAATTCATTATCTGCTGTTCTTTTTCCTGGGCTGTTTTATTAGCTTCCTCCCAAAGAGTTTTCCACTGACCTTGTTCTTCTAAGTCTTTGGTTCGTTTTTCTTCTTTTTGTTTGTAGACATCATCTAGTTTTCCTTTGATGCCCTTAAATTTTTCCTCTGCTTCAGCAGCTTCTTTACGAGCAGCAGCTAATTTTGCCTCATATTCTGCTTTTATAGAACTTAAATCGGGTGCTTGTGGTTGTGAAGGAGTGTCAGCCACGGGCTGTTCAGCAGGAGTCACAGAATCAGGCTGAATTACTTGTTCTTCGATTGCCATGAATTAGTCAGATAGTGGGCTGGTAGTTTTCTTTTTAGTAGCTTTTTTCTTAGTTGCTTTTGGTTCGGGAGTAGAAGAAACTTCGGGTTTAACTGGTGCAGTTGAATGTACGAGTTCTACTTCTTCCCATTTATAAGTTCCGTCAGATTGCAGAACATGGTCTAAAGATTTAGCCATAATAAAGGTGTACTTATATACTATTGTAGCAGACTATTCAGATTTGACCTCATTTGCTGAAGGTAATACTTCTCCCTGTACTAAAATATCTCTAAATTCTTCTCTATCTATCACATTTTCATTAAATAATGCAGTTAAAGCTGTAATATCTTGACCAATAAGCCTTTCAATATCAAAATCTCTACTGATCTTTACTTCTGGTGGTTCGATTCCAACATATTCAGCAGATAAATTAAATGCTTTTTGTAATTTTTGCTCCAGTTCCATGGATACCATTGCCAACATAGAGTTAGTATCTACACGATCTAATCTACGAGCATCAGCAGATTCAGCTACAAACTTCTGTTGTGATAGTGTACTGATTCCTAAAGTAGCCATCTGCATTTGTAGCTCTTTTATTTCTGCTGATTGGGCATCAAAAGCACTACTAGCTGGTTCTACATAGTAGATTTTATTACCTGGTTGAGTTGCCATCGCATAATTTACACTGATAGCAAGGTCTTTTGTCTGATCGTCATATCCCTCCATCACAAGCATTGGTTGAGATGCAACGTGCAAACTATGTATTAAATCAGCCTGTCTTTGAAAATGTGCAAGATTAAGATACGCAATATCAAGTAAAGGTGGTTTGCTTACTAAATTATCGGTTTTTCCAGAATAAATTGTTACTAAAGGTATTTCACCAAGAGAAAATTCACCAGATTCTACCTGTTTATAATCTTTATCAGATGATCCAGCTTCAAAACGGCCAGTAGAACTTCCGTCTGATACATCATACATTTCTTCGATCTGTTCTTTTTTGCGAAATACTCTGTAGCTTCCTGGTTCGATTACTCTTACCTGATCAAATACTTTTTCTCCAAACTGTCCATCTGGCAGCACTGCTTTCTCACCAAGTCTTACCTGTATCAAGTTTCCATAGTTTGATTCTCTATCTAGTCTCCAGCCGTATAGATTATTTGGGTCAACTTCAATCCAATAAGGTCTGCGGTTTTGCTGACGTTCTTCCGCAAGACTGACAGCACCAGAAGGTGCAGGATAATCTACAAGAATATGACTTTGACCATAAGTTAAAGAACACATCAATAATCTTCTGGCATATTCATCTAAATCTGACTTTCTGCCATCTACATCTGCTTTAAACATTTCGGTCCAATAAGGATCTCCAGTAAGTGCTATTGGTTTTCTTAATACAAGACCTGTGGCTGCTCTTATTAATCTTTGGGTAAATGGAGAAAATACAGCACGATTTACCCTGGCTAGGTAAGCATCGTAATCTTCTCTTGGCTCTAGTGGTAGGAATGTTTCGCTGTTTGTTCGCAGATAATCTGTTCCTTCAGTTACAGCTTTCATTATTTCCCACCCTTTCATCATGTCTAAAACAGCCCTAGTACGAGTAAAAGGACTGTCTATCCCACCTACAGAAGTAGATGAGATAATATTGGTTCTAATTGGTCCAGGTACAGCGTAAGTCATTGTTTACCATTTAGTGCGGTGTGACCAGTATCTAGCTGTAAAAAATCCTGGGTTGGGATCTTGTGCATTGTGTCTGGCATAGTACGATTTTCTTCTGGCTTTATCCTTTTCTGATTTAGGATTTTTACCAGCACCAGTAACTCCCTGTTGACCAAATCGTATTAGTTTTATTTTATCGCCTTTTTTAGCCAATACCACATGAGATTTAGTGGGGTGGCCAGGTGTTTTCTTTGGTTTATTGAATCCTTCTAATCTATTTTTTGTAAGTCTAGGATCTTTTTTACTCATTTTCCTACCTTTTTCATCGTCATATTATGAGCTTCAGTAAAAGTCTTACCCTTTAACATTAACTTTTTCATTTCTTCCATGTGCTTCTTGGTATGAGTACCCTTCTTCTTATGCCTGGCTAGAGCATCTTTTTGTCTTTGAGTTAGGGTTTTCATTTTTTCTTCCTCTTTTTCCTGGAACGTAACTTCTTCAAGTCGGCAGCAGTAATCTTATCCCGTGGTGGAGCAACAGCAGCAAGTTTACGCTGTTTTGCTGAATAAGATTTTTTAGGCATTAGACAGAAGCAGTGATAGCACCAGTTGTTACAAAACTAACTGATATTGTAGAAATTTCACCAACAGTAGAAGCAAATGAAGTTCCTGTAATAATTCCGTTAAAATTTAATTTTTTACTTCCTGATGTGTCCAGAAAAAGATTAAATGTAGCATCGCCAGCATCTTCTGTTGTTAATACATCACTAATAATTTCAGCAGTGTCATCTCCAGATGTTGCCGTATAAAGAAGATCAACAGTACCAGATCCAGAAATTAAACTACCTACAAAACTTCTTGATGTTGCACCATGAGAAGTGGTTTCTAATGTATCTTTTGTAGTATCTAATGTCCAAGCTGTTGTGGAAGCTATAGCTCCTGCTGTTCCAGTTCCGTTATCAAATGATACAGAGCCTTCTTCACCACGAAAAAATGCCATGATTCTAAGAAAAATTTACTTATAACAATATATTACCTTGAAACTGCGTTTTTCACAGTTATTTTTTCTTTTTAGTTGATTTTTTGGCACTCTTTTTCTTTTTACCCTTGCGTACAGAGGCAATGTAACCCTGACATCTTGCCATTGCGTGAGATTTAGCCATTAGCTACCTTTTTTTGGCTTTCTTTCTAAGTATATCAGCATCAGCTTTTCTTGCACCTCCCCTACCACTAATAAAACTGTTTACTCTGCCCATCGCCCATGCTGCCATTGGTACATTGCGAGATCCAGAAGATAAATATGCTCCCTGTCCTCTGCGATACACCTGGGCAAGTTGTCCGTAGGTAAAACGGCTCTTATCTGCCTTTTTTCTTAGTGTTTCTTTTGTTTTTTCGCTTAGTGGTTTTCTTTTTGGTTTCATCTTGAGCAGATCGTGACTTGTTGATGGCTTTTATATCAATATATTCGCCTCTTTTGTACTTTTCAGCTGTTTCTTTTATCTCTTTTGCCTTCGCACTACGATTTCGAGCACCCGTAAGGTATTTACTAGGCACTCCCGTCTTTTTGTCTCGTCTTACCCGTCTAAACTGTCTCACTTCTTCTTGGTTTTTTTCTTCTTTTTCTTTTTCTTCTTCATTGTGGAGTGATACATAGTAAAAAAGTAAACTCTTAGTATATTCTAAACGAAGTTTGGCCTAATGTCTCTGGTTTGACAAGGTTAAATTGCTGCAAACAAAGATACCCGAAAGCATCAAACGCATGATCTACTCCCAGGTTTTTATTTGGTAGTCCTGTATTTGGGGCATAAGTTAAAGTTCTAAGTGCTTTTATTAATTCTTTACATCGTGGGTGGATAAATGTTCTACGATTTCCATTTGCATCATACAAAGCTGTATTTACTGAGGTAATTTTATCCCTGATCTTCCAAGGAGATTTTGGACTCATAACTGTAAATCCACTCCTTCTAAGAATATTGTGGTCCGTAACTCCAACTCCACTTGTTTTTCTCGCACTACCAGTAGGGTCAGGGCAAGCAATAATTCTTCTATCTACCCCATACCTTCTTATAACCTCCTCCGCAAAATCCCAGGTTGTTGCCCCGCCCGTCAACATGATCTCATCAAATACATAAAGACAGTCATTATGCTTTACCGCACAGATTCCTGCCATAGGGTCAACGTTAAAATCCAATCCCAAAATTAATGGCAACATCTGTAGATCCTGGACTTCACTACTGATATTGTCGTCATTGAAACTGACCGCCACCAATCCCGTAAGATTCTCGAAACTTGCCTCGAACTCCTGCTTGAATGTTCTGCTATCTAATTGGGCCTTGGCTGCCTCGACTTCCTCAACGGGAACATTGCCCCCGTCTACTGTAGTAAAACTCCATCTCCTCCAATCACCACTCATATCTTCTGGAACGTAACACCATAAATCATAAAACCAACTTGCCGTGCCATCGGGTGTTGAGATGAAAAGTGCCCACCCCTGTTTATCTGCTAATGCTGGTCGGATAACCTGGAACCAAACATCGGAATCCATAAAGGCTGCCTCGTCTAAAACAACACCAGCTAAACTTCGACCTCTTAACGTGGTTGCGTTTTCTGTTCCCTTCAGTTCGATAAGTGAATCATTTATTAGCTCGATCTTTAAATCTGTTTCATTTTTTGATTTTATCCATTCTCTTGGCACGAGTTTTTTTAATTCTTTCCAGGCGATGTCTTTTGCCATGCGATATGTCGGGGCACAGTAGAAATATGTTTCGCCTGGTCGTTTGATCGCTGCATTTACAAGTTCAATACAAGATAAATAAGATTTTCCAAATCTTCTACCAGCCACCAGTACCCTAAATCGGTTTTTTGCATTGAATACCTCCCCCTGAGCCCATCTCAATGTTAAGTTTTCTCTTGTTTTTACACTCATGTACTACAGATTAACCTTAATTTTGATGGATTTGCTAGTTTTTATCGACTAATTTGCTATTTTAAGGTTATTATTCAATTAATAACATAAGTTTCAGTCCGTGACAGAAGCAATCCTACAGAATTTTGACGATAGATCCGTTCCAAAGAAGAGAAATCCTGGTAGATCGCCAGATATGGTTATAGAACAGAGAAGGCAAAGGTTATACAAAAGACAGTTGGAAGGTTTGCCAGCAAGACATCTGGTTTTAGAACATTCTTCCAGAGAAGGGGTTTGCGTTAAGACCGCATGGAACGATTGGAAAGAGGTAACAAAATGGAATGAAGAAGATTGGCAGAAGGATAGAGAAAATATGATCGCCAGGCTTCAAGCTATGAGGGTTAGACTTTTTGATAAGGCTTGCAAAAAAGGTCAATTCCAAACTGCTGCTCAAATATTAGACTCACTAGGTAAAGTAGTAGGGGAGAGTGTGGAAACTGTGAACATAAATGCTCCAGAACTAGCTATACGCATAGAAAATCAAAAAGATAGTTGACACTATTGTAGTATTGTACTATAATAAATAGTGTAGAGAGAAATAATTTTTAGATTTATCAGTAGGTTCAGGGCTCTGTCACATATTTGTTACAGTTTTGCAACACCACCCCCACCCCTTGCACTTCCTGGAAGTTGGGGGAACGGGTAGGAGATCGGGAACGGGAACACCCCACCACCATAATTTTTTTTTATCTATAATTTTTTCTTACATCACATTGTTATTTTTTGCCCTGGGGAATTTACACAATAGCAACCGCACCAATAGATAATTAAAATTAGTAATTTACAAGACAACAAGAAAGAAAAGAAAAAACCCAAACAATAAAAACCACATAGTAATAATTATTCTATGACATAAAAAAAAACTCTTCCTGGAATAGAAAGAGTTAATAATTTATTTTTGATTTTGTTTTTAATATCCTACATAATCAATAATATTCAAAACTGATAAATCAGAATTTCCTGTTTCTGTTATGTAGTCGTCAATATCTAAATCAAATTCATTTAAAAATTGTTCACAAATAGATTCATCTAAACAACCATCATATGTGTAGTTTAAGATTCCCTCTAACCAATAACTTTCTAACTCTTCAATAAAAATTTCTGTTTCTTCCTGGAGAGTATCGTAGAAGTTGTTGAAGTTATCAAAATTTAATTTGATATTAGGAATAAGAAAAGAAAAATATTTTAACATTTATCTGTTCTCCTGGTATTCAGAAAGAATAGAATTAATATGTGTTGCTCTTTGTTCTAATCTTTTCCCTAGTGTTGTTGTAATTGTGAAGCCTTGCCAAATTAATAACAGACTTGCAAAAAGTAGAAGATAAGTTCTCATTTTTTTTGGTAGGAAGTTGATAAAAAATTTTTCTTCCTTACTTTTAATTATAGTCACTAAAAATTTACTATTGTAATACAATAGATATAGTTGTTACAATTATTAATAATTAATATTGTCTATTTATTTACTTATTATCTTCCTGGAATAGTTCAGAATAATCTTTATTTAATATCATAGTTAACATATCAAAAATAATTTCATATTGAGTTAATTTGATAATGTCAAATACATTCATATTACATTCATTAATATTTAATTCTCTTAATTCTTTTTGATAACCTCTAGTAATATCATCAGATAACCAGGAAGCTAAATTATAATTATAAATATCAACTTGACTTTCTACAATTTCATGTATGTTATCTTCTATTGTTTCAAAATCATATTGGTTAACAATAGAATCTAATAAATAAAAAATTGTATTATATCTCCAATTATTAGGACTTTCTTCCTGGTGTAATTCCCAAACAAAATCTTGATAAATATTTTTTTTATCTTCTTTTAATTGGATAATGTCACTACACGGATCAGTCTCAAAAGCATCTAAAAAATTTATAAGATACTCTTTTTTAGTTGTTGTTGTTAGTTCCATTTTTGTTTTTTGTGAGAAGTGAATAAAAAAAAATCTTCTCTATAATATGTATTGTAATACAATAGAGAAGATATGTAAACCGTTTAATAAAAAAAGTTTTTAATCTCTTTTCAAAATAGGCATAATAAGATAATTTAAAACTGGTTTAAATCCCTCTAAGGATTGAAAAGGATTTTTAATATCCCAAGTTGCAGTAATTACAAAAGGTGTTGTTGGTTTATTACCATTAAAGGTTATAGATTTATTTGATGATAATTTTTTAACCTGGTTACAAAATTGTCCAATATAATCACAATTAAAACTAAATTCTTTCTCAAAATTATTTGTGAATGAATCAGGAATTAATTGCTCTACATTCGGATAAGTTCCCTCTATTTGTTGATAATGAACACTTGATAAGAAAATTTCTTCATTCATAAAAGTAATTAGATTATCAGTAATTAAAACTTTAGTTGCATTTTTAATTTGACTTTTAAAAATCGAACCAGGGATAGTTATATTTTTATTTAATTTGAATCCTAATTCATTATTAGGGAATTTAAAATAAAATAATCTGTGACCATCAGTAGAGGCAACAGTAATTTCATTATTTTCTACTTTTAAATGAATACCCATTAAAAGTTGTTTTGTATAATCCTTATATACAAACTGACCAGCTACTCTTAAAAGTTCATAAGGAATAGTAGCAATTTTTGTTTCATTCTCATAAATAGCGTATGGACTCGAAACCTGGTTAGCTGTTGTTGTTGTTGACATTTTTTTTTTGATGAGAGGGAATAAGGTAAACTCTCATCTAAAGTGTAACATTAGATTTTATTTATTGTCAACGTCAATTTATCAATTATCTTATAAACTCTATAATTAAACTTTATATTTCCCTTATCAAGTCTTATAAGTTTAATTAATGAAATTACTATAAAAAGTAGTTCCCAGGTAGTAAAAGTTAGCTGAACTTTGTTGCTATTACTAAATACTCTAACTTTTTTCATAATTTGTACAAAATAAAAGATATTTCAAAGTATCATATATATACATTAAAGGCGAATTTTATTTTATGAAAGTGAGAATTTTTTTATTGCACTATTGAAAATACTACTGTAATATAGTAAGGAACTTAGATTTTTCTACTAACCAAAATGAAAATTACTGAAAATTCTCAAAGTCAATTCATTAATTATGTTTTAGACTTTTACGGCCAAGGTGGTATATATCCACTAGCCGATCCAATTATTCACAACAAATTTGTTGAATACAATGACGTATTAAAGGCGTTTAAAAAATACAAAAGCCTTTTAAATACAGCAGAATTATTGCAAACAAACTACACCTGGGGAGATGGCGATAGTTTAGATAGAGAAAGAGTGAGAGATATTCTCTTACAGAATTACAACTTTCAATGGACTAAATAAAATGAAACTATCCAAATTAAAAACCATTGATATTAACGCTAAAGAATGGCGTGACAAGATTAATGGTAATTCTTACTTTTCAAGTGACGTAATACTTAATTATGGAATGAATAACCAGGAAACAATTAAAGTTCCTTTTCAATATGGTTATGGAGATCATTACGTTTATCAATCATTAAGAGAAATACAAAAATTATTTCCTAAATCAAAATGGTGTAGAAAAAATTTATTAGGTAAATATCAAATACAAAATGAATACAAAATAATAATCAGAAATTCTATTAAAACTAACTGTTTAAAAAAGGAACTATCCAAATGAAAAGATTTCATACTATCGCTATGAATTGCAGAATAAATGAGTTAATGGAAGAACACCAGGTAACTATTATTCGTCTTATAAATCATCTAGCTTCACATTCATATATATATCAAGTTCATGCTATGGATCGCATTGAAAAGATAAGCAATGAAAATCCTTATTGTGATGACATTCCAGGGTTTAAAAAGTTGACTATGAACTTGGAAGAAGAAGATGAATAGAAGTGAAGCAATTAATCTAGCCTTAACTTTATTCCGTCAAGATTTAGATAGAAATGATGTAGTAACTACATTAATGAAATCTAACATTCCAGAATCTACTGCTTATAGATATACCAAAAAAGCCTATGAGCAATATGAATGGGAAATGGATAAAGAAGAAAGTCCAATTAAGTGTTTTGAACTTAAAGCCCTGGACACTATATATAAGGCTATGAAATGGGCTGAAACGAACCAAGATACAGAATTGGCTGTTAAATATGCCAATTTATATATCACTAACAAAAAGAGGTTAAAAAAATGACTGACTCATTTATGCACAACCACCAATCTGAACTTGATAGTTTTATGGAAGATAAAGCTATCAAGGATTTAGAAGATGCTGGTATATATCCCGTACCAGATAATGATGACATTCTGGAAAGACTTTATGAAAAATGGGAAGTCTTAATTCCTAAAGAAAAAGATGCTTTATATACAGTATCTTATGAAAATGAAATCGTACCATTTACAGCTTTTTTTACTGAAGAAGCTGCAAATAATTATATAAAAGAAATGGTGCAAAGAGATTTTGAAGAACTACCCGAACCAGGAGATTATGATGACTAACTATCCTTTTGAAGAAATTGAACAAAAAGAGTTCAACTTAAAATTTTCATTTTCAATGTTGATTAAAACTATTATGTTTATTCAAAAAGTTAAATCACTTTATCCAGATGAAAACAATCCAGTAAATATAGACTGTATTAATTTAGAAGATGAAATAGTAGATCAATTAATTGAAGAAGATATTGATACTTTAAACAGTTATTTTAG
>VTLG01001642.1_pt1 | contig 10077 bp, 12 predicted proteins | sample 4694571 | NCBI WGS metagenome assembly VTLG01 (sample SAMN12604809, study PRJNA352737) | marine metagenome | biome: ENVO:00000447; feature: ENVO:00000209|ENVO:00000569|ENVO:01000036; material: ENVO:00002151; isolation source: viral sequences binned using virsorter ... | reverse complement strand
TCCGGCAATATTTGATCGTGGATGTGGGTCTGTATCCCCTACAAAATTAACAGCTCTATAATTAGAAGTACCTATACCACCAGAAGAAACATCCAACCAAAAACTGGAAGTACCATCATTTGTGTATTGGTAGGTAACTCCTGTACTTAATCTAAACCATCTTTGACCTACATTTGGATTTGAAGGTGCGGTTTCACTTGCAGAATCCATTGGACTCATCATTGAAACTGGAACTTTATCTAATGCCATTTTTCTTTTTGTTATCTGTTGTTATTATATTTATACAAACAGGGAATACTGTTTCCTTGACTTCAATCGTGAGATAAGTCTACCATCCTCATACACCTCAACATTCCTTCCCCCGATTGTAATTTTTCTGCTTCACGATATGCTGATTCCTTGTTACCTACATACTTTAATCCGTCGCTAACTTCCACTTGCCAAGTAGATAACTGGTACATGAAGGTTTTTCCCTTTTTCTATAGTGCGAACACTATTATTTATGAAAATTGAAATCTTGACTAATTTAACTTATAAGTTTTCATAGCCAAATCGTGACCATCTTTTTTTAACTCTGTATTTAACTTTTCTATTTGATATTTATCTAAATCTAATGTCATTAATGAATGTTTGATTCCTGCCTTTATACCTTTTTTGTAGAATAATCCACTTACTGCGGAAAATGCAAGAAACCAACATAATATTTCTAACCAACTCATGATCTATCCTTTTTCTTCAATTCATTTGTTATCCATGCAGCTGCAATAACATTCTTTACTGGTGATGATATTGCTTTTCTGATGTGTCTTGTACTTATTTCTAACATATCTTCTTCAACTCCATTATTATCTACAATGAAAAATCGTGAAGGCCCGAAGAAGTTTTGAAATTTACCCATGTTATTCTGAACATCCTGCCAACTTTTCTTTACTATTGTGGGTTTTACTGAACGGGCTCTTTGTTCATTTCTTGCGAGTGCAACTTCTAGTGAGGTGTTGACAAATACCATTGAGGTTTCATAACCAAGTTGTTGTAACATCGTTGCTTGTTTTGTAACCTTGTCATATATGTGACCAGTTCCATCTATAATAATTCCCAAACGACCCTGAACTGCATGAAATTTCTTTGATGCAGTTACCTTCTTTGCTCTTGCACGTTCCACATCTCTTTTTTCGGTTTCTGAATCAGGCATCTTTAAGGAAAGTCCTTCCTTTTTTAAAAATACCTCAAATGCAGAATCGGAATTAATAATCTTCAATCCTAATCCACCAGTAGTTCTACCAGCGATAAAAGACTTTCCAGATCCAGGGCCACCAGCCATAAAAACTGCTTTAAATATATTGGGATCGTAAACTCCCTCTTTTAAGAATCGTTCATATGTTATCATAATACTATTTATCTATCTTCCTGCTTGACCTTTCATTCTTCCTCCTGTTTCTATAGTAGCTACTCTAGTTTTTGGTTTAAGTTTTGTTTTTGTAGATTTAAGACCAACATCCACAGACCCTTTTGGTTCTTCAGGATATTGAACATCCTCTACTGGTGTAGCTTTCATTACAGAATCTTTCATTATATTCATAACCATTGAATGATTTGATTCTGTAGGAGTAACTTTATGATGTATACTTGTAATTAAATATCTGCCTGACAAAATTGGATCAATAGCTTCTTTTCCAGATTCTAATGATAATGGTTTATTTGAAGGTATAACCACATTAATCATATCTCCTGCCATAATATCAGTATTTCCATATGTCTCAATTTTTAATGTAAAATATTCTCGTTCTAGTTCTCTGGAAATTGATTCTTGCAACCATTCATCTGCATTATTATCAGTTATAGTTCCAGTTTCATCAAATAACTTATTACTCGCTGAAGGATGAACAAATACTTTTGAATCTGGAAATTCTGTAATTGGTTTTTTATCATCAATTATTCCCTGAGAAACAAGAGAACCAGACCCCTTATCTTCTTGATTTGTAGAATTTCTTATAGCGAATGAATCTTTTTCATAATTAAATTCAAATTTTTGAATATTCTTATTAAATATATCATGATGATAAAGTGTAGATCCAAACATACCAAGTTTTGTCCCCAAAAAATTATTTGTGTTATCTTCAGCTTCCCAATGTAAAATGGTTGTAGCAGTATGTTCTGGTGGTTCATTTTCTTGTGAAGGTTCAAATCTGTAAGTTCTTTTATGATCAACAGATAAATCTCCTTGAGAACCAATCAAACTATCTAATGACCTGAAATGTAATCCATTTGGATTCTCATAAAATAAAAAATGTGGTGCTTGTTCTTCAGCACTTACTGCTTCTTTTCTTAAAAGTTCTATTGCTTGAAATGGATTAAGATTTGGAATTACATATTTTCTAATATTTTTAGTTAAATCTATATGTAATGGTTTATTTGTTCCCAAATAATTAGTATCTGTCAATATTTCTTCAACAATACTACTTATCATTCCATCAAAAGATGCTGATATTTTAGTACGAATATTTTTATAATGTTCAAGGGAAGTCCAATTTAAAAGAAGGGTTTGTTTTCTATCTGAAGTATGAAATCTAGTTTCTACATTATAAATTAATGCATGATAATCATTAAAATCTATTGTGCCACTATGACTAGGAGTTTGCAATTTAAAAAGTAATCGTTCTTGACCAAGAAATGGTAGTATTTCTGCAACACCTTCTGCATCCGCAATCATAATATTACCTGACATATAGGGAGAATCAATACTTTGATAGATATTTAATTCTCTAACCTGAGAAACTATATTTATTTTTTGCCCTGAACTTCCTATTATAAGAGCACCATCTAAAGTATAATCACCAGCATTTTGATATGTGTTTTGGTCTGCCATGTAAATCTATATTAAACTTTGAAATTCATCTACAAAAAAGGTGAGATAATCATTTCTTAACAAATCAATTTTTCTTTTTGATTCGTTTAAAGCAACTTCATATTCATAATTTGTAACTGCTGATGCTGAAGGATATGTAGAATTTTCAACTTCAATTTTAACAGTAGTATCACCAGAAGTTTGTGACATTTCATAATGATGTGTTTCTACCAGTTGTGCTTCAGTATATTTGTCTTGTAAATACCTTTGTAATTGTCTAGTAGATTTAACCCAATCATGATTTACATCAGATATATCGTTTAATAACATAACAACCCAATGATAAAATGGACTGCCGTGATGTTTGTCAGCAACTATTTCTGGTGTTTCATTTTCTTTAACATAATAAGGGTCTAACATGACAATTTCTTTTTTCATATTAGCTCTTATACGAACTCTACTCATAATATCAGTACAAAGTTTTGCGGAACCATCTCCCGCAGGATCATATAACATTGTTGAAAATTGATTAAAATATGACATATTAAAATCCGTCTACTACATCTTCTTTAGTGATAACTTTAGTTTCCATAAAGTCTAAAGACATATCGATTTCTGTAGGAGGGGCTCCCTGTGGAAATTCATCACCATCTAATGGTCTAAATGTTTGCCATGCAGTTGGTGAATAATTTATATTGACTGAACCACAAACACATTCTCCAATTTTATTAATCCATTGGTTCTCATCTCCTCGATACATATAAAAAATATCCCACGTTGCTGGTACTGTAAAGAATCTACCATGTCTGTTATCAGTAGGAAACTCTGGTAAAGAATGAAATTTAAAAGTTTTAATAATTTTATTAACTTCTAACATTTCTTCTGGGCTCTTTGGTCTGAATTGCCAAGAAAATTGAAATGTTCTGAGATCAATACCTTTAAAAAATGTTTCTAAGAATTTATTTTCAGCACGATTTGATAATTTATCTCTTACTGCATTTAAATCTCCACCAGCAAGAGCTCCAACCATTGCACCACCCATTCTTTCAACTTTTTGTGCTGCCTGTTCTAAAAATCCAGAAATACTACCCCACATATTACCTTGAAACCCAGCCTGAACTCTACCAACAGCTTCACCAATATCTCCTCCCATTTCTCCAGATTCCCATTTAGGTTTATATGATGATGTAATACCAGTATTGGGCATATACAAAGTTATAGCATCATTAGTTCGTTTAGTTAAATTTGGAAATGTAGCATTTTTCTTCTCTCTATGTAATACTTTATCTGTTTCTCCTGCTTTCCATCTTTTCCCACCTTCATTATATTCTCCTGCCTTTCCAGCATTTTTAGAATACCCTTGTTCATTTTTTAATATTGCTTTTTGTTGTTTTTCTTTCTCTGTTAATGCTGTACCCCTTCTTTCTTTTTTTGATATAGCAAGTCTTTGTGCATCAGATTGTACTCCATATTTACTTTCATTAGCAATATTAACATAGAACATCATATAATGTCCTAAATCAGTTCTAGATTGAAGATCAAGTGGATATGAAAGTGTAGAATATGCATACTTTCCTTCAACTTCCATATGTGCTAATGGTGCGTTTGATTCTGGTACTTTTCTCGCTGCGTTTCCAGTTATAGATTTGGGGGTAACTTTATTTTTTGGAGCAAGACCTGCTCTCCTCATAGATTGTGCTATAAAATTTTGCATAAATATTCCTGTGAAGTCTTTTTAATTATTTATATGACATACAAGGGTAAATTTCACCCCACAAATCGAAAGAAGTACAAAGGGGATATTAATAATATTATTTATAGGTCTTTATGGGAACGCAAGTTCATGGTCTATTGTGATGAACAAGATGACATTGTGGAATGGGGCTCAGAAGAACTTGTAGTTCCATATATTTCACCACTAGATCGAAAACGACACAGATATTTTCCCGATTTTTATATTAGAACGAAAAATGGTGATAAATTTTTGGTAGAAATTAAACCAAAGAAATATACCAAACCACCTAGACCAACTAAAAGAGTTTCCAAAGCATTTATGCATGAAGTAAAGGAATGGGCAAGAAATAGAGCAAAATGGTCAGCTGCACAGGATGTGTGTAAAAAACATGGATGGAAGTTTTTAATAATAACAGAAGATCACCTAAATACAACTAAATATATACATGGCAGATAACGTAGTAACAGATTTTTTATCATCAGTAAGTGCAAAGAGCAAGAAAGCTATGGATTGGTTTAAATCTATAGTTAGTAAAACTCGTAGAGCTGCATTTCCTGCAAAAACTGCAAGAGATGAAATTATGCAGGAAAGGAATGTGGGGATTGATAATACACCTAAAATTGGTAGAATGTATCTATTTCAATATGATGCAAAATGGAAAGACATATTACCTTATTGGGATGTGTGGCCTCTAATTTTTCCTTTTGATTATGCTCCTAATGGGTTCTATGGTATTAACTTACATTATCTTCCACCGAATGATCGTATAAATTTAATGTTACGATTAATTAAGAGTGCTGGTGCTGCTAGAAAATTAGATGAGAATTATAGATTAAAATTATCATATCAAATTATAACAGGATTCAAACCAGCAAGAGCTTGTATCAAACGATACTTGTTTAGTCATGTTCAAGGAGCAGGATTTTATGGTATTGGTGGTAATGATTGGAGTTATGCAGCTTCACTACCATTACAAAAATTTAAAGGTGCAGGAACAGGAACAGTTTGGGGAGATTCAAAAAAATTCTATTAAGGTAAAATATGGCAATATTTAGAAAAGGTGTCAAAGTAGGAAATCAAGATATTCGTGTAGGTATTTCAGGTGAACGTGCTAAGGGTTTACTTAGAAAGGCTGGTATCATTGAAGATGATAAGGGCAGAAAAAAGTACGAAAAAGATGCAAGAGGAAGTGTTCAACTTATCCGTACTGTTGTTGGTAAAGGTGAAGGTTTTACAATTCCTGCTAATTTTAAAGTTTCTTTCAAAACTCCTAGATGTATAAACCAAGTTGGTGCTGATGGTGGTACAAGTGATAGTAAAGTAAGAACTGGTGGTTTAGACTGGCAAACTCATATCATGAATAAATCTACAGATAAAGAATTTAGAAAATTAGAATGGGCAGCACAACAAAGGTCTGCTATGATGTGGAATAAAGCAAAAGGTCAAAAATATTTTAGGTCTGAACAAAAAATGGATCTTTATTGTAGCAAAATAAACATACCAGAAAAAACATTTAATCCTGCTGCTAATAGAATATATAACCATCCTCAATTTATGCCACAAAATATACAATATGGTTCATTGCAAACTGAATTTTATTGTGATGGTACAATGGATATTAAGAATTATTTTGATGCTTGGCAAAAATTAATCTATAATGACTTAACTGGAAATTTTAATTTTTATAGTGAATATGTAGCAGAGTTTGATATTTTTACTCGTACTACTATGGCATCTAAAGCACGTACTGGTGGTGCAGAAGAACCAGATAACTCAGGATTAGCTGGAGATATTAGTGAAACAATCAAAGCGGGGACAAAAAAACTTAATGAAATAACAGGAGTAGATGGCCCAAGAGATGGAAAACAAGTGGGAGAAAATAAAATACCAGCAGTAGATTTTAGAGAAAATTATGGAGTAAGAATATTTAATTGTTGGCCATCAATAGTATCTGGTATCGACCTTGCACATGATGCTGGAGGTGGCATAGCCAGGTTTAATGTAACATGGCAATATGAGAAATGGAATCCCTTCAAGATGGGTAATGTGGGGAATCGTAGTACTATTAATCTTGCAGTAGGAGAATTTAGAAACGAAAAGGATGGATTTCCATTCTTAGAAGATCTACCACCAGAGTTATCAGGCCCATTAACAAATGCGGTAGGTCAAGGAATAAATACAGGCCCGTTATCAAAGGCTTCAAATTTATTGGGATAATTTTAACATTAAAATAGTGAGAATATTATGAGTTTACCGAAAATTAATACGCCAGAGTATAAATTAAACATACCCTCAACTGATGAGGTAATTACATATAGAGCTTTTCTTGTAAAGGAAGAAAAACTTTTATTAATAGCAAACGAAACAGGAGATCAAAAAGCACAATTTCAAGCAATTAAACAACTTATTAAAGGTTGTGTTACTGAAAAATTAGACATAGATAGTTTGCCTATGTTTGATATAGAATATATTTTTTTAAACATTAGAGCAAAATCTGTAGGGGAGATTGCAAAATTAAAAATAATATGTCCAGATGATGAAAAAACACAAGTAGATGTTGAAGTTGATTTAACCAAAATTAATGTTGAAATGGATGAAAAACATAATCCTAGAATTCAACTAACAGATACTATTGGTATCTTGATGCAATATCCATCTATGGATGTTGTTGCAGAAAATGCTATATTAGATACAGGAGAAGCAACTAAACAATTATTTAAATTAGTTTCAGAATGTATGTATCAAATATGGGAAGGTGAAGAAGTACATGATTGTACAGATTATTCATATAAAGATAAAATAGAATTCTTGGATAGTTTAACACATGAACAGTTTGAAAAAATTCAACAGTTTTTTGAAACTATGCCTAGTTTAAAAAAGGATGTAGAGGTAACAAATCCTAATACAAAAGTAACTTCTACAGTAACTTTACAAGGAGTTCAATCTTTTTTCGAGTAGCCCTTTCACACCTTAGTTTAGGCTCATATTATGACATTATATTTAATATGGTACAACTCCATAATTGGAGTTTAACAGAAATTGAAAATATGTTGCCGTGGGAAAGGGATATATACGTTGATAAATTGATAACTCATATTAAAGAAGAAAATCAAAAAATAGAAGAACAAAACAGAAAGAGACAGTATGGCTGAACAAATGGACTTTGCAAAATGGAATGCGGAATTAGCAAAGAACAACCAAAAACTTTCAGAAGTAAAAGAAGAAATAGTAAAATCTAATGAAAAGGCAGAAGAAGAATTAGATTATGCCAAATTACGCGATGAGAGGTCAAAAAAGAGGGGAATAGAACAAAAGCAAGCTGAAGGAAGAATGATTAAGTCTCTTGAAGATTCTGGATTTAAAAATGAAGATTTTCAAGATACTGTTGTTGCAGACATGAAAAAAGGAATAACCTATTCTGAACAAGAATTAAAAACAATGTCTGAATATTATGATGATGTTGAAAGGAGAGACAAAAGAGACGCAAAGGAAAAACGACAAAAAGAAAAGAAAGAAGAAGAAAGACAAGCTAGTAATTTAAGGGCAGAAGAATCATTAGGGAAGATGTTAGGAATTATGGGTTTGCAACAAGAAACTGCTGAGAGAATGGCAAAGAAAGCAATGCAGATGAAAGAGTCTGTACATAAGTGGTGGGAAGATAAGAAAGAAAAAGTAGCAGCTGGTGCAAAAAGTATATTAGAGTGGTTATTGAAAGCTGCAGGACTTGCTGCACTTTGGGCTTTATTTAAACTTTTAGCAAAAACCGATTGGGAACAACTTTATAATGATACAAAATTGTGGGTAGACCTTATTTGGACAGGACTTACTAGATTTTTTGCCTTTAAGGGTTTAAAATCTTTAATAGGATGGATGAAAAATACAAAAGTTGCCAAATTATTAGGAGCAACATTTAGAAGTATAATAAATGTAATGAAATTAGTTATAGGTAGTTTGGGGAGAGCAATTAATAAGGGCCCAATTAAAGCAATAACAGATTGGTTTACAGGAAAAACAAGAGGGTCTTTACCAAGAAAGATTATGGCAATGTGGAAAAATACAGCAAGAAATTTTAATAAAAAAATTAAACTTGGTCAAGCTTGGGTAAAAGGAATAACAGATTGGTTTAGTGGAAAACAGAGAGGATCTTTACCAAGAAAGATTATGGCTATTTGGAAAAATACAATAAGAAAGGTTACAAAGGCAATAGCTCCAGTTACAAATGCATTAAAAGGAGCACTTAAACCACTTCTTGATTTTTTTAAAACAGGAAAAGGTGCAACAGGAGCAGGTGGAATATTTACTAAAATTACTAACATTATGAAATCAGTAATGCCTATTACAACTAAAGCTATGGGTTTTGTAGGTACTATTTTAAAAACATTTGGAAAACTCTTTGCACCGATTACAGTATTCATGGCTGCGTGGGCAGCAATCTCTGGTGGACTTGATGAGGCAGAAAAAGAATCTGGTGGATTTCCTCAAAAAATACTTTCATTCATATCTGGTGCATTAAAAGGTTTGATAGACTTTTTTGTATTTGACCTTGCTAATTTAATTCAAGATGGTATTAAGTGGGCGATTGGTTGGTTCATGGGTCTGTTTGGGTTTAGTGAAGAAGAAATAGAAAAGGCAACAGATTTTGACTTCGTGAAACCTATAAAAGATGCAGTTTTTGGTGCAATAGATTGGGTAAGAGATTTATTTAGATTTGATGGAAAAGGTATTAGTTTTAAAGGACTTGCACCTTTAATTGATATACTTTTATGGCCACTTAATAAAGCAATGGATTGGCTTAATAGTATATTTAAGTTCTCTACGGATGAAACTGGTGAGGCAAAGAAATTCAGTATTGGAGATTTAATTACAGGAGCTTTAGATAGTATAATTGGATTCTTTACAGACATATTAGATTTTGATTTTACAGGTATGCTCAAATCAATTCCTGGCTATGATTTAATTTCAGGGTTTTTTACAGATTCAAAAGAAGATATACAAGAAGAAATTGATGAACTGAAAAAGTCAAATGAAACATATAAGGGGAAAGATGCGGGATCTAGAAGAAAAAGAAATATACAAAAGATTGCACAATTAGAAGCACAATTAGAAAAAATGGCAACTGGTGGAACTATATTGCCTGGTGGTGCTGCAATAGTAGGTGAAGGTAGTATGGCAGGGGAATTAGTATTAAATGCAAACTCAGCTGCAAAAGTTATTCCTGCAAAACAATCTGCTGATTTAATGTCAGGAATAGGTGGTGGACAAAACTTTGCACCCACCACCATTGTTAATTCTGCTCCTGCATCAACTACTATGATTGCATCTTCAAGTTCATTGAATCCAGTTAGTCAGAAATACTTTAGAAGTGATTAAGCAGTTGCTAACTTCTCAAAGTAGTCCATAGTATCAGAAGAACCACTAGTAATTGGTTTCCCACCATCAAATGGAGCCTCCTCCATATCAGATGCAACTTGTTCAGCAGTACGATTGTCTGTTGACT
>VTLG01003365.1_pt1 | contig 10078 bp, 3 predicted proteins | sample 4694571 | NCBI WGS metagenome assembly VTLG01 (sample SAMN12604809, study PRJNA352737) | marine metagenome | biome: ENVO:00000447; feature: ENVO:00000209|ENVO:00000569|ENVO:01000036; material: ENVO:00002151; isolation source: viral sequences binned using virsorter ... | reverse complement strand
ATCTCTGCCGAAGTCATCTCGACTAAATTATTACTGCTATCTACATATAAAGGGGATACTGAAGCCATTATATCGCTCCAGGCGCAAATCCTGCCACTGAATTTTTAATCGTGCCGTCTGAACCTATTATCTCTATGACATTTCTTTGCATACCACTATGTAGGAACACTTCATCCTCTCCTAATATATCATCACCAACGTCTGTACTTGCCGCACTTGCATCCATGATTACATTATCACCAGCATTAGCAGAAGCTGCATTTGTTCCGTCTAAGACTATGAATACATCCTCACCTCTACGTGCGAGAGGTGCATATGCAGTTGAAGTCATCTTCAAACCGACATTGTGGTTATGTGTCAATGCAATTTCCTGATCATCACCAAAAGATAATACTGCACTGTCTGAGTCAAGGGCAAGATCATCTCCAACAAACAAATCTGCTTGAGTTGATAAACCGCCCGCAACCGTCAATGCACCAGTAGTCTTACTTGTGGATGCGGTTGTTGCTGTAATAGAAACAACACCACCAGCAGTAATACCTATTGCATTTGTGTCTGAAGCAGAACCAATATTACCAGCATCTGCAATCGTAAGATTTCCTCCTGATAATACTACTGTACCTGTTGCATCAGGAAACGTGATAGTGCGATCACCAGTAGGGTCAGTAATTGCAAATGTAGTTTCATGTCCGTCAGCAGAAGCACCCTCAAATACCAGAGGACTTGCACCCTGTAATGTCGCACCGATTGTTAGTGTATCTGCGGCCGCATCACCTAGAACCAGATTACCATTTAAAGTAGTAACACCTGTAACAGTTACGTTTTGACTAAAAGTCCAGTTACCACTAGAGTCGATAACAGCAGAATCTGTGTCAGAAGCAGAACCAATATTACCATCATCTGCAACAACAACATTACCTGTGAGAGTTCCACTAAATTTCGTTGAAGTTAAAATTCCAGTAGAAGGGTTATAAGTTAAACCTGTATCTGATTCTGCACCCTGAGCACCAGTTGCACCATCTACAAAGATAGGATATACAGTTTCGTTTGCAGAGTTGTTTGCAGTAACAGTAAATACGGAAGCAGTACCAGAAACAGCAGTAGACCAACTTAGAGTACCACTACCATTTGACATAAGAACATCACCAGAAGTACTTGCATCAGCATCAGGTAATACCCAAATTTGATCTCCACTTAATGCTGGTGCTTCAAAACCAACGTAGTTTGCACCTTCGTAGAAACGTAATTCTTGGTTTGATCCAGCAATATTAATACCACCTTCAACATTTAACAAGTCTCCTACATAAAGGTCTGCACTTGTACCGATACCACCAGTTACTACCAATGCACCTGTTGTCTTTGAAGAAGATGCTGTAGAAGAACTAAGAGTAACAACTCCAGCATTACTAATTGCAATCGCATCTGTATCTGAAGCAGAACCAATCTGTCCGTCATCTGCAAGAGTAATACCACTAGAGTGAACACTTCTTTGACTGAGTGTAACCGCACCTGCAGCTGCAATCGTAATTGCGTCTGCATCAGTCGCAGTTCCTATTGTACCCCCATCCTTGATTAGAATATCATCTTTAAATGTTACGATACCAGCAGAAGATACAGTCATTGCATCTGCCGTAGATGCAACACCTATTGTTCCACCATCTTTAATAAGAATATCATCAGCAAAGGTGACAATACCTCCAGAAGAAATTGTCATTGCAGCTGCAGTACCAGCACTACCTATAGTACCATCATTCTTTATAAGAATATCGTCTACGAAAGTTACAATACCTGTAGATGCAATAGTCATAGCAGTAGTGGCAGAAGCAGAACCTATAGTACCACCATCTTTAATAAGAATATCATCTACGAATGTTACTATACCTGTAGATGCAACGGTTATAGCAGAAAGAGAAGAGGCAGAACCTATTACACCACCATCAGGTATTGTTATACCAGTACTACTAAAAACAGGACGGGCACTAAATGTAACAGCTCCACTTGCAGCAACAGTCATGGCATCGGATGCAGACTCAACACCATAAGTACCACCGTCAGCAATCTCAAAGGACGATCCACCTGTAAGTAATAGTGTTCCAGAAGCATTAGGAATATTTACTGTACGATCAGCAGTAGGATCAACAACGGTAAGAGTTGTTTCGAAAGCATCAGCAGTATCTCCCTCGAAAACAATACTGGTTCCGTAGGTAGGGTTATCTTTAAGAACCTCAACATCAGTTTGAAGTTTATTAAATTCTAAACGAAATTCTTCAAGAGTTTGTGACGATGTTACTTGTGAAGCGGTAATTGCCATTATGTTTTCCCAACTATTTCTTGAAGGAGACTTTTAATCTCATGCATTTCGCATTTTAGACTATTTATCTCTCTTGTCGTTTCTCTAATCTGATCCCTTTGTTCTTGTGCAGCTCTCGCACGTTTAACTGCAAGATCATATGCACCCTTATTACGATTTATTATTCCCTTACTAGCAGTTTCTCGAACTAAATCTGCACTTCCTTCAACTTGTAAAAAATCTGGTTGTTCTGTTTTCATATTATATCGCCAATGCTATTGCTCTTAAATCTTTTATTCTAGGTGGTTCTGCTGAATTAGTTCCTTTCATAACGATTTTAATTTGGAAAGATATAAATTCATCAAGAGAGGAACCTGTACCGTCATCTTTAACACCAGCAGTATATTTGTACTCTTGAAAATTCTTTTTATCTGTAGAAGGTTTAACGGTATCATCTGGACTACCATCTGAATTAAATGGCTCATAACTTAGATCATCAAATTCAGATGCATCATCTGATCTTAATATTTTGTAATACAATTCTAGTTCAGCGCTAGAATGTCTATGACCAGCAAAGAATACTTTCAATGCAGTAGCAGGATTCTCTAGAGTCACTTTCTTAGTCAGATATATCGCAGCATTATCATCTCCTAGAGGATCAGTAGATGCGTCATAAATTGAAGTAGGATAAACATCAGAGGAACTATCTATTTTATTTAATCTATTTCCTACAGCAATCCAACTTGATCTTGATAAATCAATTACGGGAGATTGGTCTGCATTATTAGTAGACATCACTACGTCTATGTTTAAAGATTTATTTCCACCATTTTCTAGGGTTTCATTAATTTCTGATGCTACTATATAAGGTTTGTCAAAATTATAATTTTCATTTAGGTCTAAATCTATTGCATTAGTAGAAGCTGTTGCTGTAAATGGAGTTTGAGTTCCAGAAGGTGATGTTCCTGTCATGGGTCTTATAGACGCATTAAGGTCAGTTCCTGGCGGTTTCATTACAGACACAAAAGCATTTCCTGTATCATAAATTGCATTTTCTGTTGCTTTAACAGAAGTCCCACCATTAGTAGCAGTAGTAGTACCGCCAGTTATAGTTGGACTACTTGTAAGTAATACCGTATAAGAATCTATATTGATATTTGCAATAGCATTAAAGGTTTTATTGATCTCAATAAATGGTACTTTATGTAAAATATATAATTCCACCTTCGCACCAGCAGCATGACTTGTTGCAGAAGTGCTATCTTGAGCTCTAGTTATACTGGAAACTGCTGTTCCATCAATAGTAGTATATTTCATAATTTCATCATCTATCTTCAACCACCATTGACTACTAGAATCATATGCAAATTTTCCAGTTGTATCGTCAAAATCATCTCCAGAAGTTAAAGTTAAACTTGTCGCATCAGATGCCATGGCAGACGCAAGTGTTGTCTCTGCTCCAGAAACTACACCACTAATAGTGACATTATTTGTTGTATCATACATACCATGATTTAAATGATTTACTAATAGTGCGGTATTTCCATTCGTGAATGTTAATGGATTTGCTGCTAAAGTTTTACTTTCTAGAGTATCATTATTAAAAGTAAAATTTCCCACTGTGCCAGTAGTAAACTTTGCACAATATAATTTGAATTTCATATCTTCCGTCATAGATGGTGCCCAAGTTCTTGCATTATGACTTTTAAATAAAACACCAACATGCGGTTGTTCAGAAACAGTTCTTGATCCTCCTAAAGCAGTTTCGCCCATACGAGCAATCCAAATTTTATACTTTGGAGATGATGTTCCTACAATAACACAATACTCATTTGAATTTTTCACAAATACTGGAGAAGGGAATTTAACATTTGTTGCTGTATTACCATCATCTGATATATTAATCTCTGATGGTTCAAGGGTTACTTTACCAAAAGGTAAAGTTCGTTGTCCTGGCGCATTACCCTGTTCCCCCTCCACTCCAGTAGGTCTTATCCATACAAAAAGAGGAAGTACTTCATCTTTTGCAGAGAAAAAAAGATCAATAGAAGTTATAAAACGACCTTCTGGATTATTTCCGAGGCCTGAATCTGAAGTTGAAACTGCATTTTCTGGATCAGCTTCTATATAAAATGTTTGTGCTATAGGGTCAAAACCAGTTCCCCCGACATCTTCTGAGGTATGAGTATCTAAAGGTTGGATATTTGTTATCTGACTTGAAGAAACTGATTGAGATTGAGAAACACTTCTAGACTCTAATCTAGCATTTCTAGTTGCAATAATTGTTTCTTGTTCTGTTTCTAATATACCTACAGCATGGTAAACTGCATTACCAGCTGTTTCTGGGTCTTTTGTCCTGACATCTGTGGAACTAGATGTAAGTCTAAATTGTACTTCTCCTGTTCTAAATACTGGATTCCCTTCAATTTTAGGATCAGGTAAAGCAAATAATCCTTTAATTTTTCCAGAAGCAGAAGTTATTAAAGGAGATTCTGCTTGTATAACACCACTTACATCAGCTGCATCTGTGGTAAAACCAGACAAAGGCGTAATAAATTTGTTTATATTTTTCCCATCAAAAAACGCATACAGTCTGATATTAGGAAGAAACCCCACTCCAGTGAAGGTTATATTTCTAGCTCTACAGAAAGGAATAAATGCACGTTGTACAACTTTAGTTCCTTGACTCTCTAAGTCTATCTGAGGCACTATACTTGTCTGTACACCTTGGCGAGTAGATGTTCCACGAGTAGTGGTGACTGTTCTTGAAACATTCTGGTTGAAATCTTCTTCCGTTGTTGTAGTAGTTCCACTCCAAGAAGTTTGCCATGAGTTCCATACCGTTCCTACAGCACTAGCATTATTTACAGAAAATGTATCAAAGTTTCCTTCAACATTAATAATGAGATCAGGAGCATATTCTGTTTCAAACCATTCATCTGAGGGGGGATCAAGTTCTATGTCCCCTACCCAATTGGATAGTTTAACAGGAGTAACACGTTCTACTCTTGTAGCATACGGTTGTTCTTGGAAAACAACTTCTGTATAAGGTAGAGTTATAAGATCGCCAGTTTTTTGATATCCTAATGTTGCTCTTTCTGAATCTGTTGACACAGATTCTATCATACTAACACCTTTAGCAACATTTAATGGTCGTAACTCATTATCTACCATATCTATTGAACATTTATAATCCCCATGTCTAACATCTCCTACAGAATGACCAGAGAAATTGTCTACGACAAAACCAGATTTAAAACGATCCAAACCATTAGCATCCTGTATTTGAAAACTTTCTGCATCTCTTTCTAATAGAGTTAAAGAAGTATAATATTCTACATGATTTAGACGTTCTTCAAGTTTACCTATATCTTTCATAGTAAATCGTTTATTTTTTATTCTCCTAACAACAGCATCTTGAGGTTTAAAAGTATATGGGGGTACAGTAACAGTTGCTAGTTGCATTGCTTGTTCATTTGCTTCTGGATATACAGGTTGCTCTGAAGCTTTACCTTGAATAAACTCCATCTCTCCATTTCTTTTCAAATGAAGTCTTCCTCTATAACCAATATAATATTCAAAATCTGTTGTAATCAAACTGCCTGGTTTTACCCAATTTATAGTTGAAGCACCAGTTCCATCAAATTGCCTATGATAGAAATCAAAAGAATTTCCTGTTATTTCATCTACAGTTTCTATGTTTGTAGATGTACCAGCAATATCCTCTGCTCTCGGACGTATATCAAAAACATCTTGAAGGTCATATTCACCCGAAGGTGCTGGATCATCAGGGTCAACTTTTGTAGCAGAATATTTTGGAATATCTTCGTATGTCATTTGATCTGCAACATCTGTATAGGAGTCTACTGTAAAGAAATCTCCTGTACCATGTTCTAGATAATCGTATACGACAAGAAGTCTACCTAAAGGAGAACCCTTTCCTGGCTTCTTTACTATACGAGAAATATCATAATAGTTATCCCTTTGTCCAGTATCTAATTCATACCTTTCTGTAATATTAGTACTACCTGTTGCCACAGCAGTAATAGGAGCAGTAGCATCACTTGAAAATCCTGTAATGGTGTCAGCTGTAGTAAATGTTGCCTTTGTTCCTCTTTTGTAAACAAAAGACATGGGAGAGGAAGTATCAATAATTCTTCCTTTTGCTCCACTAGAAGAACCAGTAATCTCTTCTCCTTTTGTGAAATTTCCTACAACAGTTCCCAAAGTTAATTCTGGTGTAGATGCGTCTGTAGCTGTTGCTTCTGAATCTAGAACTGCAACCAATTTAAAAGCATCTGCCCGTCCCAAAGAAATAGTTTTATCTGACGGTCTTGTACCATATGCATGAGTAGTACCAGAAGTTACTTTTAACTGTTTCATTAATTTTGCAGTTTTAGTTTTCGCAACTGCACTTGTTTTTAATAAAGTTGCAGTTATCTTTAACTTTGCACCATTACCAAATACTGCATTATTTGTAATAGTAACTGTAGAAGTACCACCACCAGAAAATCCAGTAGAAGCACTAACAACATCTCCTTGTTGTCCTGTTCCCCCAGAACCAGCAGAAAGTATAGTTATCATATAATCAACTTCTGAGTGTGAGTTGAAAACTTCATTTGTTCCAGCACTAATTGTCACAACACCGACACTACTTGAAGTGGTGACAAACTGTTTTCTTAAATAATATGAAGTATCACTTGCACCAGCATTTGTAGCAGTAAGATGGGTCTTAACATTAGGCTTATTCATTTTGAATACACTAACATTCTTCTCTGCAAATTTCAACTTTGCTTGTTTTAAAGAAGAACCAGTACCCCCTGTTGCGGCACGTTCTAATCCCATAGGTAATTTGTCTAATTCTGATATAATGTGATCTTCAATATCTGTACCAGCATCATCTGTCTGATCTAACAAAATAAAAGATTCTGTTGTTGGGTCTGCATCTAAAACAACATCAGCAGTAAAATTTTGTCCACTATCCACATCAGTCATATGCAATTGTCTTGCTTGAGAAACATTCTTTGTAATTGCACGTGTAAGAGTAATGTCTGCATTACTTGAGTTTTCTATAATACTGTCGCTTTCTTCGGAATCAGACGCAGTAAGTTTTTCTCCAGCAATAAATGTTCCTGATACGTTTGTAAGAATAACAGTTGCACTTCCTGTACCATCTGACCACACCCAACCTGTAGCTTTAGATGTTACACCTTTAACCTGTACACCACCATTACTGTGATTTGCTTCCAGTGTTGGACTTGGAGTATCACTTAAAGTTAAATACGTAAAAGGTCTAAAGTCAAAAAGATATAACTTATAGACAGAAGTAGTTGATCCTGCTGTACCAGAAGAGTATTCTATAGCTCTTGCTCGTGCAACACCAAGACGAGTTCCAGAAGAACTCCCTCTTGTTGCAGTAGGTGTGTCATATAGATCAATCTGTTTATATGGAGTTGTCTCACCACTAATAAAAGATATATCAGGAGAACCATATACATTTGTTATATTTAAAAAGTTTCCCACATCGTAGGTTGTAACTCCAGAATTTATTGTGTTAAATTCTCTAGCTTTCGGTATATCTACAACTGTTCTAGTTATTTTCTCAATATCATAACCTCTAAGATATGCTTTTCCTGGCGATACTGTTAGTGCAAGAAGATCATTAGATGCGGTTAATCCCCCTTCGGTAGTATCACCTTTATCATATATTCCTTCGTTCTCATTAAGAGTGACAGATTCTTTCATCTCAAAAGTAAAAGGACGAACAGTATAATCTCCAGATTCATCATAAGTTCTTTTTGCTAATGTATCAAGAATTCCTCCTAGTCTAGTCTTCGCTAATTCTTGCGTTATCCCATTCTTTACAGATAATAATTGTATAAAATCTGCATCAGAAGTAGAGTCTAAATCAAGGGATGTTAAAGTTGCTGTAACTTTTAATCTATGTGCGCCTTTTGCAACATAGTTAGAAGTTCCTGTTGCATTGTCTAATAAAGTAGTATCCGATTCTGGAGTAATAATATCTTCAGTAATTTTAAAACCAACTTTTTTATTTGCCTTTCTGGTAAATTTACTCAACATTACCATTTGCGTAGAAACTTCTACAAAACTTCCTCGTATCCAATAGACACCTGCTTCTATCTGACAACCTGTTCCTTCAACTGCCGCACTAGAGGTTGCAGCTGCACAAGAGGCACTTCCAGAAGAGAAAGATGTGGAACCATGTGTCACTGATTTATCAGCAGAAATACTCTCTCCATCTTGAAAAACTGTAGTTGTATTATCTGTGCCTACTTTTTTATATTTAATATAGATTGTTGGAGCATCAGAAGAAGTACCTGCTTCAGTATGCATAACTTGTGCTTGAACTCCAGAAGTTACACCTGTTAATATTGTGTCTTCTGTATATTGAGTTATGTCAACAGTTGCTCCACCGAAACTTGTTTGTATCTTAATACCTTTAATTGGGTTTACTACTTTTACGGAGCCGGGAATAACCATTGTTCCATCTGATAAAGAAAAATTTCCTAATCTCTCAATTTGGTTTTTGAGAATAGTCTGCATCTGGGTAAGTTCACGTGCTTGAACTGCATACCCTGGCCTTGCAAGTATCTGTTGAAAGTTTTTTGATTTATCAAAATCATCATAATATGGCGTCACATTTAAATCTGTTTTAAAAGGCATATTTTAGAACTCCACTATAAGTTTAATGTCTTCCGTCTGATCTGATGAACGACTGATAGGTTTTCTGTTTTCTACATAAATTATGTCTCCGCTATCTGCTTTTAATTCTGGATTAGAATAACCATCTGTAAAAGTAGTTGTTGCACCTCCAGCAAGTGTTACAGCAGAATCAGCAGAAGCATCAGGAGTTCCATACGCTCCAGAGGTTGCACCTGTTACTTGGTTTGCACCACTAAACGCAACATAAGAACCAGTAGTTCCACTTGTACCATAATCCCCAAATCTTTCTTGAGAATAATAAAGAATATTTAAACTTGAATCCCAATCAACAACTTTACCTATTGCACCAGTTGATGCTTGGGATATTTTTTCGTCTGCATCAAATGTACCACTTACAGAAGTAAGTTTCAATGCATATGTCTGTCTTATTGTAGCAGAAGATGCTACTGTAGTAGTTCCAAATGTGTAAGGATCAACAACAAGACCTACTCTACGGAAATCGTTTGCAACTGTAAAGTCATCACCCTCTGCTTGTGTAAGAGTGGTATTCATCATAAGATAATGTCCACCTAGCTCTGCAACTGCATCACTTCCATGACCACCTTTAGGACTTACTACAATTTCTACTGCTCCACCAGAACCACCCATTGCAGCTGCAGTCGAAAGACTCGAATCTGAGAATGTATATCCAGAAGCAAGATTAACTGTTCCAAAAGTATATGCGGCTCCTCCAGCATGAATAGTAGTATCTGTACCAGCAGTAAGACCAAAGGATGCAATCGAACCACTTGAAACCGTTATTCTTACAATCGCACCAGAAGAGGTTCCCTGACTTGTTCCATCTCCATATACTGCTGCATAGTATGTTCCGTCTGTATATCCAGAACCAGCAGTAATTTTTAGGGAAGAAACTTTACCATCTGTTGCAGCTGAACTTACTGTACTGTTTGTACTAACAGGCATAAAGTCCGTTGTCAAATATTTCTCAACATCAGAACTGGAAAGAGAGTACATATACTGTAGTACATACCCACCTGATTCAAAAGGTGCAGAAGATTCAGAAGTGGGGGCAGAACCACTATATGCAGCTCCACTAGCATTGTC
>VTLG01016081.1_pt1 | contig 10079 bp, 12 predicted proteins | sample 4694571 | NCBI WGS metagenome assembly VTLG01 (sample SAMN12604809, study PRJNA352737) | marine metagenome | biome: ENVO:00000447; feature: ENVO:00000209|ENVO:00000569|ENVO:01000036; material: ENVO:00002151; isolation source: viral sequences binned using virsorter ... | reverse complement strand
TGAAGAAACAGTAAAATTGTTTATGGAACAGGGTGGTAAACGAGGTGAAAAAACCTAAAACTTGTGATACGTGTGGACAAGAATTAAAAGGACAATACTGTGAGTTTTGTCTTAACAGTGGCGATAACGGTGCATGGATAGACAAGGTAATAGAACAAGCTAAAGATCCTAGACACGATCAATCAGCCTTCAAAGATAAGAAGAAAAAGCATGACTCCAGAGACACTTGATAGATGGCGAATATTACCAAGACTTATGATGCTAGTGATGACAGGAGTTTACATTCGTTGTATAGAATGGGCTTTGAGTCAGCCAGAGTTGACCACACAACAAGCAGGACTGATATCCGTGATTACTGGGGCGATGACTGGGAGTTTCGCCATATGGATGGGAGCAGAAAAGTCCGAACCCAAAATAATGGAGAGGGAAGAACGATGAGAAAGTATTTTAAAAGATTATGGTGTGCCTTGTGGAATAGAAAGTGCCACGATGATTGTGACTGCGTATAATGCTAGGTACAATACTAAGTTCTGTATCTAGTCTAGCGTCTTCTTACATAGAGGGTAAAACAGCTATACAAAAGGCTGAAGCTACCATTCGTATGAAAGAAGCAACAGGTGAGATAGATTGGGATTTAGCTGCTATGAGGGCATCACAGTCCTCGTGGAAAGACGAATGGCTTACACTTTTGTTTAGCATTCCTCTAGTACTGAGCTTTTGTGGTGAATGGGGTAGAGCAATAGTAGCAGATGGGTTTACTGCACTTGCAGGTATGCCCCAGTGGTATCAGATAGCATTAGGAGCTATCGTAAGTGCAAGCTTTGCCACACGATCTGCAGGTAAATTTTTTAACATGAGGAAAAAATGAGACTAGGTTGGCTGATAAATAGTATGATGGCTATCCTAGTCTTAATTACATTTATAGTAGTTATATTATAGGGAATAATAAATGGCATTTAAATTATCAAATAGAAGTTTAGGAAAATTAAAAGGTGTAAATCCTTTAATGATAGACACAGTGAAACGTGCCATTGAAGTGAGTTCCGTGGACTTTGGAGTGATCTATGGGGTGCGTTCTGTTGAAGAGCAACGGAAGCTCTATGATGCAGGACGATCACAGACGATGAAATCTAAACACCTTTTACAACAAGACGGCACAGCACACGCTGTCGATTTAATGGCTTACGATGGTAGTGACCCAAGTTGGGACATCGTGATGTACGATAATATAGCAGACGCAATGAAAGAAGCAGCACTAGAAACTGGAGCTAAAATTTGTTGGGGAGCCGCATGGCATATAGATGACATAGCAAAATGGGACGGCACTATGGAGCAAGCTATGAATGCTTACGTAGATTTACGTAGGAGTTCTGGACGTAGACCATTTATTGATGGTCCTCATTTTCAACTAACAACATGACAGGAAGACCTAGAAAAAAAGGTTCAGGCATGAAAGGCATGTCTATAAAAAGTGGTGACAAGCGTCCCACTAAACAGGGTGCAGGTATGACTGCAAAGGGAGTTGCAAAGTATAGAAGACAAAATCCCGGATCTAAACTAAAAACAGCAGTTACAGAAAGTAAACCAACAAGTAAAGCTAGAGCAGCAAGAAGAAAATCTTTTTGTGCTAGAAGTGCAGGACAAATGAAAAAGTTTCCAAAGGCTGCCAAAGATCCAAACAGTAGATTACGACAAGCTAGAAGAAGATGGAAGTGTTAAATGACTAGACAACTTACAGAAAAACAACAAAAGTTTTTAGATGTGCTATTTGATCAGGCAGGTGGTGATATAGGATCAGCTATAAAGCTTGCAGGATATGCAGATGGTGTAAGCCCTACTCAGATTGTAGCATCTTTGAAAGAAGAAATACTAGAAGCTACTCAATCATACATGGCTCGTAACGCACCAAAGGCTGCAGTAGCAATAACAAGTAGTTTAGATGATCCAACACAGCTAGGTATACGAGATAGAATGTCTGCCGCAAAAGAACTGTTAGATAGAACTGGTTTAATTAAAACAGAAAAAGTTCAGGTAGAAACATCAGGTGGGGTTATGCTCATGCCCCCGAAAAACAAAGAAGAGGATTAGACAATGGTAGACTACGTAAAAGCAAGTAAACGTGCTAAATCAATGGGTATTGATATAAGCCCTTCTGTTCTTAGAAAAATATTATTAACACCTGCTTCTAAATCATATAAACAAGGTATGGCACTAGAAGAACTTAAAAGCAGAATGAGAAAAATAGGCAAAAAAGCCAAAGGCGGCTCTGTAATTAAAAAGAAAAAATGAGAAACAGATCATTAGGCAAGTGGGTTTTACCACAGCCTACAGATTTAAAAGATGATAACGAGTGGATGCCCATACCACGTATTGCAAGAACAATACCGTTTGGGTATGAGTTAGACCCTGAAGATAAGAACTTATTAAAACCTATAAAGATAGAGTTAGATTTACTAGAGCAAGCAAGAAAATATATAAAACAATATTCTTATAGAGAAGTTGCTAACTGGTTATCTAAAAATAGTGGTAGAGATATATCTCATGTAGGTCTAATGAAAAGATTAAAGAATGAGCGAAAACGAAAGAACAAAGCTATCAGCTTACGCAAGTGGGCAGACTATGCCCAAAAAGCGATCCAGAAAGCCGAAGAGATCGAAGAAGGTAGAACAGGAGCAAAGCAAGAAGCTGAAACAACCACTGCTTGAGGAAGAACTATTACCAATAGAAGAATCTCGTAATGTTATTTTTCAACCAAACAAAGGACCACAGACAGAGTTTCTAGCAGCAAGCGAAAGAGAAGTTTTGTATGGTGGGTCAGCAGGAGGTGGCAAGTCTTATGCAATGTTGGCTGATCCTTTGCGATATATGGGACACCCATCGTTTAGTGGCTTATTACTGCGTCACACCACAGAAGAGTTAAGAGAACTTATATTTAAAAGTCAGGAACTCTATCCTAAAATATGGAAGGGTATCAAGTGGTCAGAGCGAAAGATGCAGTGGGTTGCTCCATCAGGAGCGAGACTATGGATGTCCTACCTTGATAGAGATGATGATGTCCTACGCTATCAAGGACTAGCGTTTAGTTGGATAGGATTTGATGAACTTACACAGTGGGCTACACCATTTGCTTGGAACTATATGAGATCACGTTTACGATCTACATCACCTGACCTACCAGTGTATATGAGAGCTACAACAAATCCCGGAGGACGAGGACACCACTGGGTAAAGAAAATGTTTATTGACCCTTCACCGTATAATATTTCATTCAACGCCACCGATATTGAATCAGGAGAGGAACTCAAATATCCTGCAGGACACAGCAAAGCAGGACAGCCATTATTCAAACGTAGGTTTATACCTGCTCGACTTACAGATAACCCTTACCTCTCAACTCAGGGTGATTATGAAGCAATGCTTTTATCCCTTCCTGAACAGCAAAGAAGACAACTATTGGAAGGCGATTGGGATATTAAAGAGGGAGCAGCTTTCACCGAGTTTGATCGCAACATACATGTGGTTGAGCCTTTCCATATACCTAATAATTGGGTTAAGTTTCGGGCATGTGACTATGGGTATGGAAGTTATTCTGCCGTTGTATGGATTGCTGTTAGCCCATCAGAACAGCTAATAGTATATAGAGAGTTATATGTATCAAAAGTATTAGCAACAGATTTAGCTGATATGATATTAGATGCAGAAGCAGAAGATGGTAACATAAAGTATGGAGTGTTAGATAGCTCACTCTGGCACAAACGAGGAGACACAGGACCTAGCCTAGCAGAACAAATGATTATGAGAGGATGTAGGTTTAGACCTTCTGATAGAAGTAGAGGAAGCCGAGTATCAGGTAAAAACGAGGTACATAGAAGATTACAAGTAGATGAATTTACAGAAGAACCACGTTTAGTATTTTTTAGTACATGTACAAATATTATATCACAGCTTCCTGCTATACCGTTGGATAAAAAAAATCCAGAAGATATAGACACTCACTCAGAAGATCACTTGTATGACGCTTTAAGATATGGTATAATGTCAAGACCAAGGTTTAGTATATTTGACTATGATACTGCAAGTAGGCAAACAAACTCCATGCCCATAGCAGACGCAACATTTGGATATTAATATGGCAGAAGAAGAAGATATCATGATGGATGACTCATCTATAGCTGTAGATGACATTACAGAAGAAGGTGTAGACAATACTAAAAGTCATAACATTATACCTTTTATAATGGATAGATATAAAAAAGCAGATGACTATAGAGAGCAAGATGAACAAAGATGGCTAAGAGCATACAGAAACTATAGAGGTTTATATGGCTCTGATGTGCAGTTTACAGAAGCAGAGAAGTCAAGAGTATTTATTAAGGTAACAAAAACTAAAACACTTGCAGCTTATGGTCAGATAATAGACGTATTGTTTGCTAATAATAAGTTTCCTCTTACTATAGAACCTACAGAGTTACCAGAGGGTGTAGTATCTGATGTAAGTTTTGATCCTAAAGAACCTGAGAATATCAGAGCTAGATTAGATGAAATGGAAAGTCCATATGGCTTTGCAGGAGATGGCAAAGACTTACCTGCAGGAGCTACGCAAAAAACTCTGATGGAAATGCTAGGACCATTAGAGGGTAAGTTTGATGATGTAGATAATCTTAGAGAGGGTGTAGGTAAAACACCATCGGCTATAACATTTAGTCCTGCAATGGTTGCTGCAAAAACTATGCAGAAAAAAATACATGATCAGCTAGAAGAGTCTAATGCAAACAAACATCTAAGAAGTACAGCCTTTGAGATGGCTCTGTTTGGTACAGGTGTCATGAAAGGACCTTTTGCTGTAGACAAAGAATATCCTAATTGGAATGATGATGGTGAATATTCACCTGTACTAAAAACTGTACCACAAGTTTCACATGTATCAGTATGGAACTTCTTTCCTGATCCTGATGCAAACAATATGGATGAAGCACAGTATGTAATAGAACGACACAAGCTGTCACGTACACAACTACGTGCATTAAAGAAAAGACCACATTTTAGATCTCAGGTTATAGAAGATGCTATAGCTATGGGAGAAAATTATAATAAAGAATACTGGGAAGATGATCTATCTGATTACTCACCAGAACATGCAATAGCACGATTTGAGGTACTAGAGTATTGGGGTACAGCAGATGTAAGTATGTTAAAAGATCAACAGGTAGAAGTACCAGAAGACTTAGATGATTTTGATGAAGTGCAAATAAATGCATGGATATGTAACGATAAAGTATTACGCATGGTTCTAAATCCATTTAAACCTGCAAACATACCGTACATGGCAGCACCCTACGAGCTTAACCCATACAGCTTCTTTGGTGTAGGTATTGCAGAGAACATGGATGATACACAAACATTGATGAATGGTTTTATGCGTATGGCTGTAGACAACGCTGTAATGTCAGGTAATCTGCTTATAGAGATAGATGAAACCAACCTAGTTCCCGGACAAGACCTAAGTGTATATCCCGGAAAAATATTTAGAAGACAAGGGGGCGCACCCGGACAAGCCATCTTTGGTACAAAATTTCCAAACGTAGCTAACGAGAACATGCAACTGTTTGACAAAGCCAGAGTGCTTGCAGATGAAAGCACAGGACTACCAAGCTTTGCTCATGGACAAACTGGTGTATCAGGTGTAGGAAGAACTGCATCAGGCATATCTATGTTGATGAATGCTGCAAGTGGTGGTATCAAGAATGTTATAAAGAATGTAGACGATTATTTATTAAGACCACTAGGTGAAGGACTGTTTAGATTTAACATGCAGTTTAACTTTGATAAGAATGCAAAGGGTGATCTAGAAGTAAAAGCTCGTGGTACAGAAAGCTTAATGGCAAATGAAGTACGTAGTCAAAGACTTATGCAGTTTATGCAAGTTGCATCTAGTCCTGCACTCGCACCTTTTGCAAAGTTTCAGTATGTAATAAGAGAGATAGCTAAGTCACTCGACTTAGACCCTGACAAAGTAACTAACAACATGGACGAAGCTGCATTGCAAGCAGAGATCATGAAAAAATTTCAACAACCCCCTGAAGCACCCAAACCTCCTGCAGGAGCAGACGCACAAGATCCAACAGGAGCAGGTGGTGCAACAATAGGTACAGGACAAGTGCCTTTACCACAGGAACAAGGATTTACAGGAAATGAACAACAACCAAACCAACAACCTGCAGGACAAGCTACTCAGCAAGCTCAAGCCCCTAGTCAACAACAAGGACCAGTGGGACGGCTTCAGTGATTATATAAATTATCTTATAGCACAAAATCACGCAGTTATGGAGCAAACAAACGATTTGGTTATACTCCATAGATCTCAAGGTGCTATATTAATGCTTAGAAGATTGCGACAACTAAGGGATGCAGTAAACGCTAACGGAAAGGGCTAAACTATGGAAAAGCAAATGGAACTCTTTGATGAAGGTGGACTACGTGACGAAGGTGGTGAAGTAGAACCTAAGTCAGGTAATGAAGTGCCATCAGGTTCTTTGAAAAAAGAAGTTGCTGATGATATACCTGTAATGATAAGTGAGGGTGAGTTTGTTTTTCCTGCTGATGTCGTAAGATATATTGGACTAAATACACTGATGAAGTTACGTCAAGACGCTAAACAAGGTCTAAAGATGATGGAAAAGATGGGACAGATGGGTAACTCTGAAGAAGCAGAGATACCTGATGATATTCCATTTGAGATGGCAGATCTGATAGTTGTATCAAGTGAGATGAAAAAAGACGATGATGATAAAGAAGAAAAAGCAGAGGGTGGAGTTATAGGTATGCAATCAGGTGGTCTGTTTGATGATCCTAGATTTGCTAGTCAAACAGGTGCTAAGTCTCCACCTACATTAACTGATGAAGATAAAAAAGAGATAGAAGATAAATTACTAGGCACTGTCTACGGAAACATAACAATGAAAAGATATGTAGATGCTGATGGTAATGTAAAGTATATACCATTCATAGATGATGAACCACAGATGCCAATACCTGATGGGTATGAACTTGATGACTCTGCTCCTGCACCAAAAAGTACTATAGCCACTACAACAGGTGACTCAGGTGGTAGAACAGATGATTCGGGTGGAGCAACATTTACTCCTGATATACGTTCTCCTTTTGCTGATCAAGGTACTACATCATTTAATATTAATAAACTAAATGCAAAAGAATTAGTAGATTACTATGGATCTTTTTCAAGTCCTGTTAATAGATTTTTAACTGTAGGTGTAGGTGCATTATTTGGAGGTATTCCTGCTTTGGGTATGGCTGCTATGCAACAACTAGCTCAAACTAGAGGACCTAATAGTTTAAAAGCCACAGAAGAATTGATAGCACAAAAGATAAGAAATGGTGAAATTAGTGGAGATCTGTTAGAACAGTTAAAGAAGTTTCAGAAGAGAGCATTAGAAAAAGGCACATCTCCTACAAGTTTCCTAACTAACCTTATTAATAAAATTTCTGGAAAAGATGAGCAAAAGAAAAGCAATCTTGAAAGTGCTATTAACACAGGAAAAGTTTCTACTGTAAGTGCTGAGACAAAAGATCTAGTTGAAAGTTCTGTTCAAGATGCTCTAATGTCCTCTTTATTTACTATAACTGATGATTTTGATCCTAAAGAAGAGGGAGCAAATGAGCTACCTGCTCCACTATATAGGGCAACTACATATAAAGGATCAGTAGATGAACAAACTCGACCTCAAACGCTAGGAGTACCTGCTTCTCAAGAAGCAAAAGACAAATCTCAAATGCAAAGAGAAGCACGAGCTATGGTGGATAGATTTAATAGACAGACAGTAATACCAGAGTTTGCATTAGATATGCAAGAGTTAAGAGGTGCAGTAGGAACAGAAGCTTTTAAACGGCAGTTTGAAGGTCCTATCAAAGGATCACCTTATGAGACTGAAGGTAGATTACAGCTAGGCACTACAACTCCAGAGTCACAATTAAAAGAAGGTAGAAGAGAAGCAGAAAGATTTGATAGAGAAAAAAGAAGATTGGATAGAGAAAAAGAACAAGATCCAAGAGGAACTACTAAACAAAGAACAAGAAAAGATGATCAACCTAGCACAGGTATACTGCCTAGACGAGGAGAAAGATTTCCCGATGTAGGTTTAGACAGACCATCTAAGTTAGGACAAACTAGAGTTGATGATTTTTTACTGGGTGTTCAAAGAGATGAAAAAGGTGATATTAAAAATCTTACAGAGCAACAACAAAAAAATATAAGACAAAATGTACAAGAGCAAGAAAACATACGACAAAAACTAGATCAAGAAGATAGAGAAAGACAATCTCGTGGCTTTGGTCCTATGGGTGTACAAGAAAGATTTGAGAGACAACAACAAGAGTTTACAGGCTTTGATAGCTCTGGTAACTTTGTAGGTTTCTATGTGGGTGGTGTGCCTACTAAACCCATGAAACCACAAAGATTAAAACAAGGTGGTTTGGCTAAAATGAAAGTTAAACCTAAACGAATGAAGAAGGGTGGACTAGCTTCACGAAAAAAATAGTTCACAATATGTTGGCTACCTAACTCCCCATCTAACATGGCATACAGTTAGCCCTAACGAAAGGCAAGTAAAATGGCAGAAGCACAAGCAAATGTAATGGTAAAAGATGCAACACCTAAAAAGGTAATGGCATTAGCATCTCGTAAATATTCAAGAGATGATAAAATTAAAAAAGATGAAGAAGAATTAGAACAACTTATTGCAGAAAATAAAGGCGAGGTAAAGGAAGAAGCTCAAGAGCAAGAACCTGAACCGACTACTGCAGAAGAAAAAACTTTTAAGAAACGCTACGGTGATCTTAGGAGACACGCTCAACAAAAAGAAGCAGATCTTCAAACACAAATAGATCAGCTACGTACACAGCTAGAGGAGTCTACTAAAAAAGAACTTAGCTTACCTAAGTCAGACGAGGACATTGAAGCATGGGCAAAACAACATCCTGATGTTGCTGCCATAGTAGAAACTATAGCTATTAAGAAATCCAAAGAGCAGTCAAAAGAGCTTGAAGATAGGATTCAAAAAATAAATGAGATGCAGGAATCAGCTACGAAGGAGAAAGCTGAAGTAGAACTACTAAAACTACATCCTGATTTTGTAGACATTCGTGAGGATGATGACTTTCATAACTGGGCTGAAGAGCAACCACAATGGGTGCAGAAAGCTTTGTATGAAAATGACAACGATGCTAAATCTGCAGCACGAGCTATTGATCTTTATAAAGCTGATAGAAATATTGGTAAGAAGAAGACAAGCTCAAAAGATGCAGCAATAGCTACAAATCCTAAATCTACACGTACAAAACCTCAGACTAACGAGGAGTCTACATATTTAAAGGAATCTCAAGTACAAAAAATGTCATCACAGGAGTATGAAAGAAGAGCCGATGAAGTCATGGAAGCTATACGAACTGGTAAGTTTATCTATGATGTGTCTGGTTCTGCTAGATAAAAAAGTTTGACATTTAAAAATTTATACATATAACTATGTATAATACTTAAAATACACATACATAGCCCCTTTTGGATACCTACTGTGTGTATTATATCACAAACGACAATATGGTGAGACTTACCTAATTTAACAAGCCCAGAGTGTACATCTGCACCTTGATCTAAATTAGCCCCGAATCAGAATTGTAATTTGTATCTGTAACCCTGAAAAAGTGAGGAGGATTAACTATGGCTTTTTCAACCGCTGCAGGTTATGGCAATTTACCTAACGGTAACTTTTCGCCAATAATCTATTCCAAACAGGTACAGCTTGCTTTCCGTAAGTCATCTGTTGTGGAGGGTATCACAAACTCTGACTATTTTGGTGAGATTGCTCAGATGGGTGATACTGTTAAAATTATAAAAGAGCCAGAAATTACGGTAAAATCGTATGCTCGTGGCACAACAATCACACCTCAGGACTTGGATGATGAGGACTTCTCTCTAGTCGTTGACAAAGCAAACTACTTTGCATTTAAAGTCGATGACATTGAGGAAGCTCATTCACATGTCAACTTCCAATCTTTAGCAACCG
>VTLG01015584.1_pt1 | contig 10079 bp, 10 predicted proteins | sample 4694571 | NCBI WGS metagenome assembly VTLG01 (sample SAMN12604809, study PRJNA352737) | marine metagenome | biome: ENVO:00000447; feature: ENVO:00000209|ENVO:00000569|ENVO:01000036; material: ENVO:00002151; isolation source: viral sequences binned using virsorter ... | reverse complement strand
ACCAATTAGACCTTTTGGCTTATCCTCTTTGGGAGGAGTCTTTGTGTCTGCCATAGTAAAATATTATTATCCTATTATATATACGGATACTTTGCTCTTATTTCTGCAACCTTTGAGTCATAGTCTGACTGTGTGGCTTCCCCTCTTTGCACTTTGAAATATAATGGATCTGCAAACTCACGGAACTCTTTTTCACGCATGTACTTATGGAAAGCATTCTGTTTTTCTTTATCTGTGGTGACTGCAGCTGCATCTACTAACGCTTGATCAACTTCAAACGGTGTAGTATCACTGATATCTCTATCAAATATACCAACATCATCACAGATTAATAGATTTTTATCTGGATATGCTGCACGGATTGCTTCGTGATTGTAATTTGCCATTATGGTTTTACCTCCATTACTGTCATTCTACTACCACCCACTCTATAAGATGCGTAGTTGTAACCTCCACGATCTTGGTTTATATAGAAAGTGTAATTACTCGAAGTTCCTTGATCTTTAACTCTTGGAGTATATGTTATTGCATTTGTCGTGCCAGGAGTATCCACATACCAGAACATGTATGGGTGTTGATTAAATGTTATATTTGCAGGCGTTGGAAAACAATATAGAGTTCCTCTTCTATTACCCTCATTTGAATAGTTTATATCAGTTGCAGAACCACCAGATATGGCTCTTCTAATACCCCATGTAAGATCTTCTGAACTATACTGTGTTTCTCCCATGACCAATATACTTATAATAATCTTACTATTTGAATTAGTAGGAGTAATAGTACAAGACAGACCAGGCACTGTTACCCAATTTCCATTTCCAAAACTAAAACTAGTTCTTGTTAGATATTCATCCGCTTGAAAGTTTGGTCTAGCATCAATACCGCCACTGATGGCACTGGCTGGTATGTTAGAAAGACTCGCTCCAGAACCACTGAATGTAGTAGCAGTTAATATTCCTGTCACTTTTGCGCCACTACTTGTAGTTTCTAATTTTTTATTTCCACCGTCATGGTATAGGGCAACTGATCCATTCTTAGTACATAGTATTGCCTGTTCAGTTATGTTTGTTTTTAAACTAAGATTGCCTTGATTATAAATTTCAAACACACTGTCATTAAGATTTCCTAGATAAAATCCACCATTTGTATTGTCTATAAAAGTATTGCCACCATTAGATCCTATTATTCTGAGAGTGTTTCCTAATGTTATATCGTTGTTTCCAGATACTCTGATATTGGCATCAAATGTAGATATGCCTGTTGCATTAAAAATAGAAACAGTTGAGATGCCAGTTACGTCTAAGTTTGTGGGTTTCAAAGTTCCTGTTACAGAATCAAAGGTTAGATTACTTCCTGTTTTCGCAGCAATATAACCTGTTGGAGATCCAGAATATAAGACACTACATGTTGTGTCTGTAGATTCGTCAACGACTGCGATTAGATTTGCATTTGAGGCAGTGGTTGCAGTTCCAGCTGAGGTGGCAGTGTCTGCATTTCCAGCTAAAGGCCCACTAAATGATGTCGCAGTTACGACACCAGTAGCAACTATACCAGACCTTGCAGTAATCAGACCAACAGAATCAATATTAGTTACGTCTTCGTATGTTAATGTTCCACCGATACTTACATCACCACTCACATTTAATGTCGTTAGAGATCCTAGTGATGTGATATTTGGTTGACTTGCCTTAACAACATCTCCAGTTAGATTACCATATAGATCAGTTATATAAGCAGATGCAATACCAGATATGACTGTGTTATTATCACCTACAATATTTCCATTTGGTTTGATGTCTCCACTAAAGGTTGAGACACCAGTAATTTCTAATTGATCGTATTGGGTAACAGAAGTTACTGTAACAATACCAGCAGATAAAGGCGATACTGTCGAACCATATCCAAAGTTTACTGTGGCAGCAATACCAATACTACTATCATTATCTTTGATAAGAATACCAGCAGATGAGGCAACAACTCCTGTGATTTGAGATCCATCACCCTTAAAAGTTGTTGCAGTGATAAGACCAACAACAACATCGGGTGTTCCAATTAATCCTTGAGAGTTGACTGCAAGAGTGGCGATACCAGCAGTGGTTGCATAACCAGATACAGTAGATACACCAGCGAGTTGAGAATAGACTGACCTCTGAGAGTCTGTAGAAAGACCCGCTACAAAAGCATAGGTTCCTAATCCAGCAGTGTGAGCATACCCAGCAGTTCCTGTGATGTCACCAACCACATTACCAGTAAGAGTAGTAGCAGTTATATCTCCAACAGTAATGTCAGGCGTTGCAGTTAGTCCATATGCGAGAGCAGAACGAACAGATGATGATGCCGTACCAACAAGACTACCTGTTACTATACCAACAACATCACCTGTTAGTTGTCCTTGGAATCGTTTACCAGAAATCTCAACAGGAAGTTGAGAGTTAGATACACTACCTGATGTAAGGTTATCTAAATTTGTGTAGAATGATGCAGATTGGCCTCCAAGTTTATTGGAATCACTACTAATACCAGAAGTCTTGGCAAAACTAACTAGATTGTTAGCGTCACCAAAGACCGAGTATATTTCATTAAAATTTGCATTGACCTTTGTGGCTCCCTGTCTCAGGGTGTCACCAGTTCCATCATTACTGGCGGAACCAACGCCAATCGATTGTTTAGCCATTCTTTACAGGACTACTTTTATATTATTTAGACTATAGTTTAAATCCGCTGAATGAATTCTTTTTCATATCTTGTTTAATACCACCCACAACATAAGACTCTACCTCTGTTTCCTGTGGCGCAACCTGTAATCCCTTAGAGGATATCCAGTGTTGTGTCCAAGGCAATGGATTGTTTCTTAATGGTTGATCGTATACAGGATCTATTCCAAGAGCTTTCATTCTTTTGTTGGCAATCCATTCAACATATTGATTGAGTAGTTTGTTATTCAAACCAATCATAGAACCACCACTGAATAGGTACTCTGCCCACTCTTTCTCCTCTTCAACAGCATTTTTAAACATTGCAATTACATTGTTTCTTTCTTCCTTTGCAATCTCTTGCATCTCTGGATCATCACCATTCATCCAGTTCTTCATTATGTTTTGAGTGAGAACTAGGTGTTGGTTTTCGTCTCTGGAGATAAGGCTAATGATTTTTGCCGATCCTTCCATAAGCTTAAGTTCTCCAAAAGCAAACGAGCATGCGAAGGAGACATAGAACCTAATTCCTTCCAAGATATTGACGTTAGCGACGGCTCTATAGAGTTTTCTTTTGAGTTCATGTAGTGCGAAATCCTTTGCTTGTGAGTTTTCCCATCCATCTTTCCACAGATTACTTTGATCCCATTGATGGGCTTCATTTATAAATTCATCGTATGCCCGAGTTACTGAATTTGCTCGGTCTAAAATTCTCTCATCATTGAGAATGGTATCGAATACTTCGGATGGGTCGGGATACACATTCTTGATAATATATGTATATGATTTGGAGTGTATCATCTCCATAAATTGCCATACATTCATTGCAGATTCTAACTCTGGTAATGCACAATAAGGTGCAAAAGCCATTCCAGGCCCACGACCTTGTACAGAATCTAAAAGAATTTGGTATTTTAGATTTGATGTGAAGATGTGTTTCTGTTCTGGACGTAAAGATTGATAGTCTGATCTATCTTTCTGTAATGAAACCTCTTCTGGTCTCCAGAAATATCCAAGCATCTGAGTAGTAAGTCTATCAAATACTGGATACTTAAATGAATCATACCTCTGTACACCTAATGGCTTACCAAAAAACATGGGTTGTTTCTTAGTTTCAACTTCTTCTTTATTGAAGACGGTCATGCCGTCAGGTTTAGATGGTGCAAGAGTCACACTCTACCTCCTCTGATAATTCTGTGAATAGTTTTTCTAATTGTGGTTTCACTTCTTCTACATCATCTGGTTCGTCACTCTTCATATCATATGTGTTCTGATAGTATGAGGTCTTCCAACCATACTTGTATGTGGTTAAAAGATCCTGTGCCATCACAGAAATAGGCACTTCATTGTCTTCATAATTTTTGGGATTGTAACTCCAGTTTCCACTGATAGCCTGGTCAAAGAACTTCTGCATCACTGCAACTACTTTAATATATCCATCATTACTCTTCATATCCCAAAGAAGAGTATAGTTATTTTTCAAAGATCCATAAGACGGAACCACTTGTTTAAGAGGCCCTTTCTTTGACTTCTTAATGGACAGGTAATCTCTAGGTGGTTCAATTCCGTTTGTTGCGTTTGACACAACGGAACTACTTTCTGATGGCATCTGTGCGGACAGTGTTGAGTGCCTGAGACCGTGTTCCATGATAGATGTTCTAAGAGATTCCCAATCATGTTTTAATTCTACCTGTGTAATTTCATCTACATCGTTCTTATATGTATCAATTGGCAGAATTCCATCGGAGTATTTTGTACTATAAAAATCAGCACATGCACCTTTCTCTTTTGCAATCTGATTTGAAGATTTCAAAAGATAATATTGGAAACTCTCAGTGAGTCTGTGTACCGCATCCCAGGCGTCTTGTGAGTCATATTTCCACCCATGTTTAGCAAGATAATGAGCAAGACCAATATAACCCACTCCAAGGGATCTACGACCCAATGTGGCAACTTCAGCAGCTCTTACAGGATAATCTTGGTAGTCAATCAACTCCTCTAGAGATCTTACAGAAAGGTCACAGAGGTCTTCTAACTCTTCCAACCTAGTCAACTTACCTACATTGATAGCAGATAGGATACAGAGTGCAATCTCACCGTCTATGGCATCAATATGTTGGATGGGGTCAGTAGGTAAAGTAATCTCTTGACATAGGTTACTCATACTTACTTTATCTTTGAATGATGAATGTTCATTACAGTGATCAATATTCATGATATAGATACGACCTGTCTCTGATCTCTCCTTGAGGAGATCCATTATCAATTCCTGAGCTCCGATTGTGGTTCTGGGGATTGATTCATCATTTTCGTAACGGCAATATAACTCATCAAAGTCAGGGGTGCCAAAACTCTCAAACAAGTTAGGAACACTATGGGGAGAAAAAAGCGAGATCTCCTTATCTTGGATAAACCTTTCATAAAAGAGTTTTGAGATTTGGATTGAGTAGTCAAGTTTTCTGACACGATTGTCCTCCGTTCCTTTGTTGTTCTTCAAGACTAGGATGTCTTCTATTTCTTGGTGCCAGATGGGGAAGTGGACAGTCGCTGATCCACCTCTAATGCCATTTTGAGTGCAACATCTGACAGTTGCTTCAAACTTTTTGAGGAACGGTACAACGCCCGTGTGTTGAACTTCTCCACCCCTGATTTTACTGTTGATCCCACGGATGCGGCCTGCGTTGATACCGATCCCAGCCCTCTGAGCGACATAACGGCCAATGGCCATATCAGAAGTAAAAATACTATCCAAGGTGTCGTCAATATCAACCAGAACGCAAGACGCAAACTGCCGAATAGGCGTTCTAACACCTCCCATGATTGGGGTTGGGATGTTGATTTTATGTCGGGAAATGGCATTGTAGTAACGGGTAACGTAATCTAATCTGTTTTCTTCTGGATACTCTGCAAAGATAGTCATTGCAATGAGTAAGTACATGAACTGAGGCGTCTCGTAAACTCGTCCAGAACTCCTGTCCTGTACAAGATACTTGTCAACGACTTGTCTTAAACCAGCATAAGTGAACAAGTAGTCACGTTGATGGTCTATGATACTATCTAGAGTTTCAATCTCTGATTCTGTGTACTTTTTAAGTATATCCGCATCATATATCCCCTTTTCTATACCTCTTTTAATCTGTACTATTAATTTAGGAACTTCATGGATTCTACCGTAAAGATTTTTACGGAGACCAAAGAGAAGTAATCTAGCAGCAACATACTGATAATTTGGACAATCTAAATCTATTAGATCACTTGCTGACTTGACTAGTATTCCTTGAATTTCACTAGTTGAAATACCATCATAGAACTGTATTCCTGATTGTATCTCCACTTGACTTGCAGATACCCCTGCCAGTCCATCACATGCTAATTCGACCATCTTATGCATCTTCTCTAAGTCAAGAGGTTCAATAGAACCGTTCCTCTTGACTACTTTAGTACCATTGCTCATACTCGTTTCCAATCTTGTAATTTTAATTTGGCTTCTAATCCTTGGTAGATATTAGATTCTACCATCTTCTGCACATTTTGTCCACTGAGAACCATGTCATTGATATCTTTTTCAAGTATATTCTTAGGAAATATTACCACCCTATCCCCACTATTAATAGTGGTAGACAGTCTTTCTACTATTTGTTTGTTTCTTGGCTCGTTGTCATATATCCAAACAGGGTCAGTGATTCCCCATTTTTTGACATCACCATCTGCCCCACACATTGCGATTGAATTGGAAATGAATGTGGAGTCAAAAGGCCCTTCCGTGACGTAAACAGTTTTTGAAGTATTGATATTATCGAGACCATAAATCTTCGGAGCATCCTCCTCCAACATGATCGTAATGTACTTGATCTTGGATTTAGGAAGTAAAGACCTTCCTTGAAATCCTATAAGTGTTCCATTGTACCTAAGCGGAATGATGATTCTTGGTTCATCATTAGTAACATCATCAAATGTTTGCTTTTGTGCATTAGTCCACTCCTTGAAGTTTTTACAATAGTACATATTTTCTAGTATTTTACTAGAAATCTGTCTACTTTGTTCTAGATATATTCGAGCGGGATGTGATTTATTTAGACTGGCTATATTTTCTAAATCTATTGTAAATTTGTCTTTAATAAATATAGGTTTTGGTGCATCAAATTTAGGAGAGACAATGTTAGAACCTAGGCCTACAGTGCCTTTTTTGTACCTCTCCATAATATACTCTTTATGGAGAGTAGTATCTTGATCTTTAAGAAAATTACTAAAAGCTTTTGAAACACCACAGTTATGGCACTTGTAATTATAATCATTTTTTATAGGATATAAAAATCCCCTTGCTTTATTCTTATACTTACTAGAATCCCCACAGTAAGGGCATCTGAAATTGTATAATCCTCTACTCTTCTTTGAAAACTTTTGTAGTCTAGCTGATACTAAACTTATGTATTTCGTGTCTACTAGATCCAAGATCAACCACTCTTTGTGATTCTAGTATAACAGAATTCTGTTGAGTTTGCAACCCCTTCAAAATTCTCTGACCCATAGGACTTACGAGAATGGATATAATTCCTATACCACCAGCGATTGACCACATCTTCTTCTCTATAATCCTTAGGCGTTCTTCTACCTTCATTATATCTCTCTCACATCCCTTCTTAATTTCTACTGTTGAACGATCCAAGTCCTTGTGTAGTGCTTCTACCTTCTCAAAAAGAACTGCATCGATACGATCTTGTTTATCTAACTTCTCATTATGAACCGCAAGCAGTTGACCCATCTTTACAGAGTTCTCCTGTAAGGTGTCAACAACTTTTTCTAGTCTTTCTAATATCGCCGAGTTTATATCACTCATTTTCTTTTACGTTTCTGGGTTGCCTTTGCGGCTGTGTACCATCTTTTAATCATACCACCAAAAGGCAAATCATATCCAGCAGTGGGCCCCTTTGCATCTGAGTTCGCACCAAAACCACCACCAGTACCAGCGGCATTGGCAACCATCATCTCATCTAGGAAACTACCAAAAGTTTTCATAACTCCTTTAAGCACTGTAAACAAGTATCATCCATCGGTACATCATGCAACGTAGTCTTAGGATACTCAGGAAATCTACCTAAGTATACAACAAAAGTTTTAACAACAGGCCAAAGATCCTCATCTATCTTAAAAAACAGAAGGGGTGTGGCGGCCTCACCAAAAACATTATAGAGTATTATGAAGTGGTTGATAAGCAAATGGGCTTTTAAAACGCCAGTAGTTTTGTAGCGTTTCAAAAGCCTCTTTATCCATTTGAATCTTTTTAGATCCTCTTCAAAATCTTCCTTAGTGACTGCGTGAGGGTTTTCGTAATTCTTAATTGCAAAGATTACATAATTATTTTCATTCAGTTCAGAAAACTTCATCAATCATTTTATTCTGTATTATGTAGGTCGGTTATGCATCGACAGTAATTGATCCAGCAGCGGTTCCGATTGCTTCAACAGATGTAATTGTGGAGTTGGTAGATGTACCAGCATCCTTGATTGTTCCACTGTTCAATGCAAGTGGGTTTGCACCAATCGTTAGAACATCATTTTCATTAGTTGCAGCATTGTTCTGTGCAATTACTAATGTAAATACAAGTTCGTTAGAACCTGATCCACTAGCGTATGCAAGGGCATGTGGGCCACGACCTGATCCAGTACCTTGGTTTCCGTTGGTAACTGAAAGAGTTGGTGTTCCCCCTGATGTGTCTACGTCTACTGCTTCATTGAAACGAACTCTAGCTGACAATGTTCTGTCAGCAGCTGCAGCTGCACTCTTAGAAAATGCAGTTGTGATGAATTCTATTTCTGTAATGTCCGCAGCACCGATACTTGTAGCGAGTTCTCCGATTGCAACCAGAATCTCTGGGTCAGCGTTAGGATTATCGTTACCTGTTAATGCACCATTTTCCAACACCCAACCAGACTTTGTAGCAAAACATTGCTTCTTCTGTTCGTCGGTCAGAAACTTAGGCTTTGACTCGTCCGAGTCTGTTGCTCCCCAAAGAGGCATGGGCTTTTCTCCAAATTAAGACTATTTTCTAGTTTTATTTATTCAATAGCGCTTTTTCCAAAGCTTCAACTAACTGGTCGTCTACTTTGTTACCTGATTTGGCTGCTGCCTTCTTAAGTAGTCCAATAACAAACTCCTTAAGTTTATCTTCTAGATCTTCTGGGATCTTGTCTACTGCTGCATCAATGATTTTGATGGCAAATGGGAGTAAAAATTTAGTCATAATTAAACTTACATGTACTTCTCTATATATACGAGCAGTTTACAGGAAACTTTCAAACATTTTTTGTCGAAACTGTGGAGTCCAATCAATCACATATTTCCAGTTGTATTCTGATGGATTTATACCATTCAATACCTCTCCAGCACCCTCTTGAGCCATATTCCAGAAAGGAGTGTTATAGTCAGAACCATTGTAGTAGTGTAAGTTTATAAACTTTATAACCTCATCCATAACAGTCGTATACTTTTCATGGTCATAGTGTTTATTTTCTATACAATCAATGATTAATCCATTAATTAACCCATAACAACCTAATGATGTGGCCTGTATAGGTTCTAGGAACAAGGCACGATTACCGTTGACAAATATATTACCATCTTCATTTACTATGCTCTTGGCGTAGTAGTTCTTAAACTTAAACTGCCTACAATCTTCACTGAAATACTCTACTTGATACTCCCCTAAAAGGTTTATAAGATTAGATTGTGCTTCTAGTTCCGAAGTAACATCAGAGTTCCACAAGTAACCCCAACCAGTAGTTTTTTGTAGGGGTATACCAAACATCCACCCATGTTCATGAGCAATATGATATGTGTATTCCCAATCTCCAGGCGTAAATGATTTTACTACTATTCCTGAGTCAAGGTAAACTTTATCCGTGATAATGTAATCGGAATAATCTTCTGGATATCCCCTACAATCAATCACATAATCATATTTGTTGCCATCAACAGAGACTTCTTTACCTAAAGACTTTATCTCTTTTACAGTTTTAAGTCTTTCAGAGAAGTTAGGATACATCTCATGAAGTCTTGGTATTACAAACTGAGGCAACTTAGTAGTATCAAACTGTATACCATATGAACCAGAGGCAAATGGTATGAATCCCGCCTTGTTCCAATTTTTAAATTTTACACCATATTTTATAGTTGATCCTAGTTCCTCACTATCAAAATGATGTATATAATCTACACCACAACTCAAGGCATGAGGAAAATTTACCAAAGAAGACTCACCAACCTCTATAGGATTGATGAATCTACTGTGTATGAGATCAATCTTTACAAATTCTGGAAGTGTTTCCAACAGGTCAATAATACAATATAGTCCCGCTGTACCAGCACCGACTACCGCTACTTTCATTT
>VTLG01007413.1_pt1 | contig 10080 bp, 11 predicted proteins | sample 4694571 | NCBI WGS metagenome assembly VTLG01 (sample SAMN12604809, study PRJNA352737) | marine metagenome | biome: ENVO:00000447; feature: ENVO:00000209|ENVO:00000569|ENVO:01000036; material: ENVO:00002151; isolation source: viral sequences binned using virsorter ... | reverse complement strand
CGGGTATGAGCCATCTGATTTTTTGTTTGCAATATCGACCCAATTTTCCTTCACCCATGCACGTAATCCTTTTTTAGCCATTAGACTACACCTTTGTAGTACTCGACCATTCCGCCTTCAGCCTTTTTAGTACGCTTACCTTTTTTTCCTCCTGGTGTGATCTTTCCGCTACACACAGCGCTCGCATACATGTTAGGCATAGGCCGACGGGTAAACTTTAAATTTACGCTTCGCGGCCGCTTTTCCTCTAGGACATAGTTTTGCCATTATAACTCCTTGTTATACTCTTCCGCCTTTTTTCATGTAACCCATTTTGTTTCTTACATGTTTCGGAAGTTTTGCTAAACCAGGATTTTTCTTTTTATCTACTGGTTTTAATTTTTTCTTACTCTTACTTTTTTTCATTTAGTATCCTTTTGTTTTTTTCTATTGTTTTGCCAAGTTTATCTATACTCTTACCTGTTTTATCAAGAGTATTATCTAACTTGTCTTTTGCAGCTTTGAACTTTTGATCTATTTCAAATTTTTCAAAACTGTCTTTTGCTTTTTTCGCAATGGATTTTACTTGTTTTACAGTTTTTGCACCTGCTACTTTAACAAGTGGCTTTAGAACTTTGTAAGCGCTGTAATAATTTGACATTATTTTTTTCCTCCGTTACGAAAAATCTGTGTACCCTTTATACCAAAAATACTCGCCACGACAAGGATCCATAAATTCGTGAACCAGCTCGGAAGGGTAGAAAAATACTCAAAGAATAGTTTTACTTTGTCCATCGCTTCCGGATCATCACTTATCACCGCCCAAGCAAGCACAACTATCGGCGCGCTTAATATAAGCAAGACGAATTCGTCTTTCCAGTCCGATTGTCTAGCCTCAAGAAGTTTGCCCTGGTAAGCTTCCTCACCTTTCGCCATCTTCTCTGCATGCATTAACTGTGCATCAGACATCGCCATCTTAGTTTTTTGACGATTAGAATAAATTTTAGCGCCAGCTTGCAGCGCAATCCTTGCTAAACCAAACCACGCCATAATTAAAATAATTTTGCTGTCTTTTGCTTTTCTTTTAACACGCCTTTTTGTCCTTTTACGGCAAAAGTTTGTGTTTCTTGTGGGTTTGTCATCTCAACTTCAATGCCGCCAGTTTTAAAACCGTCTTTATTGATAAACTTGTTGTGATCAACTACCACTTTATCACCATTTTTTACTTTTTTCATGTTTTCTCCTTAATCTTCTATACCGATTACTGTATTACCTGCTCCAGACTTTGCAAGTGATACTCCAGCTCGTAGTTTAGCTAATTTTTCGTTTTGTTCAAGCTTTTCTTCTTGCGTATCTTTGTTCATCATCGCTCTCATACGATCTAAATCAATTCTTTGCTTGCCTTCACGCTCTTTTCTCTCATTTTCCATCGCTCTTAGGTCAACTTCTCTAGATTTTAGCTTCAATAATGGGTCTCCATCTAGTTGAGAGGTAATTTTGTTTTCTTCTTTTGCAAATTCTGCTGTCATTTCTGCAATTAACGTTGCTTTTCTGCCTTCTATTTTTTCTAAACTAGCTTTTATCTGTTGAGCAACCATAGGATCTTGCATTGCAACTTGTTGTAACTGTTGAACTTCTAATAATTCTTGTTGAAACTCTAATTGAACTTGCTCTTGAGCCATAATTGCGATGTGTTCAAGTATATTTTTTTGTATTGAGCCCATAACCATAGGTGCATTTCTAACCATATTGACTTGCATGAAGTTTAAATGCGCTTCTATGTGTGCTCTGTGATCTTGACCAGGAAAAGCTTGAAATGGTTTCATCGCTAATGCCTGAATATGTTCCATACTTGGGTCCATTGGCATTGGTGTTGCTGGCGCTGGTAGTATTGCGTTGATATTTTTTACACCGATCGCTTCATACATTGATCTGTATGCTTGATATAAATTATGAATTTGTGGATTTGATGTAGCTAATTGTAGTTGTGTTTGTGCCATTGATATTCTTTGTGTCTGTGAAAATATATTTGGATCAGCTACAGGTAAAATATCGACTCTATCATCAAAGTCCATCATTTTAACTGTCCGTGTTCCACCGACAACGTCGTATGGATATTCTTTTGGTAAGTAAGTTTTAAATACATCAGCTAATAATTTAAACTCTTGTTTTAAACCTACGTATAATCTTTTGTGAATCGCTGACATTACTCTTGAACCACGTTCTAATAACGCTACCGTTGTACCAACTGCAGCTTGTTGATTCATGTCGCCCACTTGTGCATCTGCGATAGCCGCGAAACGTTGACCTGCACCAACTACAATACCTAATAATTGTAAAAGGACCGGTGATGGTTCTTTGTATGGCAGAGTCATAAACTGATCTCGGATGTTGCCACCCGGAGCGTCTACATCTCTAAACTCTCCAGGTTGCAAGGGTTGTGCATCATCCCTAACTCTTATACCTCTAGACTTAAATCCAGCGGGTAAATTTGCTAATGTACCTGCATCTAATAATTGTCTTAATGCAGAAGTTGCAGTTCTAGATAATCCACCGATCATGTGAATTAATCCAAAACCATAGAATCCTAAACCTGGTAAAAATTTAAAATGCACAAAGTAATTAATTTTATTTTTTAGTGCATCACCTTCTTTGAAGTTTCTTCTGATAGATAAAATTTTTCTTGAACCTTCTTCAACAGTTACAACGTATGGAAGTTTAATTCCTGTTTGTTCGCCTGCTACATCAACATCTTCAAACCCTTCTAAATCTAAATTAACATGACACTCTAACAAAGTGTAAATGTCATCTTGTTTAGTTTGTTTAACACCTTCTAGTTCTTGTTCTTTTTTTGCAATATCATCTGTTTCCATTCCTGGCTGTGATAATTCTATATCAGAATAAAAACCATTTACTTGTTGTTTACGTAAATCATTCTCTGACATTTTGATGACGTGAACAACTGCTTCTGCATCATCTAAACTTGTTGCTGAGTAGGGTACCACCAGATCATCGGCAGGTATAAATTTAGAGACCGCCCTACCCAAAAGTTCATCGTAATAAACTTTCTTAAAAGTTGAACCGCTAAGGGGAAGATAAAACAGCATTTGGTCAAACTCCGGCTCGTATTCCTTCATCTGGTCCATGATCTGATAATTCATAAAATCTTTTACACGAGTAGACTGATCTTGTTTTTGTGGAGTCTGTGCTCCTAAAATTTGTGTTCTTACCGGACCATCAGCTGGTAATAATTCTTTGTAAGCTTGTGCTTGAAACTGAGTTACTGCTTCAGATAAAATAGGGTGTGTTACACCTGCAGCATTTCTAAATGGTTCTGTTCTTCTTTCGTATTTAAAACCAAGAAGATCTAAACCATTTCTGTATGTGTCTTCCCAGTCTTTTCTTGATGCTCTGTAATCTTTGTAATCAGCAACTAACTGTGAACCTAGTGGAGCAAGAATTGCTTCATCTAAAAGATCTGCTAAATTTTGAAAGTGTGATGTTGATTCTCCAACAACTGCGTTGGGATCGAATGATATTTCAGCACCACCATCTGGCATTTCTGTTACCTCGATGTCGGTCTTTTCTTTTGGTTCGTTTGGAATTTCGACTGTCTCGTTTGTGTTGATGTCTTCAACTTTCAATTCCGCTTCGTTTGGTAATCCTTTTTCTATTTCAGCCATAACGATATTCTATAAGTTTTGATATGCCTCTGCAATGCCTTGACTCATTGGTCCCCTTTTAGGTGGTGTTGTATCAGTTAATCCGCCTTTATAAAAGCCTTTTTTTATGTTCAATTCATCATCTATTTCTTTTATAGTTTGATCACTGACATCATCAAAATCATCAAAAGTACCATCTCTGCTAGGCACCTCTTGCATTTCATCATATTCATCAGGTGGTTTTTTACCTTTTGTAGTCTCATCTGCTCGACCTTTTTTAATGGTGAAAGATGATCTATCTTCAATCACATCATAAGCTTTATCACCACCCATTTGAATACCTGGTTTATCTTTGGTGACTCTAACATCTCCTGTAGCTAAATCTTCTACTAATTCATACTCGCTACCATCTTTACCTTTGTATATAGTCACTTCTTGTAAATCTTGTGTTTGTCTAGTTTTATCAGATGTGCCTAGTTTTTTAATTTTGTTTATTAACATCATAAGTTTTTCGACACCAAGTTTAGCTCCTTCTGTAGCCATGATTCCTACCTTTGATGCTGGTTCTGCAAGTTTTAAATATTTACCAACAAAAGGTATTGATGCGATACCAGCTAAAAGTTTCATAAATTTTCTTTTGCTTGGATCTACAGGACCACCTTCTTTAAAATTATAAACTAAACTATCATCAAAAAAAGGTTCTGCTCTTTCTTCAGCTAAAGCTTTTCTATCTGATATTTCTCTATCTATTTGTTTTTGCATCGCTGCATCTGGATCTACAGTTTCTGAGCCCTCTAAATATGGTGTGTAAAAGTCAGAGCTTAATCCAGACTCATCAGAATCTATCATTTGTCTAGTAAGAGCTTGTCTCTCAACAGGACTCATTCTCATTCTTCTTCTAATAGCTCTAGCCACTGGATCTAATGCAAGTGGACTTAATAATATTTCTCCTGGTGTATAACCTTGATCATACATTTGTTTCATAAGATATGCTTCTAAAGGTAAAGCAGCAACTCCTAAAACTTTTCCCACTCCTCTAAGTTTTCTACCTTGTGTAAAATCTTGTGGTATTGATTTTAAAAATTTTCCTGTTCCCTCTACAAATCTAGCACTGCCAGGTATTAATTCAGAGTATGCTCTAGGAGAACCCATTTTAGCAGCCGTTGCTATTTTAGCTTGGCCCACTGGTCTTTTAACAAACTCTAAACTTTGATCTAAAGTTTTTAGATCAGATGGAACTTTAAAAGAATATCCATGTCTCTTATAAACTTCATCAAACTTATCACCATATTTTTCATAAGCAGCTTTATTTTTAATTGCTTCTTTTGGTGGATCAAAACTAAATTCTAATACTCTAACTGGTAGTTGTCCTTTTTTTAAATTTTTATTTGCTTTCTTTGCAAAGTCTTTTGCTATTTTGTTATATTCAGAAGCTAATTTTTTCTTATCTGTTAAACTTTTTGCTTTTTGAATTCTATTTTCATACAGACTGGTTTGCCTATCTAAACTAATTCCTGATTCACCCTTTGGTAAAACTCCTTTCCTTTGATTAATATCTTCTCTTAATCCTTGTGCAAAAACACTATATGGTAATGAGTTAAATCTATATCCAGATCTTATATTCTTAACCATGTCTGTTTGATATTTAGACATACCTTCTTCTCTAGGTAATAAGTCTGCTATTTTTCTTTTTGTTTGAGAAACGGCGCCTTTTCCTGCTGACCCTTTCATGTCCATTTCTTTTGCAAAAGTTTCTTCTGCAGCTTTTCTTTGTAAGCCTCCTCCTATTCCTCCGTACAATCTACTAGAATCTATTTCACCTAAACCTAATCTAAGTTTACCTGTAGCTTTTATAATTTTATCATTTTTAAAAGACTCAGGTAAATATCTGTTACGCCCCGCATATTCTTCAATAAGTTGTCCCACTCTTCTAAGAGCCAAACTATCATCTACATCTATAACCTCTTTAACTGCTTTTGTTATTTTAGGTATATTACTCTCACCTCCAGCTAAAATTTTTTTGACTTTAGAGTTATCTAAATCTCTTAATTGTTTTTTAATTTTTTTATCTACCGTTCCTCCTTCTCCTGTTCCTAGAGGAACTAAATCACCTAACTTTCTTGCTTCTTTTTCAATCATGGTTTTCATTCCAATACCAAATTTATCTTTAACCATTTGATCAACTTCAACTCTAGTATACTTACCTGTCTTTAATAATTTTTTTGCGTATTCTAATCTTTTTTCAAACATCATTTTTCCGTATGGTGTTGCTGGAGCTTTTATTAAATTTTGTTTTATTTTTTCCACTATTTCTTTATTAGGTGGTTCATATAAAAATTTAGTTCCACCACTGCCTTTTCTATATACTCTAGTATCTGGTATAGTTTTAATACCAGCAGATTTTGCCAATCTAACTGTGTTTTTAAAATTTTTTAAATTAAGTCCTGGAATTTTATATTTTTCTAATTCTTTAGAAAATTCTACCGGTGTTAAATATCCTTTTTGAGCTTTTTTAGATTTATCAAGTACACTTTGTCTAAATTTTTTAGCATCTTTTAAAGTTTTAAAACCTGTTTTATATATTTTATTTCCGTATTTTGGATCATCAGATCCCATTTCAACACGATAACCATCTGCTGTTGGATAAATATTAGGTTCACCTGGCACAGTTTTTCCATAGAACATTACTCCTTCTTCTACAAAACCACCTGGTCTTCCCACAGGTCCACCTTGATTGAACATTTCTTTTACTTCATCAGGATTCTCTAATGCAGGTTTTGCTTTTTCAAAGTTAGCGTCTCTTATTTTTTTTAATTCTTTCTCTGGTTTTTTCTTAGGAAGCAGCGGTCCACGCTCCCCTTTTAATCTATCTAGTATCTCTATAAACATTTATCTTTTCCTAAACATTGTAGCGAGGCCACCGAATGCAAAACCGTCGAACACGTCTTTGCCTTCTTTTTCTATTTGTGTTTCAATAAGATCTAACAATTCTTTTCTATCATCATCAGATAATTGTTTGAACTCTTCACTCTTGCCTCCAATTAAATCTTTTGCGTATTGTTTGTTTTCTCTAGCACTATTTAATTTTATTTGTGTAGAGATACCACCTTTAACTCTTTTAGCTTCATCACCACCTAAAATAACTTTAGGTTTAAAACCTTTGAACATCTCAGCACTGCTCATGTTTCTTTTGACAACTCCCTCACCTTCTAATTTATTCACCAAATCATCTAGAGTTTCTATTCCTGATTCAGCTTGTTCTTTTTTTCTTGCAGCCATAGCTTCGACCACGGCTAGATCTTCTAGCTGTTTCTTTTCTGCAGGCGAAGGAAATCTTTTGTTTGATCTAACAAACTGCTTAAATAATTTATCTAGTGCAAATTTAAAAAAACTCATACTCATCAGTAGTATTCTATGTCCCTCCTAAAACTAGGATTTTCTAAATCCTCATCTTTATAATCTTCAGGGTGAGATACAAATCCGCCTTCTCTGAATCTACGAATAGCTTGTGTTGTGCTATCAACCAAGTCGTCGTGATCTCCGTACGGAAATGCAGCGCACTCCTCTATAACTTCTTCAGCAAACCTTTTTCTAGGCGCCCATATCATACCTGACTCAAAGAGCGGTGATACAGCGTTTACCCTAACATATTTATCGTTACCTCTGTTAGGACTGTAATTAACCACCGGTATACCCATCTGACGTAATTCATGTGTCAATGGCAAACCAGAAGCCTTAGACTCTATCACAACTGTCTCAGGTTTCCAATAGTTGTATTGCTCTAATGCCTTTCTTCTCAGCTCAGGAAACTCAAACCTATCTTTTAATGCATCAAGTAATATCAAGTGATCTGGCCCATCAGGGTCTGGTTTAAACACACCCCATGTTGTTATAGCTGAATAATCTGACGTTTCTTTTTTAGTAAAAGCTGTATCGTATGACTGAATAATATGTTTCAAAGGTGGTATCGTTTCTGATTTCCACTCTCTCCACCATTCACGTTTAATGATTGCCCCCTCTTCTGATGATGGTTCTTGCATCCATTGTGCATTCCATTTAGCCACGGACAGCGAAGCTTTAACAGATTCTAATTCTTTTAGTTTCCAGAACTGTGGCCACACAGGTTTACCTGACGGCATGATAGCTGGAAACTCTATGACATCCCACTTGTCTGATTTTATATCTGTAGTTTGTGCCTCGATTAGTTTTGCGGTCAAATCGTTTTGTGACCAACGAGTCATAACAACAACAATAACTCCACCAGGTTGAAGACGTTGTCTTGGTCCTGATGTGTACCACTCGTATGCTTTTTCTAATGACTCAGGATTGAGAGCATCTTGTTCCGAGTGTGGGTCATCGATAATCAACAAGTCCGCACCACGGCCCGTGATTGCTGCTCCAACACCGGCTGCAAAATATTCACCGCCCTGTTCTGTCTCCCATTTACCCGCGGCCTGCGAATCTTGTTTTAATTTTGTCTGAAAAAATTTTTGATAATCTGGTTGATCAATTAATCCTTTTGCTTTTCTACCGAACCGTATAGCGAGCTCCGTGGTATGTGTGGTTTGAATTATTTTTAAATTAGGAAACTTACCAACCATCCATGCAGGAAGAAAGTTAGACGCAAATTCTGATTTGGTATGCCTGGGTGGCATATTAATAATCAATCTTTTTAATTTGCCTTTTGAAATTTTATTAAATTTATCTGCAATCTCTCTATGATGTTTACCTTCAATAAAGTTTGGCCATAGCTCTTTTACAAAAGCTAAGAAATCATTTTCAATTTTTTCTTTTTTTTCTAGGATTCCTAGTGCAAGATGATAACGAATATACTCGTCCCCCTCTTCAGGATCCCAATTTTCTACATGTTTTTGTAGCTCTTCTACTGTTTTCATATGTAACCTTTTTTCATTTTTACCCCCTACGTATGCGTAAATCAAGCTATATAGGGCTATGTATGTGGGACCCCTTTTGTATTTTAGGGGGTGGGTGGGCCCGCAATCAGCAAGTTTGTCAAGTCATTAGGATCCATTAGTAGTGGGTGGGTGGGCCCGCAAGCAACAAGCGGAGCGCCCCGCAGGGGCGCTCCGCTGTTAATTATTTATTGTGTGTGATTAGTCTAATAAGACCATATATGCTTTGGCGTTATGCTTCATAAACCAATCTAATAGGTTTCGCATTTCTTGCCAGTGCTTAGATGCACCCTCGCCAAGTTCTTTATCCTCAAGAGTAGCGAGTGCTTCGTGATAAAATATCTTATCGTGTTTATCCGCTTCCTCTTTTGTTAGTTCAATAGATTCACCTGTGAATCTATTTCGTCTTGTGTAGTCGTGATTATCTTTCTGTGTCATAGTCCCATATTATCCTATATCATCAGCAATGTCAATCCTTTGTAAAGTTTTATATCTATAATAATTATTTCCGTTTTCTCTTATACCGTAAGTACCCTCAGCAACTCTACGTTCCGTTATGAATGGTATCGGTCTACGGTTCGCGATATCTTGCACGTGATTATTCAGCCATTCGTTCGCGCAAGTTTGACTACAAAAGATTTCAAAGCTTGGTTGCCAACGGCTTGTCCCTATTTCAAAGGACGCATAACGTCCTCTAAGTTTGCCGGTTGACTTTTGCCAACGGTCCTTTGTTGACTTTGTATGACAATCAGGACCTTGGCAATAATGTTTGTTAGGCATTTAAACTTTTTCCCTTTTGTAGTTCAATAAATGATTGACCACTCGCGCAACGATAACCGGCTCTATCTCTATCGTAATAAATAATATAGCCATTACCTATCTTGCACTTGTTATCCCACATACCATTTCTTTTTATAACTTTGCCTTTGTATTTTTTTGGTTGATATAGGATTGTAAAATAAACTGCGTTCTTTAATTTCTCTAACACAGTTTCCGCGTCTGATTGTTTTATCATTGTGTCCTTTCTCTTTCTGTTATGTATGGGATTTTATATTAAATCCCATACATAGTCAAGTGTTAATTTACACTTTGTTTTTCGTATTGTAGTCTTGCCTTAATCTTATCCTCTCTTGATACATTTTTATTTTTCATACCCTTGATTAAGTTTGCAAGATTTGTTGGATTGTAGATTGTTAAACCTGTTGAGTTTGTTCTAACAAGTTCAGCTTCATCTAATTCTATTCCAAGTTCTTTCGCTAACTCAATACCCTCACTTAAATATCTGTATGCTTTCAATCCGATTTTTAATTGTTCGGCTTGTTTCATAATACTATCAATCCAAGTCTGGTGTGTTGAAACAACTTTTGCTTTTGCTTCTCGCCAAGCAAGAAAGATATTGTATTCATCTTTTGTGCAAGCGATTGCTCTTGACCTACAATGGCTAGTTCCAATAACATCAAGATTGAATTGCTCGTTATAGTTTCTTTCCATACCTATCTCGTTATCATTTCCGTATCTTGACTTAC
>VTLG01017300.1_pt1 | contig 10081 bp, 14 predicted proteins | sample 4694571 | NCBI WGS metagenome assembly VTLG01 (sample SAMN12604809, study PRJNA352737) | marine metagenome | biome: ENVO:00000447; feature: ENVO:00000209|ENVO:00000569|ENVO:01000036; material: ENVO:00002151; isolation source: viral sequences binned using virsorter ... | reverse complement strand
GTTTACTCTGATCATTGTCGAAGTATCTAATAGCTTCTTCCCAAGTATCTACTACTTCATCTGATACTTTTCGCCATTGTGCTAATCGTGACTTCCACAACTTACCATTAGCTTTAGATATAGGAATCTTACTGTCACCTACTACTTGGTATGTAGGTTGACGCTTACGACGAGTAGGTTTCTTATCGAGTGATTGGTCGATATTGTTTTCTACATCAGTCGGGATTTGGTCTTCATCAGCCATTTTACTTACCTTGTGCTTTCAACATATTAGATATAGCCTGTAAATATTGTTCACGCGGAAACATTTCTAATTGCTGCGGATCGACTGGGCCTTGTTTAGCTCCGATTCTTCTTTGTCTAGATAATTCGTCCATAGTCCTACTCGGACCTTCTGTGAGTTTTGGTCTAGCTACTTGACTTTCAACAGTCTGTCTTCCAAGTCCTCCACCTCTTTTTGCTTGTGCCGCCGCAGCTTCTATAGCCTGTAATAATCTATTATCACCACTAGCTTTTGCTTGTTTATATAATTCTCTTAGTTGATTTAGTGTAGTTGATTGTCTTTCACCTTGTCCTACTGAACCATAAAGTAATTCATCAATAAGATTAGCTAATTTCTCTGGATCTGGTCTAGGCCAATTTTTCATATTCTTAGGAACTATTGGAGCTTGTTTGGTTGCCCTACCAACTTGCGAAGCTGTTCTAGATATTGGAGAGGCTATCTCTCTATTTACATTTCCTAAGAACGCCTGAATTTCTTCTTGTGTAGCTGGTTGTCCAGTTACACGGCCTTTTGCAACATCCTCTACTGTTTTTGGTCCCTGTACTACTGTTTGTTTTAAGTTTTCTACGGTAAGTGGAGTAAACTCTTCTCCCTCAACTCTTGGTTTGCCTTTACCATATTGCTCCATCGAAATATCAGCTTCTTTTGCTGTTGTAACTCTATTAGTAAATTCTTCAAGTATTTCCCGATGAGCTTCTACGTCTGGCTTTTGTTTTGTTTGTTTGAGCCATTGACTATACATACTTCTAACATCATTGAGCATTTTATCATGTTCTGCTCCCATGATATCAAGGTCTTGCATTCTTCTTACTACATTAGGATCAGATTCAACACTTAGTTCGTTAGCCATTTCACGGCTAGTAACTATATCGTCTTCTCTACTAATAGGTTGTGGAGATTGTTTACTCTTTTCAATATCTACTCTTCCAGCCCCTCTAGCTGCTCCTGTAGGCAATTGTTTTGTAGGAATATTGCGGCCTTCTGGTACGACAGAAACTTGGCTCTTGAGAGGTAATTCATCTACACCAGGAATTTCATCTGCTGCTTTTACTCTTGTCTGTTCTTCTCCAAATACTTTAATAGGAGAATCAGTTCTCTCTATGTTTCCAGGTGTCTTACTAAGATCACCTTCTCGTATTTGTTTCTTAGTATAATATTGTCGGCCTTTTTTCTTTTGAATAGTTGCTGGTCGGGTAGCATATTTGGTGTCTATTCTTTTCCCTGGTTCTACATTTAGGAATGCAGTAAGATCTTTCTTAACAGCTTTTATTGCTTCCTCTTCGTTCCAACCTTTTTGTACTAGTTCTTCTATTCCTGGGTGATGAGTTCCATCTGGACTATTCCAACCTTCAAGCATCTTCTTACTAGGTAAACCTTCAAATGCTTGTTCTGGAGCTTTCATTGCTCTGGACTCAGTAAATCCTAGTACTTCCTCCATTGTTGGATCACCACGTAAACTTTCTGAAGTTGCTCCTTCCTCAAATATTTGTTGTCTTGGATTAGGCTTACCACCAATTATAGCTTCTTTAGCTCTTCTTGGATCGGTTGCAGCATGTAGCCCAACAACATCCTCGAAACTAGCAGTTGGGGTAGCTTCTCCAGCACCAAGTTGACCTTCTAATCTCTCAACATTTTTTTGCAGCATACTAGTTCCCATAGGTGTATCTACAGGACTTAGTGCAGTAGTAGGAATTTCATCTAGAGCCGTTTGTGGTACAGCCTGTTGTTCTCGTAATGGTTTAATAGATTCTTGAGATCGTCTTATGACCTCATCCAAAAGTTGAGACTCTTGGACTTGCTTAGTCTTTGTTACATCCTCGGCTGCTCTTGCCGCACCCCAATCTTTCCACGGTCCTTTTGGTGGGTTAAGAAATTGGTTTATAATTGCTTTTATTTGTGCGGCACTAGCCATACCTTAGATTCCTCGTAGCTTCTGGCAAATCACGCTCTCCCCACTTACGCCAGCCAACTTCTTTATCTTCTTGCGGTGCAATTAACTTAGAAATGTTAGGACGATGAGACAACATGTATTTAATTGTATCCATCGCGTGGTCATCTCTATCTACAGGAATATCTAGTATATCCCCACGAGGATCACGTTTCCAGTAATAAGAAGTGAATTCATTAGCTACGAACTCCAGACGATCACTTACATAAATGTATGGAGCATTGTAAATCCCAGTAATGGGATTCTGGTGATTCCTTTGTGGTATTAAGTACTGAGATACTTTTACTATACCATTAGCAATATCGTTATTACCTCTAGTACAGTATATACCATCATCACGGAACATATCAGCAATAGATCGTCCAACTGTTCCTTTGTTAACACCTTTACGTCTAAAGATATCTGGGTCTGAGTACATGTGGTTATCATAAGGAATCTTATAATGATTCCTACATTCAGTAATCTTATTAGCTTGTATCTCTAGTGGAGTTTCTTTTTCGTATCCACCATCTAGTAGAAATACATTCCCATGTAAATCAACGAACCCACATATGTAACAGTAAGGTACTGCTAGTCCATAGTCGTAACCTTCAAGGTGAGCTATCTCTGCTCCTTGAGTTATCAACTTGTTATAGTAGTTAGTTATACTTTCGTGGGACATAACATGGACTGACTCATCGAAGGAAGGATAGATAAGTCCTTCATAACTTGCCCACTGTCCTAACAAGAATCTATCTCGCATCTGTCCGTGATAAGATGCTTCTAGTGTCTTAATAAAGTCAGGTTCTAGATTCTCTTTGTTCTCGTAAGTACTTCCTTCAAATAATCCAATTATGGGAGTAGGAAGGCTATCCTCATTTAATAAAGCCTTCCCAGTTTCATCAGTTTCACACATGAGTTTGTCATTAACTATCTTACGATCTAAATCGTGTAGTGGTTTGACTAACTCTCTATATACCCAGTTACGTGTTGGGTTACATGTAATTAGTAACCAACGTGGCCCAGTACTAGGCATTGACGGATCGTTACCCTCATATGTAGCCATACCTCGAAGACGGCCAAGTAAATCTAACAGATCTTTGTGAACAATTTCTGGATCTTCAATTTGATCCACAACAACAAAGTCATAAGTCGCTGATAGTAAGTTACTCGTCGTCGCGTCATTAGCATTTTTCCCCTGTTGAGCGATATATCGAAAGTTGATGGTCGATCCGTTTTTGAGCGTACATGTATTTGATCCATTCGCACTCTTAGGGAACGATTTAATCCAATCTTTGGGACACCACTTTAGAAACTCTTTTCTTAGTGTGTCGTTTAATTTGGGATAAGTTGATCTAGCCATAAGCGCATTACAGCCAGGATAATCTTTTGCGAGTTCTATTGCTTTAATACAAACGTTAGCGGTTTTACCATTAGCAAATCCACCACCATACAATTGTATTTTGGCACGAGACTTCTGGAATCTATCTTGTAGACTCCTCTCGAAAAGACGGAATGTAGGCATTAGCCCTAATCTATTTTGGACCAATCAGTATTAGCTAGTGCAGTAGTACTAGTAAGATCTGTACGTTGACCAATATAGTTTTGATCAGCAGTAGTATCTGTACCTTTTTGTCCTACAAATGATGGAACAGTAGTACCTGAAAGCGCACTAGCTACAACACTCACACGACTATATTCATTCTCTGGTCCTGAACCAATTTGTCCACCACCATTACCACTTAGTTCTCTTACTGTCGCCATTACATAACTCCTTCGGGTGTTATATCTATTGTTGGGATATCTTGTTCTTCTTTTTTGACGTACTCAATCCGTAAACCGCCTTCAACTTTGTGACGATGCTCCACGATATCAGCGGGGCGATGACCAGCACGATCAAGAATATTATTAGCAGCAGATAGACGGGTTCCAATTCCCATTTCCGAATCGTTAACAGTATCAACAAACAATTGTGCAGATGTCTTAGAGTTTAATACAAATAAGTCTCGTACTTCAGTTGTATCAGAATGGATGATAGATTGAACTAAATTTTGCTGCAACTCATTATATACATTATTCATCTTTATATTATGTACTTGTTCTTGAGATAGACTAAGTACACTCCCGATATCCTTATCAGATAAACCGAACACTGAATAAGCCATAACAAGACTTAGGGTATTCATTTGTTCTGTTGGGAGGGGTAAGTCAGCTATTCTTTTTCTAGCAGCGACAATATCCCGTTGAATTTCCCTGGTGTTGGGAACTTCAACGAGAATATTATCTTTAAGTATCTTACCGTCTAACGGGTTTATCTTAGTACCGTCAGCAAGAACTAAAGGTTCTGTGCCAATTGGTAATGGCATTAACCACCAACTGCGCCCATGTAACGCTTCATTAAGTCATTAGTATTGGCTTGCGGTGCTGCCGCTGCTGGTGGTGCAGGTCGATTAAACATATTCATTATAGATTGTAGTATTGGTGAATCTGCTCCAATTACTGATGGTGTTTCGTTAGTTGGTGTAGTAGGCCTAACTGGAGGCGTAGTTGTTGTTTGTCCTGGCCTTCTAACATCTCTACCACCAGTTCTAGGACTTACTCTAGGAGCAGTTCCCCTAGTTGGAACTTGAGGAACTACATTATCCATGTATTCCCTTTCATTCATCGGCCTTCTTTCTCCACGTAAATCTCCAGCATCATCACCAGTAGCTGGAACAGTATTTGCTCCAGCACCTTGTCTAGCTGTTTCCGCAGCAGTAGGAACTGGTGACTCAGATGGAGCCATATCTGTATCGACATCTTTTCCCATTAATTCAGCTAACCAAGCCATAAGACGATTACCTGGATTATTTGCTGGTAAATCCAAATTAGGGGCTTGCCCACTAAGATATGTATCTACACCTTGTAACCCCCTATTATATGCTGCTGCATCTTCAGGAGTCATTGTTGCAGTAACATCAGGCGCACTAGTATCCATTACATTCCTAGCAAGAGCTTGTGGATCTGCTGTAACTAGTTCGTCAATAGGATTTTGACTAGTCGGATCTATATAAGGAAATTCTGTTTGTGGAGGTGTAGGTTTAACGGGAGGAAGTCTATTTACCATCTTAGGAGGTGCACCTGAAGGATCACCTTCTATACTAGCTCCTTCTAGAGATGGATAATATCCTTCGGGATCACTAGCACCTAGATTTACATTATCCCAAACATCTCCTACTCCTCCAGCTTCTTGATCTATATCTTCTTGAAGAGTGCCAGTTTGGATTCCTGTTTCACGAGTTGGCATTCCCGTACCTATCTGGACTTGTGGCATGTAAGTTCCCCAACCACTCTTACCAGATTCAAGTGCTTGTGGAGCATGAACTGGATCAATTTGAGTTTCGTGAGGTAAACTAGTCTCTCTACCAGGAGTAAAAGAAGTACCAAGAAGATTAGCAATACCCTGACTAATTCCAGGCGCAGCATCTGCTGGATTAGGTGCAGGATTTCCTTGTGCGTCTACATATTGTCCTTGGGGGTTATATCCAGCATTCATCAGATGGTTTCTCCTTTACCGCCACCACCATTACCCGAAGCATCAGTTGGATAAGTAGCGGGTGCACGATTAGCACGACTACCAGAAGGAATAACTTCTGTTTGCATCGCTGTTACATCAGCAGAAGTAACAGCACGAGAAGTGTTAGCACTTGCATCATCCTTATCACTATTAATAGTCAAGTCCATCGTTTCGTTGGCAGTAGTACCTCTAACTCCACCGAAGTTGTTGGCATTTAAATTAACAGTGTGATCAACCTGTGTAGTAGTGACACTTGCAGTTGTAGAAGGAGAAGAATCAGTTAACAAGGTGCTAAGTATCTCTCCGTAATTCCTCATACCGCGTTTACGGAGAAGTCTCATCAAGTGATACCTATTAGGAGAACGAGCGTTTAGAAACTCATAAGTAGCGTTGGTATCATTGGGGCCATATGTGGATGACTCCCAAAATTCTGTACTAGTAGCCATAACTCTTCCTTTCGTTGTTTTGTCAGTGGCGATTAGTGAGGTTGATTATATTATTATCCGTCCCTGCTTTTGTTGGTAAATATCATATATCAGAATAACCGTCAAATCTATTGTTAATTACACGGGCAACGCAGTTGCCCGATTATTGCCCGACCTACCACTAGATTCCTAGCGTTATTTTGCACACAATCATATTCCGCATTTGGGGGGATGATGGATCTGACTATAGCAGCAGCGAGAAACTGCAACACCCCAACTTTGGAACAACGGGGGGAGTTCCAATTACTAACATCCCCACCCCCCACTAACAAAGTGTACCGATAGATCTCGCGTAATGCTTCTGTGTTATGTGTAGTTGTTAGGAAGAAACAGAAGCAGTCTGTGCGGCAACACCGTGTGAATTGCTTCTGTGTTCTATGAATCGGTTAGGAAGTTCTAGCCGCTATTAACCATAGGAGAATACAATGCGAAAGATCGAAACCAATTACGGCAACGAAAACATCGCCGCTCAGAAGTTGGAAATTGGCATTCGCAAGACGCCAACCGGCAAAGTCTACGGCCACGTCTGGTTCCCAACACGGAACACCAACTTCCGCACAAAGTTGTTGCCGGAAGTAGAGCTTGACACATTGAAAGTCTTTGTCACTGCAACGGCAAAGCACGTCAAGACCAATAACTTTAACTTCACCAACGAACATGGTGAAACACAGTGGCATAAGTTCGATCCCACTGCACCATCCATCTAATATCAACCAATGGGAAGTTGGAGCAATCCAGCTTCCCATTTTCGCATGAAACTAGCATGAAGGAGTTGAACCAATGCTACATACAATCGATAGATACACAGCCAGAGACTTAAAGGCTGCATACACATCCTTATACCAACCCGAAGATTTCAGGGCCGAGATCGAGCGCGAGATAGACAGGCGCAAGTTCGCAGAACGACTCGACATAGATTATCCAATCAGTACCACATACGAATAACATATAACTGGAAGTTGGCAGTAGTCAGCTTCCAGTTTTATTTTTAACTGGTATTTGCAGCCTCGTGATTCGGCATGTGTGTCATATGCGCTAAGTTGAAGCATAAAGCAACAATAACGAGCATTAAAAGGTGTATTAGGGGCTAATAATACTCCCCTACCCACAACCTAGCATTATCAACACCTTACTAATCACAGACACAAGGGGATAATGAATGAAAGTTATTATTAACACGCTATATATGGTAGTTATGTTGGCTTTCGTGGATAGATCTCGTCCGTCATCATGTCTCTGCTTCACCCGTCTTGCCTAGATGCTTCTGTGTGCTGTGGTTGTGTTTGGTAAATTAAATGGAGGTTAATATGTATACATATGATGAAGTTATTTATTCGGATTTGTTTAAAGATGCCAATGGATGGCGTCCACGTAACGACTTCTATGCGGAGTCCACAACCCCAGAACGCAAACAGCAACTCTGGGATGAGATGCTTAAAGATCTCAAACGAGCTAATGGAGGTTAATATGACAGATCAAGATTTAGAGAACACTAAAAGTTTCATGTATGTAATAGATGAAGCTGTGAAATGGGGATTAACATGTGAAGTAGTAACTGACATGTGCAAGGAACTAAACATCACAACAGAGCAACTAGCTATAAAAGCTAATGGTGCAGCAATGGATTGGGACATATAGGAGGTTAACATGAAATTAAAAGAAGCCTGTGAATTAGCATTTACATGTGGACTAAACACTGTTGATGAAGCCGTAGCTAATGTAGATCATTTAGCTACAAGAATATTCGAGTGGAAGAACATGAATAAAGAATTAGCCGAGCTATACAAAGAAGCTGAAGGCTTATACTCAACACCCGTTAGTGATCATGTAGACGTCAAAGCTCTAGCAGAAGAAGAAAGAGCATACTTTAAAGCACTAAAAGAGAAAGAAGGTTAACATGAAAGCATTAGCATTCTTAACAGGGTCAGCATGTCTGATCCTGTTCATCGTAACAATAGTAGTAATGCTATTAATAGACATGCCAATAACCGACACGTTAGAGATAGAAGGAGTTGGCTTATTACTAATGGCATTACCAATCATAGGAATGGGTCTAGTGATAGCATCATATGAAGTCGATACCATAAGGATTGAAAGGAAAAACGATGACTAACATACAACACATAAGATGCGTAGTTAAAGTTGATGGTCAAATAGAATCAATCTTAGAAGGTGAAGCATCAATAATATTTGATCACGTTGAGGAAACTCTTCAAGCATACGAAGAAGACACTGAGTCTGAAATACAACTAATAATAACTCACCCTCATCACACAAATAAATACAAACACCTAATAGAAATGGCTGATGAGGCTAATAAAACCGTAGTAATTAAGGAGAAAATCTAGCCACGTTCGGTTGGTGGTGGTGGGTAGATGCTTCTGTGTTTTGTTGATTCACTTGTTGGAGGTAAAAGATGAATGAGCTTAAAAAAGAAATACCATTGAGTAATGAATATACAACTTACTGCGTGTGGGTAGAGCCTATGCCTGATGAGAAAAGACAACGACTCACCAAACGTAATGAACCAATTCAAACTGTAGCCTTAGATCATCCTAAAAGAAAATACATGGAGGATGAAGAAGTCCGTGAAGCACTACGCGAATACAGTGATCACGGATTTGAAGCGTTACCTGATTGGCTACAACGTGAGTTAAAAGCAAGAGATTTACCTCATGAAATAAGAATGCCTACTGAGTTTGAACAGTGGGAAACGGTAAGTGATGCAAGAGAACATCGCATAGTAAATAAGGAACTTAACATTCAAGACTATCTTGACCATTACAAAGGAAAGAGGAACTACAATCATGTTTAATGCAGCAGAATTTATCAACGATCTAGAAGTTAATAACGATGATGAAGATAAGAAGCGAATTGAAGACTCAATTGAGCTTAATCATCTTATCTATAATAACCAATGGACAGTCCGGCAAGTATGCTACAGCATAGCATGGGGTATGCTTAGTCATCTTAACCACCTCGGAAATAATTTACTTCCAAAAGCAGAGCAACGAATCAATCAACTAGAAGGCAATGGCATATTAAGTGAGTCCGATATAACAGTCGGATGGGGAAAGAAATATGCTAACGAAGATAAACCACATATCAACGATGAGATTTCGGTAAACCAACAAGTTGATAACCAAAAAACCCACGTAGATGAAATAAAAGAACGAATGAAAACTGTAGCAATATCATTCGTACTTAATCGTGACGAACACGATGAATTATCTATGCAATTAAATCAGTTATCGTTCAAAGGCATTCAGAATCGGAGTGCACAGAAACGAACAGCTACAGGCTAACTACAACATCACCTGAGTATGTGAATAAACTACTCACTTTTTAATCACACATAATTGGAGGTTATTATGGCTGAAGAAATTAAAACTCGTGACGAACTCATGGCTGATGCTGAACGCTGGATAAATAAAGGTATCAAGCTCGAAGCTGATGGCAAATCGGAGAAGATGGTTAGTATGTGTATTGATAAAGCTATCGGATTCGAGAACGAAGCATTAGCTATAAAGTAATGTGACTAAGATCGGAGTGTGACCCGCACTTGGCAACAGAATAGCTACTACAAGGCATGGGTGGAGGCAAACGTGGAAGCGCAAAGGTCCACAATATGAAAAGAAAATGAAAAATGAATGGGAGATAGCAGTAAAATGTTATCTCCCATTCTATATTTTTTATGGTAGATCCACCCTTCGTGACTGAGGCTAAATATTATGGCTAGACCTATACCACTTAAGATTAATATACAGTCACCTATTCGTGACCTACGGGTAGATAGTTTTGATAAGCAAACATACATCGGACCAGCTACA
>VTLG01015583.1_pt1 | contig 10081 bp, 12 predicted proteins | sample 4694571 | NCBI WGS metagenome assembly VTLG01 (sample SAMN12604809, study PRJNA352737) | marine metagenome | biome: ENVO:00000447; feature: ENVO:00000209|ENVO:00000569|ENVO:01000036; material: ENVO:00002151; isolation source: viral sequences binned using virsorter ... | reverse complement strand
ATTAGTAAAGGAACTCGAAGGCAAAGTTGTTCAAGAGATGTATTCTATGATGAAACTGATGATCATGCTTTAGATTTTCTGTTAAATGAAGAAACTGCTTTTGGTTTTAGAATAGATATAACTGGTGGTGCAGATTCTGACACTTCATTTAAGATGAGAATACCTTCTTTTGGTACTAATTACGTCCATAGAGGTTATCAATCTGACACAAGAACTAAGTTATTTATTGGTGATACTGATAACGATTCTAATGCAACAAAAGATAACACAGCAAGTCATGGATCTTATGCTCACTTAACTTCTGACCTAGCTCTTGGAGTCCATCAATTTGGAGCAAATGCCGTTACAGGACAAACTGGGTATACCAATGGTTTTGACATAGCCACCCCAATCCACACTTCGTCCCACTACCAAACCTTTGAAACCCCATTCCTTCATGAGCTAGTTGGTGGTGACAGAAATTTGGAACAGCATACTTTAGTTTGTAGTCCAGATGGGAAAACTTGGGATGAGGTGACAAGGGATGTGAGTTATATAGGGGATAGTGTAAAGGTAAGCACTTCTACTGATACACATTCAACTTCTGATTCTCAAATACAGGTGTTTGATGAATGGCGTGGGGTACGAGACACTTATAAACATTCATTTAATAAGGATTTTGCTATAGCCTATGATCGATTAATTTGTTTAGTCTCAGGTATGTATAAAATAGAAGCTCAAACTTATCGTACAGACACAATAGCACATCTTGATATTAAAATAAATGGTACAGACGTTCATTCTTCTCATGGAGGGTCTTCAAGTCATGATACTCCAAATACTTCTATAATCCTTCCCCTCAAAAGAGGTGATTATGTACAATGTGAAGGAGGTTGGCAGGGTACGACTAATCGGTCTAATTATCAAATAACGAGGATGTAGATAGTATGTACATATCACACAGAAATAATATAATACAATCCATTCATGAAGTAGAATGGCAATGCAGAAGGAAGGCTAAAGGTTTAGACAAATCTGCTTACTGGACTTGGTTAGCTACTGTAACTTCTGGTGATCCACCTGTCTCTGATTTTAGTGGTGAAGATTACGAGATCGTAGAAACCGATGCACCCCTTAGTTATGAGTCTGTAGACGATAAAGGTTTCCCGATTACAATAAGTTTTAATACTTCTGGTCACATACATAGCACAATAGATAAAGGTACTTGTTACCACTTAAAATGGGATGCCACTAATAAAGTAATAGTAAAGGATGACGTATCTTTAGAGGAGTGCAATAAAGCGCAAGAGTGGAAAAGTGTACGTCAGTCTCGCAATCGGAGGTTAGCAGAAACCGATTACTTAGGATTAAGTGATAACACTTTAACAGATCCTTATAAAGCGTACAGAGATGAGTTAAGGAAGATACCTCAAACTCAAACAGACCCGTTTAATATAACGTGGCCCGTCAAACCTAGTTGATGAATCAAGCCCATAAGGACTTAGAACGATCAATTGAGGAACAGTTTGACCGTTTTGATTCCGCAAAAAGAAAATACGAAGTTACTCGCACGTTAGACGATTATATTGATTGCATAAATCGGTTACCACATATTGCAGACTTAGTGACTTGTTTAAAAATAGAATCACTAAAAGCAGAAGGTAAATTCCCACTAAACTAATGCCGAATCCAGCCGAAGCATATTACTATTATCCTACAGCAAAAGAGATGCCTATGGACACTTCTATGATTGACCAAACTTTTATGGTCTTAGATAAATACGGTGTTTCTTTTTTCACCGTCTTGTGCGCTTTCTGGTTCATCCTTTATTTAACAAAACAGTCAGCAAAAGAGAGAGAACAGTTTTGGAAGAAAGACGCTGAAAATGATGAACGTCTGATCAACTTAGTACAAGCAAGTTCAGACGCACTTCTTCAAGTAAAGATTGCTTTAGAGCAAAACACGCAAGCTATGCGTGAATTTATTAGATATCGAAAGGACTAATGGAAGAGATTATAGAAAAGAAAACAATTAAAGGTGAAAAAAATAAACCCGAAAGACGTTCTGTAAACGAAATAATACAGATAATGCGGGCTTTTTTTAGAGCATTAATCGCATTAGCAACCTTAGTTCTTTTTGCTTATGTTGTCCATTCTATGATCAGTTTAGGAACAGATGAGTTAAGTTCAACGTCACACTCAATTTTGCAACTTTTGCTAGGTAGCTTTATTTCCATAATTAGTGGAATTGCTACGTTCTACTATGCTGGCGGGGAAGGTGATATAGTCCCGTCTGAAGATAAACCTAAAGACGAAAACAAAGAAGATGTTAGAAACATTCCTGCTTAATATGGTAAGAGAGTTAGTTGTCTCAAAGGCTCAGAACTTAGTGGCAGAGCAAGTGGAAGAACTAATTCCTGAAGAACACCAAGAAACTTTAAACAGTATTGTTGATAAAATGGATGACAATTCGTTTAACAACGTAAAAGATTTCTTGCGTGGCTAAGATTACAAAAAACTTTAGTTTAAAAGAGTTTACTAATAGCCAGAGTGCTACCCGTTTGGGTATCACAAACCAGCCCGAAACGGAGCATCTAATAAACATTTGCGCCCTCGCAAATAACATACTTCAGCCCGTTCGAGAGCAGTTTGGAATAGTAACGATCTCAAGCGGGTACAGATCACCAGAATTAAACTCTCATCCGTCAATAAATGGGTCTAATAAAAGTCAGCATTGTAAAGGTCAAGCAAGTGACTTTGAGTGTTTTAGTGTCAGTAATTTAGAGTTGGCAGAGTGGATTAAAAACAATCTCGATTTTGACCAACTCATTTTAGAGTTTTATGACCCCGAAGAAGGTCCAAATTCTGGTTGGATTCATTGCAGTTACAATATAGGAGGTAACCGCAAACAAGTGTTAACGGCAAAACGTATTGACGGGAAAGTTAAATACGAAGAAGGATTATGCCCTTAGTAGATTTAGAATTACCCGCAGGGGTATACAGAAACGGTACTAAACTACAGTCTAAAGGACGTTGGTATGATGCCAATATGGTGCGTTGGAGAAACGGAAGATTACGTCCTATTGGCGGTTGGTTGCAAACAACAGCTACTAATCTTACCGAAGTGGGGAGAAGTATGTTTGCTTGGCGGGACAATTCCCTAAACAAACTACTTGCTATTGGTACGTCTGCAAAACTTTATATCTACTCTGGGACTACGGGTACTCCGTATGATGCTACTCCGTCTGGGTTTTCTGCAGGAAGATCAACCGCACTTGTTGGTTTAGGTTTTGGTGCAGGACCGTTTAATGGAGCAACGGTTGATACGTCTGTAACAGCTACAGATATTAAGATAGGTTCGTCAACAACTATTGTTTCAACATCAACTGATTTTAGGACTTACTTTTCTTCCCCCGATCTGATACAAGCGTCTGGTTTTACTAATTCTGCAAACAACAAAAGCTACACAAATAGTCATAGGGTAACAAATGTTGCAGAGAACACGTTAACCATAGACGGGACACTATCAACGGCTGGTGCAGATGGATCAGTTGGACAATCCATTACACTTTCCAAAGCAAGAGGTTTTGGTGAAGATTTAAATTCTGGAACGTCTTTAGTTTTAGGTGCAAATACTTGGTCTTTTGATCACTTTGGAGAAATCTTAGTTGCATTAAGTAAATCTGACGGGAAAATTTACAATTGGAATCCGTCTGGTCTTGCGTCTGAAACTGATGCCGTAATTACTACAAATGCACCTATTAATAACTCTGGAATTATTGTTTCTAAGGAACGGTTTTTAATTTGTATTGGTGCAGGAGGTAATCCGAAGAAAGTGCAATGGGCTGATCAAGAAAGTCTGACAACGTGGACCCCTACCGCAACGAATCAAGCGGGTAGTTTTGAGTTGGAAACGTCTGGTTCTTTGGAAGTCGCAAAGCGGGTTGGAGACAGAATACTTTGTTTTTCTACTGTAGACGTACACGCATTAGATTACGTTGGACCCCCGTATGTCTACGGACGTTCTAAAGTAGGTGACGCTTGCGGGGTCATATCACCGCAAGCCGTAGCAACGGTAAGAAGTATTGCAGTATGGATGAGTTACGGATCGTTCTTCTACTATGACGGAGTCGTTAAGAATTTAAAGTGTGATGTAAACGCATATATTTTTGACGATATAAACAAACTTCAGCAATCAAAAGTCTTTGCAGTTACGAATCAACAATACAACGAAGTGTGGTGGTTTTATCAGTCAAAATCGTCTGACGAAGTTGATAAATACGTCATCTGGAACTATGAGGAAAATTGGTGGAGTATTGGCGAAATGCCCCGTACTACGATGATGGATTCTGGTATCTTTGATGACCCTATTGGAATCGGGACTGACTATAAAATGTATCTGCATGAACAAACACCATCTACGGCAAGTAGGGCAGATGATATTGGCCCCCCTTCAAGTGCATCTAATATGTGTCTTAGGGATCGGTCTTTAGTTAGGGGTCTTGATTCAACAACTGAAGACGCTTTTGTTTACGTTGAATCTGGTCCGTTTGAAATGGGTGACAGGATTATGCAGGGTAAACAGATCCTTACTGATATCGAAAGCGGGACTAATGGTTTGAGAATTAAGTTTAAGACTCAATTAACTCCTAACGGGACTGAAACTGAATCTACGTCTTACCCGATTGAGACTGACGGGTTTACGGATATTAGAATACAAGGTCGAGAAGTTAGTATGGTAGTAGAAAGTCCGTTTGACCAAAATTGGGATTTGGGGAGAAACCGTATGGACGTAAAAGCGTTAGGTAAACGATGAAGTATCTACCTCCTCCTCCAAATACTTATGACGTTGAATACTTTAGTAAGTTAAGAGATTCGTTAACAGAGATAGGCAATAATAACCTAGAACTAAACTCTGACAACTTTATTGAAGACGGGTCTTTATGCTTAAAATCACCTAATGGAACGTGGTTTAGATTAACCGTTGATAACTCTGGAAATGTATCAACATCTACGATAACCGTTGACTCTGCAAATGTACCAATCCAATCAACAAATCCTTACGCATGACGTACTAGAACACGCAAGAAAATACATAGAACCAATTTTAAACGAGTTAAAGACTCATTTATGGGAAGATATCGTTGACGGATTAATAAAAAAAAGATTTCACTTAATACCCTTAAAAAACTCTGCACTTATTTGCGAGTTTATACAGTACCCCCGTTTAAAAGCACTCAACATATTTTTGGCAGGGGGTGACTTGAAAGAACTAGAAACACTTAACCCGCACTTAATGGATTGGGCAAGAGATTGTGGTGCAGACAGAATAGAAATAAGGGGCAGAATCGGTTGGTTAAAACTATTTAAAAAAGAGTTAGATTACGACAAGACTTTCATCCAAATAAGTAGGGACTTATGAATCTATACGGATCACTATCAAACGGGAAAATGGTTGACCCCGTAATGATGCGGAAAATGGCTATGCAGATGCAGAAGCAGGGTAGAAAGGGTGACACTATGCTTGCCCACATAAACCCTCAAGAAGCAAGAATGCTGAAGCGTAGGGGTGGATCTGGAACCATAAACCCTATGACGGGTCTGCCAGAGTATTATACGGGGGGGATAGACGTTGATGATGACGGAAATGTGACAACCGTTGACGATAGTGGAAATGTTACGGGTTCCTATGATGATGCTTCTTCTTACGATGACGGTTATTACGGGGGTACGGGTGACGAAACAGACCCACGAGCAGATAACGATTATTACGAGTACACACCTTCAGAACAAGAAGTAGTCAATCAAGCAATTGCGTCTTCTCAATCTGGTGGAGGTGGAGACGGTGGAGGAGGATTAACCCCACAACAAACGGGACAATCTGGAGTTACCCCAGAACCAGAACCAGACCCTTACTCTGAAGAAGGATTTAATCGGTCATTAAGAGAGTCAGCAAGTAACCTCCCCGATTTTGTTGGTTATGACGGGGAAGTAGTTGCGCCCGATCCGCAAGATATGCTGGACGCACAAGCGGGTATTCGGGGTATGCAAACGGCTGGTAGAGATCCTGTAACGGGTGAGTTTACAGATATCCAACAAGCCCAAGGAGTTGCTCAAGATACGATGGGTATGATCCCGTCTCAAATTAGTGCAAACCAAATAACTGCAAGCGGGTTATCTCCTCAAACGCAGGGATTCCAAAACCAATACGTCCAATCTGTTTTAGACCCTCAACTAGAAGCTATTGAGAGCCAACGTGCTAAAGCTATGGCAAATATCAGTAGCGGGGCCAGACGGGTAGGTGCATTTGGTGGAGATCGTCAAGCGTTGATGGAAGGACAGGCCAATAAAGACGCTATGAAGTTGGCTGGTCAAGCGACAAATCGTGCGTATTCAGATGCTTTTACGTCTGCCCAAAATACTGCACTAAAAAGTGCGTTGGCAAATCAAGCATACGGTTTGCAGGGTCAAATTGCGTCTGGAAATTTAGGTCTTGCAGGAATGGATCGTTTTACGTCTTTAGGTGATCTTAGTAGGGGCAGAAGTTATCAAGATATCAATTCATTAATGGGTATCGGTCAAGACGCAAGAGGACGGGCTGATATGCAGAACCGTTTCAATTTAGGTGAGTTTATGCGGGAGCAAGATCACCCCTACAAAAAATTACAAGCACAAGGGGCGATTGGTGCGTCACTACCAATTAAACAAGAGCAAACTTACTATCCTTCTAGCGGAGGTGGAAAAGGTGGAGGGTTATTCTGATGCAATACAAATACAATGACTCTTTAGACAGAGCAACAAGGGCAGAGTGGGCAGAGTATTTAAAAAGTATCGGGCAACCTTTCGTTGAGCCAACAAAAGAAGACCTAATTACTTTAGGAATAGAAAAAAGATTAGGGATGCACGATGGTAAAACCGCACTTGCAGACCAAGGAAGTCTTTTTGACAAGTACGGCAATAAGAAAGTTACGTCTAAACAACAATTTAACCCTTTAAGTGGCAATATTGCGTCAGTAAGTGAAGACGCAATTATGGGTGACGATTCTATAGAAGATTTTACGGGGCAAGGACCGTATTTTGATGCTGAATCTGCTATGAATGAATTTGCAGATGCAGACCCGTTAGACACAACAACTCCAAACGAATTAGCGTTTTTAAATGACGAAATATTAGAGTCTGGGATGCCCAGAAGTGAACTCGCAAGTAGAGTCAAATCGATGAACTTGTCTGGTAAAAGTATGCCACGCCAAACGCCTTTTGATGAAAGAATAGAAACGGGTCAACTTGCTTTAGATATGGGTTTCGGAGGTGAAAACGTACCTATAAAACAACCTCCTGCTTTAGCTGGATCTGATTATGTAGACTTTGGGTTTCCTAGTGGACCCACTTCTCCCGCTATGACTGCACAAGAGCAAGCATTAGCGCAAAGTACCAGAGGGATTGACGTAGACTCACAAGGGAATTTGATCCCATTCACAGAACCTTCATCTGCGTCACCGTTATCTGGTGACCCCGCACTTTATTACGATACCCCCAGACCGTCTATGACGGCAAAGGCTGACGATTGGTATGACAGTTTTTCCAAAAACTTTAATAAAGATGCGTCTTCAGATGCTTTCCTTTTAGGATCTCAACTAATAAATACCTATGACAAAGATCCGCTACTAGGAGAAGATATTGGAGGAGGGTCTTTAGCAGGAATCACGCAGGGAGGTTTTACGGGTGCAGGATTAGGTTCTCAATTTGGCCCCAAAGGTGCGTTAATTGGTGCAGGGATCGGGGCAACGGCTGGTCTTCTAGGAGGGTTTGATCGAAGTAGTCCTGAACCCTATACAGAGACAAAAATCATTCGGGGATCGGGAATGGCGTTTCCTCAAATGCAGTCCTCAAACTACTACCAAGGTTTGATCTAATGGCAAACGGGAATTATATGGAAAGTATGTACCCGTCTATGATGGGATTGGGTACTTATATGTCTAATCTGCCCCAATATTCTCAACAACGGACCCCTTACCCTAGAGATATCAGAAACGATCAACTACGGGCGTTTGGTGACTCCTTACGGGCGTATATGCAAGCCGTTCCTCAACGTACTCAAATGCGTCAGCAACGGGAACAGTTGCGGATCGATAGGGAAAGACAGAGAAAAGCAGATGAAAGGCAACAAAGATTAGACCAGAGACAAGACGAACTATTCCCGTTACAAAAAGAGCTTCAGCAAATACAAATTAATACCGCAAAAAGGAACAATTTAAGTTCAGAACTTGAATACAGACAAAAGTTAAGACGTAAAAGCTTATTTGACAACTATTCTAAATATGTAACCGATAACATACCCGAAGGAGAGTTGAGGGATAGGTTCTTAAAAATGGACCCGTCTGCAGGGATTCCCAGAATAGAAAAATATATTGACGCATCATTCACAAGACCCGCAAAACCGTCTGAACTTGCTAAAAGATTTAGTGCGCTTGCACCACTTATTACAGTTAACGATTTAACGGGTGAGAAAAAATACCCTCCCGATTTAGGTAAGTTGGTTGAGGAAATAAACAAAGACCAGCAAGAAGGTTACCGTCCTGCAACGGATCAAGAAAGAAAAGATGCAGGGGTAACGAATCCTAGAACAATAATGCAAGTTCACCCTGACGGGAAGACCAACCCTAAGTATCCTCCCAGATTTTATAACCAAGGAGAAGCACCTAAGAAATTTACTGCAGAAAAAATGCAGGGTTATCTTGCAAGAGGTAGGGGTGATGCTGAATTTCAAGGAACACCAGAATACGAACAGGCATATGTTAATGAATACCTAAAGAAAAAACCCGTTGAAAGGGTTGCAAAAAATGGTCAACGGTATATTGATTATGTTGACCAGCCTTTACCAGACCCTGAAATTCAACCGTATCCTACAAATCTAGCAAATGTATTAGCAGAAAAAGCAAAACAACCGATTGTAAGCAGAGAGAAAACTTTACCGCAACCTTTCATCACCCAAAATGCTTTCATAGCACAATCCGCTAAAACGTTAAAAGTTCAACTAAAAAAACTGAAAGACCACTTAAATACTTACGGAGTTAAAAAGTTTGGTACTGAAGCGGGTGTTCAGTCTAATATCCGTCAGAACATCTTTGGTGCGTTGCAAGTAATTAAAAATTTAGGTGTACCAACGGGACGGGATGTTGAGTTAGTTGCAAAAGAAATTATGGACCCAACTGAATTAAGTCTGCAGAATTGGATTAAAGCAGGGGGTGACGAAAGAAGTTATGTTATTTCTCAAATTGATGAGCTTGAGAAAAACGCAAATATGTATCTGGCAGACGCTAGAAGCATTATTGAAGAGGGTACGGGTTTATCTTACGAAGATTTACTGGAAGCAAGAAAATTAGACCCTAAGAAGAAATTAGGTGCAACGGGTTTTGAAAATGCAGTAGATGGAGCAGGGGAATAATGGCTGAACCTAGAAAAAGAAATTTGTCTGAAGAGATTGAGCTTACGTTAAAGGATCTTCCTGTTTCGATGTTGGATAACAACCAACCAAACCAAGGCCAATATGACCCAAAGCATCCTAATTTAAGTAAGACTGCAGATTATGTTGCCAGATCTCTTATGGATGGATTAAAGCAAGAAGACGGTTCTGTAAGACCCGTCAGAATTGACCAATTGCGTGACTACTTAAACTCCAAAGGTTTCCCGTCTATTAAAGTTTTTGTCGAGTCTTTGGGGAAAGCATATGACATAACTGTTCCTATCCAGAACGGGTTAATGTTTGGACTAAAAAGTGAAATTCAAGCAGGAGTAGAGTCTCTTTATAATGGCAAAAATTATAGAGAAAATTATAGGGACCGTATCTTACAATCAAAGTTGTATGAAATGGAAAACCCTAATAAGACGATGGTTGGAGAAGTAGCAGGAGGTTTGTCAACGGGGATACCCGTAGGTATGGCATTAGAAAAACAGTTGGCAAAAACTGCTTTAGGATCTGTTCAACGTAATCTTAAAAACCCGTTGACTTATGCTGGGAAATCTACTCCCGCAATGACTGCAGGATTGGCAGAGGGTGCAGTAGTAGGATTTGGAACAGACACGCAAGATACCCTCACCCGCTT
>VTLG01003905.1_pt1 | contig 10081 bp, 9 predicted proteins | sample 4694571 | NCBI WGS metagenome assembly VTLG01 (sample SAMN12604809, study PRJNA352737) | marine metagenome | biome: ENVO:00000447; feature: ENVO:00000209|ENVO:00000569|ENVO:01000036; material: ENVO:00002151; isolation source: viral sequences binned using virsorter ... | reverse complement strand
TGGTTGTGTCGTCAACATTAAGACTATTGTTGAGAGCAGGGGTATAATCAAGAACACCAGCCATCTGAAGTGCAGAAGCAACATCAGCGGAGCAGATGAGCATATTACCCTTGCCGCGACGAGTCTGTTGACCAATCGCATTGGCATCACGCTCGATAGCGAACATAAGACCCTTGAACTTCTCAACTGACCAACGACCATTTGAGTCGGTGTCCAGATCAAAGATACCAGCAGTTGTCGTATTAACCTGAGCACCAGCAACAGCGGTGACATACAGGGAACGAACTACCTCACGGTTGATTTCCGCGAGAATTTCAGAACTAAGAATATTCGCAAGTTCTGTCTCGGCGTCTAAACCGTGGATTGCCTTCAAGTCTTGAGCCAACTCCATCGTATACTCGGCCTTGAGGGCGCGAGACACGGCAGTAACAGTTGACTTCTCGATTGAGAAGGCCATCTGAGCAAAAGCGTTTGTGGAACTGTCACCCAACGCCTCAGCCTGAGCAGTTGTCATACCAGTAGCACTTGTGTAAGTACCAGCAGAAGGACTGTCGTTCAGAACCGCAGGATTAGTTTCAGTTGCACCAACATCACCACCACCGATAGTACCGGCGGCGTTCTGGTTCGATGCACCGGCTTTACCAGGCATAGCTTCGTCAACCAGAGCCTCGGCACCATCTTGCGACAGGAACGAGGAACGCATTGCAAAGATAAGACCCGTTGGGCCCGTCATTGGTTGCACACCACATACGTCATAAGCAATCAGGTTAGGCATTGCGCGACGAACCAATGAGATCAAAATTGGGTCCCATGTATCCATCTGCCCACCAGACATAGCATTGACAGGTGCGACTTCTCCAAGAAAACCACGGTCTTCCCTAAGAGCTTTTTCTTGATTTTCCAAGATGACTGTGGTAACTGCCCGCTTGTAAGAATCCTCAATCTTAGGAAGATCGGGGTGTTCTAGGACTGGCTGCCACTTTTCTTGTAGATGTTCTGTTTGAAACATTGTGTTTCTCCTTTTAATTTACATCCGTTAATATAATGTTTTATGCACTCGCCTTTTGATTACGACTGATGGCCGACATATACGATTTCATTGCATCTGTCGTATCAACGTCCTGTGCGGTGCTACCATCTTCATCACCAAATATCTCATCACTTGTACTAGATGGTTGAGACTTCGGGAAATAACTTTCTTTCAGTGTATCAAGTTTCTCACGGAAAGAAGCTTCATTCCCAAAGTCCACATCTTGAGTAAGTGATTTGAACTTTTCAATTTCGGTATCGGCTAAATCTTCAGAAACTTCGGAAATAACCTGCTCCCTGACTAGTTTTTCATTAGAAGATGTAAGATCAACACTCTTCTGCATTGCCTCGTTCAACTTCTCTTCTAGCTCAGAAATCTTTTCTGACTGTGCTTCCAGAACGTCATACTTCTCGTCTGGAACGTCAATGTAATGGTCTTCAAACAATTGTTTCAATCCAGAAATAAAGTCTTCTGCAATCTCACCCTTTAAACCACGCTCGATTGCCAACTCGTTTTCTTTAGTCCATTCCTCCACAACATAATTGAGGTATGTATCGACCTTTTCAGCCATCTCTTCCTTGAAAGTCTCCATTTCGGTTTCTTTCTCAGATTTTGACTCTTCCTCAATCCGCTCAATCTCTGAACGAATCTTAGATTTGACTGCGGCTTCAAAAATTGTTGCAGCCTTCTCTTTAAACTCTTCGGAAAGTTCCTCACCCTCGACAAGAGCTTCAACATCTTCCTTAACATTGATCGACTTAATTTTCTCTTCGATCTCTGCCTTCTGGTCTTCAAGTTTCTTCAACTCTTCTTCAGTCGCAGCATTCTCTGCTTCATCAAGTTTAGCAGAATGAGCAGCAAGCATCTCTTCAATGTCTGACTTCTTCATCTTGCCAATCTGCTCTAAAGCTTGGGCCTTAGTCATCTTTTTATTCTCCTTGAGCTCCTCGCCATCATGGTCGATTTCGTCACCAGCAGCAAGTTTCTGAGGAGTATCTGCTTTACCAGCACTCTTCTGTTGAGCATCACCACTTACGGGTTTTGCGTCTTTTGCGGCAACATCTGTTGGTGAAGACTTATCATCTGGTTCGACTGTAGCCTTACCACCGTCTTTTGCTTTCTCGCCTTCGACTTTTTCTGCCTTGTCAGTACCAGCAACATTAGCCTTTGGGTCTTTAGCGTTGGAGACACTATCTCCAGCATTATCTGAACCCAATCCAAGGTCTGCTGCCTTACCTAAAGGTTTCTCTGAGGCTTCTTCTAGTTCTGCGAGAACTTCTGCCTCAAGTTCTTCAATCGTTTTTTCTAATTCGGACATAGGTTTGTCTCCTTACCTTGTGTTATTATATTTATAAATTATAATTTCTTGAGGAACTTTGCAAACTCCAAAGCCTCAACTTTTGCATCCCTTTGACGCTTTTTAACATCAAATTTCCGCCTTAACTCGACAAGTTCTGCTTCTACTAACGCTCCATTGTTCCAAACCCACTCTTTTCCTTCCATAATACCTTCTACGAAAGCATTAGGTGCGGAAGGGTCTGCAACAATATCAGCAGCAGTTGCGAGATAAAAGTCATCTCTCACATAATTAGCACCATTTTTCTGGTCTAAACTACCCATGCCTCTAGAAGAAACACCCAACTTACCACCTTCATCCATGATATTTTTAACAATTTCGCCCATTGGGGTTCCCATAATTTTTGCTTCGCCAATAAAATTCTTGCCATCTGGATACAATTCTGTAACCATATGAGATACACGCTCCAGATTAACGGTTGGCCCGTCTGGATGCCCTAACTCTCCATAAGCACGTTTTTCATTGATGAATTTCTTATTGTACCTACCAACTTCTTTTTCAAGAACCTCCATAGGATATACTCGACCATTACGGTTCTTAATGTCTGCCTGAAGAAAAATACCCTTAATCTTGTAGCTCTTGCCACCGTTCTCTTTTGCTTCGGTGATGTATTCTACTTCTTCTACAGCTTCTGAAAATAATTTTACTGTATCCATGTTTATCCCCTACGATGTAAAGTTCACATCTTTACGCAATTCAATAATCATTGAACCAGAACAGTTACGGAAACTTGCCTCAAGATCGCCAGAAGTTGCAGTTGTGTTTGTTGCGTTGTTAGTTATTGGGCCCGCAGTTCCGTCATAATGCCCTGTACCAGCAAGATTGATTGCAAGTGTATCAGATGAGGCACCCACAAATTCAATAAACGCCCAGTTTTTATCATCATCTGCAAGTCCGGCAGTGATTTGCCACCAAATGCGAGTGATATCCAACAAGGCACCGTTTGCGTGACCGGCAAGGCCAGAAGCATCTAGAATATTTTGATTTGATGCGGCAGAGTCATCCCAATTAACCAAAATAGTTACTTTACCGCCTGCGCCGGAAGCATTTACTGCCGTATCTTTTAATGTTCTGGTTGCAACAGCCATACTCTAACTCCTTAGATTGATAACATTTCTTTTTCAAAATAATTCATAAGTTCCTTTTCGGAAACTTTAAATTTTTTTGATACTTCGCGTATAGTTTTCTCAAAAGTATTTAGGAAATCGGAAGGTTTAGAATCCATAATTCCGAAAATTTGATCAACAGCATCCTTCATCTTCGGAGACAATTTCTTATACTGCCGAGATTTTTTATGTTCATCCCTTTCAAGTACGGTTGAACCATACACTCCTTCAAGTGTCTTCATCAGTTTCCTCTGGCTCTGGGGATATATTACTTACAAAATTTGCCGAAATCTCTTTTCTTTTTATCTCAAGAGCATCACCTACCTTTGTTGACACAGACGCTGTAAAAGATTTTTCTGCTTCTATATTATTGTTGGATATAATTGCATCTACAAATTCTCTACTCATTTTTTTCTCCCTTTCTTCACATGAAATTCTTTATCATCTTCTACTGGTTCTTCTTCGGGTGGTTCTTCACCTTCGGGTGGAGCATCTGGGTCTACACCAGCAACAGACATTTTAACCCTATCTGCAGCCGACATTGTTGGATCAATAGGTTCATCACCCGGCCCAGTTGGAATTCTCTGAATTCCATCTCCGCCATCAGGTACAACAATTCCGCCATCCAATGGATCAGTCTCAATCTCTTTCTTAATCTGATCACGCATTTCTTGAATTTCTGTATCATTCATACGCAATACTTTCTTCAATACATATTCCTTACTGAAGAATGTTCCAATATAAGCTTCAACTGTCTGCAATTGATTAAGTCTATTTTCTAAAAGTTCTGCATCCTTTAATTCTGCAAAATGGCCATCCGCAAGAAAATCATACTGAATATGTTCTTGTATTTCCGGCCAATCCTCTGGAGCAATTATTCCTTTAAGGAGAAGCTGGGTTTTGAGAACGTCAGTGAATAGGGGAGAGAATTTCTTTCGTATTCGCTGTACAAATTTTGTGAATTTAAGTTCATCTCTGGTAATTTCAGTTGATCGTCCAAGAGAGAATCCTTGCTCAGATTCAAGTCTTGAAATCGGCACGTTAAGTGAACGATATAGTTTTCGTTGGAAGTATACGATATCATCTATTTCTCCCAGATTAGAACCGCCAGGCAAAGTAGAAATTTCTGTTCCTCTACCACCTTCACGGCGAGGAAGCCAAAAATCTTCTAACATACTCATATGATTTCGGTCATCACGAATCTCGCCTGTAGTAGCATCGTACACAAGTTTGTTGCGATAACGATTCATTACATCTTTGAGATATTGTTCTGCTTTTACTTTCGGTAGATTACCAACATCAATATAAAAAATTCTACGTTCTGGAGCTCTTGATATACGATAGATAACAAGTGCATCTTCAATCATACGCAACTGATTAACAGGTTTTATTGCTTTATGTAAATAAGAAACTACTCGACCACTATTACCATCAATCAAACCAGAAGGAACGTAAGTAATTGAATCTGCTGATATTTTTAATCCCTGATTGGTTCCACCCATTCCAGCAGCACCCAAGCCTTTCTCATTGTATACAAAATATTCATCAATCTTTTCAGTCATCTCAACACCAGATTTTCTATCCAAATCCTTTTTGACTTCTCTGACCTTTTTGATTTTGGTTGAATCAATATATCTTAATTCAGTGATACCCCTTCTTGGATTTTTAGTATCAATAATCTTATGATAAAAAATTCTACCATCAACATACCAACGCCTAAAAACGTCATGACCTTTTCGTTCAAAATTTAGAAGCCGTAAAACTTCATCAAATTCTGCTCGAATTTTCCTTTTAATTTTATCTGGGTAAGGTAAACGATCTAAAGAAATTTCTATTGCTTGATCGTTTTGATTGGAAACAATACCTTCATTCACGATATCCTCAATAGCAGTATCACATTCTGCTTGTTGAGCAATATCACGATATCTCCGAATTAAATCTAAATCGGATCGCTCTCTACCATCTGTGTCAAGAATTTGTCCAAAGAAACCGCCACCAGCTACATCAATAGTGCCGTCATCAGGAGTGGGAGTGGAGAATGTTCTTTCTCCACCCTTATCCCTATTTGATCTTTGGATATTAAATCCAAAAAGTTCTGCCATAATAACTCCTACTAGTATGTGTAGACTATTTAGTAGGTATCAAATTAGAAGTTGACGCCCGAAGCCTCAAAATGTTGATATCTCCAAGTTACCTCAAATTCTTCAATGGCATCAGCAGCGTCACTTGTAAGATCAATAGCAGCAATTGTTGTTGGCCATGAATTTCTAAAAATATAACTCTTTAGAATTGTATCATCCCTATCCAAATGTTCTACAAACAAATCAGTCTGATAATCTGCTGGCGCAATAACTCCCGTCCCTGCAGCAAGGTCGTTGATACCATTAGCCCACCTCTCCATCGCATTACGAACCATGAAATCCGTATCATTCATGAAAGTAGTAGTCCAAGGATCATCAAAACTCCTATCTCCAGCAATATAAATTGACCTACCACGAAACGGTATGGCAATTTCTGTCAAAGTTTGGCCAGGAAGGTTTGATGCCCTTACAAGAAAAGACGTTCTACGAACATCAAGTCCAATTGCAATGCCTGTGGGTGGAGTAATTGTTACTCGAAATTGATTGGCACGAGCACCACCACCAATTAGATTAGCTTTGAAGTCATCTATCTGTGCCATGATTAACCTCCTACCTCACTAAACGATACACCTGTTCGCACAGCGATAAAGTTTAGTGTGATGAAGTTAATCGACCTAGCGGGTTTAATGTAAATATCTCCAATAAACTCGTTTCTATCAATAACCTCACCTGTGTTGTTTGTACTGTCACATACAACCTTGAAGTCGAAGATACCACGGCGACCCTGTACATCTCGTAAGAAAGGTTCAACCATGTTACGGAACTGAGCCCGTGTAAACTCATCGTTGAACTCAAAGAGCATGTACTTAGCAGCAGTTGCGATTGCTTTCTCAAGAACCAAGAACAACCTACGCACGTTAATTCGATCAAACGCACTTGGTTTCGCAAGAGCAGTCTTATCACCAAAGAGTGTTACACCTTGGCCTGGGAAATTAACAACAGGATTAATTCGAGCCTTGTAAAGAATATCTCTGGCTGCCTTATCTGGATTGAAGGACAATTTAATTGCACCCCTTACAGAACCACGATTATAACCAGCAGGAGAGAACCAAGGATCAGCAACATTATCTGTATATGCACAAAGTCCAGCAGTATCACCGCACATTGGCACCATTCGATATACGTCATTGTATTTGTCATACATGTATTTGTAACCACTGTCATATACCATGTAAGACGATGCAGGGCAAAGGTCAAATGCAGTTTTTACATTATTAACTGCCCTAGCAGAAGTAGCCGCTGAACTTGCAACACCAACAGTCGCAGAGCGATATGGAGAAACAAATCCCACACAATCCTTACGAGATTCAACAAGGTCTGTAATCATTGTTACATGTGTGTCTTGTGTAGCAGCTGTGTCACCAGCACCACCACCTTTACCACCAATTACTAGATTGATGTCATGTGCCTCTGTGTCACCAAACTTGTCATATGCAAGTGTCAGTTCACCAGCAGTTACCGCATAGTCATCTGTTCCACCTGTAAGTGAATCAATTGTAATTGGTACAACTGAAGTATAAGTAGTAGTTGTATCTGTACCCCAATTTGAACCAGCAGAAATATGATCTGTCCAGTATATGTAATTAGACTTTCTGAAAATCACATCTGCATAGTAATTGCTACTACCTTCAGCAGTTCTAGCAACAGAACTCTTCGACATATTTGGAAAGACTTCTAGAACACTAGAAGTTCTCTGGCCAGCAACATCTGAATCGTATCCAGTGATAGCACCTGTTGTGTCATAAACAACAACATGCATTTCATCACCAGAACCACGAGCATTATCTGTAGCCCATTGAGAAGTACCAGGCGCATTTTCAAACAAGTCGTGATATTTCCATTTACGCCTCATCGTTGAGTTATCTGGGATGTCGTTTTGCAAACCAGCACCATTTGGATCATCTTTTAGACGAATTGACAATGCGTTAGTTGATGCATTTACAGCTGTAACCTCATACTCATTAAATTCATCAACTGGAACTGTACCAGAATTGTCTGAATAGAAAGAGACTAAATCACCTACGTTAAATGCATAACCACTTGCATCAGCATCATCAACTGTGACTGATTCAGCACCAGCACTTGCTGCAGCAGCAACTAACTGATTTGTACTAAAGTTCTGTTCAAATGAAGTTGCAGTTGCACAAATCTGCACACCGATTGAATTGCCCCAAGTACCAGCGGTACGGGCAGTCCACTCACCATGAGAACCTTGTCCTGTGGAGAAGGATGCCTCATAATGATCTTCATCACGAATGAGAATGCCACTATTTGCACCAGCATTTACAACTGCTGATTCACAGCGAACAACTTTAATGTGGTCTGAATATTGCAAGAAATTTGATGCAGCAAACCAAGATTCAAAAGCATTGCTTGTACCTTGGGGCTTACCAAAGATTGCAACCAATTCCTCTTCTGAACTGACTGACTGTACAGAAGAAACTGGTCCTTTTTGAAATGGAGCCGCAATCGCACCAATCGTGGTTTGGACTGACGGAACAACATTTGTAAGGTCTATCTCTCTGACATGTACGCCAGGTGAAACTAAAAAGCTCATATCGTTACTCCTTTATATTAAGAGTGTTTTTTGTTATTCAATTATATTTATAAAAAATCAGTTTCCAAAAACTCTGTTTTATAAGTGTTATAACATATAAATAATTTCATGGCAAATGCACATTACGAGAAGTATAGCGAGACTATCAAGAAAGTAGCTCGCAGAAATTATCGCAAAAGAATTGTTCTGCTCAACGAATTTCTAGCAGATAAATCCTGTCAACACTGTGGAGAAAGTGAAACTATGTGTCTCAAATTCTATCCTCATGATTCAGAAATACGAAAATTAACAAAGCGAGTCGGCACTAGTAATGAAAGTCGCAAAGAAGTATTTCACTTAGTAGGCAACTCAACTATATTGTGTTCAAATTGCTGGATCAAAGCAGATAATGATTTAATTGAATTTATTTAGTTTTTTACCAATCTGAACTATGATCTCTTACTATAGGCGACCAACGAGTGCCATATTCATCTATCATTTGGCCAATATTTTCATCCTCTAATCCTGTAACAACAAATCCGAATGGTGCCATATCCTGTTCTAATGCGTCCTGTTGTTCTCTCATCATAGTTTGACGTACATCCATATCAGTCAATTCTTTAAAATATGTTTGATCACAAGTCCATGCAAACAGGAATAAACAGGCAACTAGATCATCCGTACATCCCTCATCAGATTCAAAGGATTGTCCCTTAACAATAAATGTAGACAACTCACTAATGATATCCAAATCTTCTATTATTAGTTTGTCATCTTCAATCAGTTGTTTAAGATTAGAACAACCTATTCTCTTTACTGCCTTGGTAGTTCTCACACCCAATTGAGCTCGACCACCAGAAAAACCACCTCCAAGAATTTGTCCGGCCCTTCCTCGCATAGAAGCCATAATAAGATTATCATATTCTAAATCAAACTGCATAGTCGTTGCAACTTGTTCGCCAATGTCATTCACTTCTATAAGTACAAATGCCTGATTATATGCTCGTGCAACATCGTATATCTTAGAAGGAAACAATAGAGGTTTAATTTCATTATCTCTATATTTTGCGACAATTCTATATGGCATCTCTGATACATCAAACACCAAAAATGCAGAATAATCATTTGATGTTCCACGCGAAACATCAGCAGTCAATAGGTAAGTATGCTTTTCTTTTGGTTTCTCATATATGTCCATACCAGCATTAGATTGTATAGGATTTCTATATGCCATCGTTCTGAGTTTGGAAGGTGCAATAAGAGTATCAATAGACCCAAGAAACTCACATTCAAATTCTGTATTGAATTGTGATACTGAAGTATTCTTAATTGTTTCTTCTTTCCACTTCTCATCACGGCCAGGAATTTCACTCCAATGTACCTCAATAGGTACATAGGTATTTCTTTCGTTCTCTGCATCTGTCCACAACTTGTAGAACATATTCATACCGTGTGGTGTGGAAACGATCATTACCTTAGTTGTTTTACCAGAGCTGATTGTTGGATATACTGAACTAAAGAACTGTTCCGCAACATTTGCTGGGACGTAGGCAAATTCATCCAAAAAGATAATATTATAAGACCCACCACGAACAGCGCTTGCAGAAGTAGAAGATGCCAATATTTTACTACCATTTTCTAACTCCAAACTTCCTTTGTTCCATGTCATTACTCCTTGCTGCAACCACTTAGGTAAGTTTTCATATGCAAGTTGTAATCGACCAAGTAAATCTCTTGCGGTGGCTGCTTTATTCGCAAGTATCGCCACGTTCACGGTTGGATTAAACAAAACATAATGCAACAAATATGCAATGATAGTAGTGGATTTACCAGACTGTCTAGGAAGTTTACAGATGGTAAACCGATTGTTATGAAACGTCCCTACCATTTCCTTCTGAAAATCGTAGAGCT
>VTLG01003364.1_pt1 | contig 10081 bp, 14 predicted proteins | sample 4694571 | NCBI WGS metagenome assembly VTLG01 (sample SAMN12604809, study PRJNA352737) | marine metagenome | biome: ENVO:00000447; feature: ENVO:00000209|ENVO:00000569|ENVO:01000036; material: ENVO:00002151; isolation source: viral sequences binned using virsorter ... | reverse complement strand
TTAAATAGCTTCATTTGCCTCTTCATTTCTCGACCCATACTTTGCATTTCTTCTTTACATAGTCATACTGCTCACAATACCACCAACTGAGTATGTGTTGGTATATTAAGTCAACCATCTAATAAGTCCCCATATAATACCAATGATTACACCAAGACCAATAATAGCCCCTCCTGCAAGAATCACTAATCCACCAAGTCCTCCTGCAGAATTGCCTAATAGAAATGGTATTAGTAACAATAATAGCTTATTCATTTCTTGCCCTTTCTCTTATATGTACGTTTTCGTTTAACTGGCCCTACATTACGATTTGTTGCTGTTTTCTTCTTTTTCTTGTTCTTCTTGGATGGTCTATTTGGTACTTCTGGATCATCGAATGGTATATCCAGTGCTGGTGTATATGGTACTTTCTCCTGTGAGATTGCATCGTGAATATCCTGGTTCGTATTATAGTCGGGCTCTACGTCAGATCCGTTCCATGACTCTCTCTCGTCTTTGGAGTCTCTTGCCCACTTATCTAACCAGAGTCCCTTGGAGAAGAACAGGTATGTGAGAATAGCTCCGAGAAACAGGAGTAATAATACCATTCCACCACCCTCATTGACATATGAGTATGCATCCATTATACACTAAACAACCATGCAAATGGTGTGTCTGAGAATATACAGTAGAGTCCAATAAGTACTCCTACTACTAGTAATAACGAACCTTTGTGTATATGAGAACCATCTGGTTTAAAGCCAATTGGTTTAATTTCTGCCATGTTATTTCTCCTTTGTGTAATATTTGACTAGTCCATAACATACGGCACAAAATGCTCCGAATCCAATGAATACTGCTAGAACTTGTGCGAGTATAAATGCTGCCTGTTGTGACATATCAGGGGGACCTCCATATGTGAACCAGTTTATCATAAGTTATTTATATTGTTTCCAGTATGACCACGGTTTACCTTCAAATGACCATTCTGTTGTCTTTTCTGTAGTGAATTTTGTCAGTTTATACAGTATATAGGGTATTGCTAGTATATACGATAGGATCAACATGATGAATATGAATCCTATCGTGTTGTGCAGCCATGGGTTCTCTATTATGGTACGAGATAATTGCCAACCTATCATATTCTGAAATCACCATCATCTATTATTGGAAACTTGCCGACTTTAGAGACATCTTTCCAGTTCTTCATGTTCTTATCTGTACTGGAAACGGTATCTGGATGCAGTAGTGTAAGTGTTGCCTTGAGATCAGCGTTTTGTTTCTCCAAGACTTGTATCTGTGACTCTAATATAGTACATCTTGTTCTGAGTTGACTCACTTCTGAATATTCTCCTGTATCAGTCATAGTGTTCTCCTTTAAACGTATGTCATGGTTTCTTCGTCTATCATGTTTGTGGCCTCACCCTCAAGTAATGATCTGAGATCATCTTGTAGCATCAATGTATCTATACCGTCAAGACCCCTTCGTATGGCACCATCTGAGAAAGTTTTTGCCTGTTGGAGATTGGAGTTGATTGCTGCTTGTGCTTCTGGTGTGGACATGGTAGTGACCAATGTGGTGATGTTCTTTTGTGACTCAGCAAATAGATCAGTAAATGATTGGTCTTTGTAGAGGTTTTTACCAGCCAAGACAGTTTGACCAATATTAGGAGCAGAGGGTGCTAGTGCTTCCAATTGACCAGACGAATCTGAGAGTATATTTGGTATGTCGATAGAACATGGATCGAATGATGCAGATAGAGAAATTGCAGATTGAGCAAGATCATTGAGATTGAGATTAGCGTAACCACTCAGAGATGTAAGACCAGCGTATTTTGTCAGAAAGTCTGGAAGTCCAACACCAGCACCACTAACGATAGATTGTAGATCAGTTCTTAGAGATGAGAAAGCAGATGTGGATAATGGAATAGCTGGTATCATGCCCGTGACTGCACCTTTTATACCAGACAGACCACCAGATAATACTCCAGACAATGCACCAATGCCACCTGGTTTACCAAGAGTTCCCTTAAGATTGAGAAATCCAGAAATTTGTGTAGATAACACTCCCTGTAGGGAGCTCATGCTTACATTGATTCCACAAGTTGCCATCTATCCTCCTGCTATTACATTAGGTGAACCTGCAGCTACACTGGTACATCCAGAAATTCCATCACCAATACGTCCTGCCCCTCTACCATTAACTTTTACTGTAGAAGAACCAGCTGCTATTGGTGCAACATGAACACAACATCCAATACCACATGGTAGTAAATGTGGAGTATTTATATCGCCCTGTCTTGACCACGGAATATTGTTGACTCTCACATTAGGAGACCCTACCATTCGTGAAGGGCCTGAACAATGTGTTACGTCTGCATCTCCAATTCTAGTTGCTGGTGGCATTATGTTATAGTCCCATTTGCTAAGTCTGTTATTGTTTGTTGAATGTCATCATGTCCAAATACGTCTGTGTACATGAATCTGTAATAAGGATCTTGTATATGTCCAGATACTTGGTAAGCTTGAACATATGCCTTTCCTTTTGCAATCAACATATTGTAATATGCCATGTCTGTCGTAATGTGTGTGGTAAAAGCTGCCATTTGAGTATTTATTAAAGATAATCCATATGTACCCATTGGACTACTAGCTGCACCAATAGAATTAATCAATGCTGTTGGTGTAGTACTGAATGGATTTGCATTAACAGCAGTCACTATATCCAGACTATCGTATGTTGTTGGTATTGGATTGGTATTCAAAAATGTTTGAGCAGTTGCAACTGTAGTATCTCCTGTGAATAATGTACCAAATAGTCCTGTGAGATAGTTAGTGAATACTATACCATGATTATTTTCTAAGTCTGTTATACTACGAGCCAGTCCCATGAGAGCAACCAGATTTGGTTTCTCTACTCCATCTGGAGGTGCATCATCAAGACCACACAACAACTCATTGTGCAGTTTAAAATTATCGACATCCACAACTGTAAAATAGTTTTTGAATGTAGTTAACTGGTTCTGTAGTCCATTTTCAGCAGTTGCATAAGCAGTAGCTGCATTAGCAATATTTGTCATATCTGCATCAACAAATCCAGCATTATCAAATCCAGTTGGTAATGTCCCACTCACATAACCATTCATTGTTGCAGCCTCTGATGTTGCAACTGCCGCATCTGTAGCTAATAGTACTGAAACAGCATCTACACGAGCCAACATTGTTGTCAATACAGTTGCAAGTGGATTCTTGAATGCTGTACCAGCAATCAAATCTACACCAAGTTGTTTGACATGAGTTTTCTCAGAACCAAAACTACCATCTGGAAATGTTGGTGTAAGCCCTACTGTAAATGTAATCGGCATATTATACTCCTTAGTTCAATAGAATCATTGGTGCTGTGACTTTGTAAGTGCCACCAGCAGTTATCGTATATGTAGAACCAACAGTATGTGTTGCTGTTGATGCAACAGTATTCGTATATGTTGCATTAGTCATAATTTCCATATCTTTCTGACTGAATATATCCATTGTGTCATCTGTACCAATATTCATAGAATCAACTGAACCAATATCAATCGTTGACTGACATATAAATACCAACTCATCTTTGACAGCAGTAGAGAAACTAGCATTATATGTACATGACACTTTATCAGTAACAGTTTCATCCATAGTGCCACCAACATTGTGATTGAGATTTGCAGCTATGTTGATAATCTGGTTTTTGCCAACGAATAAATCATCTTCACCATTAATGACAGTCTTACGATCAGTTCTCACCTCTGTAATTTCATTACCAAGTATTTTACTCCTCTTGTCACCATGCACATTCAGATGGTAGTCACCATATACCTCTTGCACTAAATCTCCCTGATACAATAATCGACAATCTCCTTTAATGGTGACATTACACTTGCCTTGTATCAGAACATCTTTGAGTCCAAGTGTTATCTCGTATTCATCACCAACGACTTTGGCAACTCTCGTACCATCTGGTTGTACTTCTTCAAATGTTCCTTTCTTATGGAACCTGTGCATTCTTTCTGCACTTGGAGTATCATCCCACTCCTCAACATGACCAGACTCAGATTGTCTGACATGGTTAAATGGATAGAGAGATGACATTTTAACAGAATCCAAATACTTTACATCATCAGTTGTTACACCACCATATCGGGGATTTGGTTCAAACCAATCTGCAGCTGCATATAATCCAGTATTAGCTGTATTGGCAATCGTATCACCACCAGATGCTGTACTCATATCTCCAGCAAGTGCTACTGGAACATCTTTTTGTCTTGATGTTCTTTTATGTTCTAATGATGGTGAGTTCTCACCACTCTTTGTACCAACTGGAAGTTTACCACTACCACGAGCAAGACGATTTGTGTCTGGTTCATTCAAATACAATGCTTGTGGATATATGCCCTTTGGATCATTAAAGCCAAGAACTGGATTTGGACCTGCCTCTGGTATTCCACCAAATGTTCCAATCATTACAGGATCTTGAGCATCTTTTCCATCACGAAAAAAACCAAAGACCCAAGTCCCCTCAACTGGTCCCATTGGTGTCGTACCAATTCCATTCATAGCACCAGATGTGATTGGTTGAGATGGTGTAGCCCAAGGCAAAGTATTGGTTGGTATATGGTCAATGCCTTTTTTATCTGTATGATAACCAAGAATACGAACACGACAACGACCCAACTTCAACGGATCTACTCTATCTTCAACAACTCCTGTCCACCATCTGAAATTACCGTACATTATTCATTCCCCTGTTCTCTTGGAATACGACTTGTTGCAACATCATCCAAACCATCTTTAGTTAATTCCAATATCATTTTATATCCTACTTGTCCCTTATCATTATTAAACATATGTCGAATTGCAGTAATCATGTAAACACCAGACAAAAATTTATCAAACGCAACATCACTTTTACCATGACTCGTTGTTTCTGGTGATGCAACATTTAATGTAACAGTCATACCAACACGAACAACTGATAAACCAGCACACTCAACTTGCATCATAATTCCATCATATGTTACCATTTGAGCAGCTCGTCTTAATTTCCACTCCTCGACTTTGTTATCATGTTCATGTCCAAAATTCTGTGCATACATCTTATCATGTTTTGGATATAACGATACAGCACTATCTGTCAAATCACTCAATCGTCTGCCATCTATTACTGCAAACTCAGGATCAAATGGAGGAGCAAATGAAGTTCTTGTTATATGACCAGATTTTACTTCTGTGTCTGAATTGGATAAAGGTGGAAAAGGTCCCAGATGATTGACTGCAAACCATTCAATAAAACCATCATAATCATGTTGCATAATCTTCTTCTTCACAATATCATGTGTAATCATTTTGGATGAATATTGACCCTCATTGATATTTTTGATCTTCTCAAATTGTCCCATATATGTTATACTATCAACTTTTATAAATCCACCAGCTAATGATTCTATCTTAGCAGGATCTTTTGCCAAATGTTCTTTAGCAAGTACCAGTTGTGTTAGTTTATCTGGGTCTGCAAGACTATTTAAACTTTTAAAATGCACTCCATCCATTGTTTCATAATAAAGATAATTGACTGCATTTTCATTACCAAATCCATCTTCTGGCTGTGTTCTCTTTGCTAACCAATTAAATGCTTCATGTGGTGTCCAATTTGGAATAATACATTGTTCTTCTCTCATAGATGATTCAGTATACAAATCACCATGACCATCATCCAGATAATTAGCCCATATATCATGAACAATCTCATCAGCTGTCATACCACTAAATGATTTACTAACACGACTATGCACATTACTCATATATTGTGCAGATACGAGATTGAGAGAAAATCTTTGACTCTGATTTGTTTTAAGAAAACGATCTGCTAGATCGTGAACATGAAGCATTGGAGGATTTATTATAACATCACCACCATCACCTGTCATTCTAATAACTACATTAATCGTTTCTTCAGCTATAATTGGAAGTTTAAATGGAATATTAAATGCATCTTGTAATGTGATATGTGCTTGCAGATGATTAGAAAAAATACTTTCATAAATATTCAATTCTTCAAGATGAGGAACCAAATCATACTTACCAAATGAAGATTCAATATCTATCTTCTCTACGGTAACATCAGATACATTAATTTGTTTTTTGGCCATAATAAACCTTTATTACTGAGTAGCCATCAATCTTTTAAACTCGTCAACGACTAGATCGACATATCGTGGTTGGATAATTCTGATAGAGCGTTTAGCATCATTTATGGTTTCTTCATGTTTATAATTTGTAATAGCTGTCGCAAGTGGTGCTGTTGAATCTACTTCATAACCATCTGCATCTTCATAATGATGTGTTGCATTAATATTAGCATATTTTTTAGTCACAAATTTATCTAAATCAAAATTTGTCATTGGCCAATCATAATATGGATTTAACATACGAGAACCATTTGCATATAAAATCATCCAATGCAACTCTGAATCACCATAAAACTTATGAGCAAGTATTTCTGGTTTTTCACCATCAACAATAATATGTTTTTCAAAATTACACGCAGCAACCAAAGCCTCATGTGATGAACCATCAACATCTTTCCAACCATGACATTTAACTAGAACACGAGCAAGAATATTTGTAATGAAATCATCTCGTTCATTATCTTCTATACCACGAACATCATAAGCTATTTTTGGATAATATCTAAAATATGCCATTTAATACTCCTTGTGGTAAACATCTTCGGCCATGACCAATTCTGTTTCTTGAAATGAAAGACTAAGATTAACGGCAACTGGAGCTCCTTCGTCATGAGCAGCCCATATACTTTGTGGTGTAAAATTTGATGTAATATTGTCACATACACAATCTTTTAATCTTGGTATATGAGGATTAATTGTATACTTCATACCATCCCTTCGTGATGCAGCTCCTTGATCGGCCTTTTCACCACTTGTTAAAAACTCAATTTTAAATTCCATCGGATAATCCATAAATGATTTTCCTAATGCACCTTCAGTAAATGTTGGTTTTGTAAATGTACGGAGTGTACTAAGAATTTCAGCGACTTCATTAACTTCATCTGAACTCTTAGGTCGTAATATAAACTCAAATTGAAACTTACGAAATCCAACACCAGAAAACATCATTTCCATATATGGATTTTGTGCTACACCCAATGCAGACTCTGCTCCTCTTTGTATTGGTCCTCCTGCAGCCATGGCTCCTATCGCTGCACCAAACATTCCACCAGATATACCCAACTTACTAACAAGACTTGGTATAGCACCGACTGATGCACCAATAAGACTACCAGCACTACCAGCTAATGCTCCTACAGCAGTTGTACCAAGACCTCCCTGACCAGAAACTAAATCTTGTGTTGCCTTACCCATAAATCCTAATTCTTGTCCACCCCAATTTGCAGCTTCATTAAACTGAATACCATTCGGCATATTCAAATAAATACTACCTAATATATTTGTACCATCTTTTCCTACTTGTAATGCTTTCTGTTGAGCACCTTGCATCGAAGCACCAAATGCTTTAACAGACTCTTTAACTACTTCAAAAAAATTATCAGGCAGATTGTGATCTGGTTTTTCTTTCTTATATGCCGATATAGCTTCTTGAATTCCTGCTTGTTTATTTTGTTCAGTTGCTTTTTCTTTATTAAGAACTTTTGATATAGCCCTTTGTAAGCTTTCTGGTATTTTTCCAGTTTTCGTATCAGTATGACCTGCCCAAGCAGTATTATGTGCTTTTACACCAGCTCCTAAAGCAGTAGTCATATCATTAATAGAAACACCAATTCTCTTTTGAATAGTAAAACACACACAATCTGGATAAAAATTATTTGCACTCATATCATTTGGATATATCAATGATGGAAATGTGAGTTCTGAAACATCAGAATAAAAACTCTTTTTTTCTTCTGCCATTTAAAATGTCCTTGCTAATTTATTTGTTTGAGTCCATATCTCTTTACTAGAAACTCGACCACCAGCTGGTGTCACGAATTTTTCTGTTGGAACTGTAATAGCTAACTCCCAATCCATTGGATGAACTTGCATTATTTTAGACTCTATTCTTCCAGGTTTATATATTCGATAACAAACTCTTGCATATCGAAATAGACTATTCTCTTTTATCGTTCTTTTAAACTTCACAGAAAATAATTTGGTTCTATCATCAAAATCTTCATTATTCAAATATTCAAACATTCTACCAAGAAGTTTAATTCTTTCTTTTGGCACCATATAATGAAAATTAATACCTTCAAGTGTTTCTTGTGTTTCAGATAATAAAAATATCAATGGAAAAGCATCATATACATTTCCTCTTTTGATCTGAACTCCACGACCACTTGATGTACCTTCTGCTTCATAACGAAAAAAATACATTCTACCAATTCTTAGATCAGCAGCTTTACGACCACCTGTTCTTAACATTTGCATTGAACGATAATTTACACCATGTTCAGCTGCATAATCATGATAAAATTCTCTAGTTCTTTTATTTCTTGTAATCAGATTTTCTCGTTTAGCTGCTTTATGTGCTTTCTGAAAAAATGATTCATCTTTTAAATAATCTATATGTTGTTCTAAAGATTTTGCAATCTTGTTACTCGTAATTTTTCTATGAACAGGTGTCTGACCAATTTTTGATATAGTCTGTTTTGCACCTTCTGCTGTTTTCCTCAAAAATCCTATTGTTTGTCCACGCGACATCATTAATCGTGGAAAACCAACTTTCACCAAAGTCTTAGTATACATAGCAGCTTCAGATTTACTAAACTTCTTAACAGCGTCTTCAACCTCTTTAGACTTACCAATATCATCAATTTTTCTAATTTTACCACGCATTAAAACTTTTGTAACTCTCATAAAAAATAATCTAACACCTGGAAATTTCTGTGCAGTAGCAAGACCAGCCAATAACTGACCCTCTGGTGTCTTAGGGTTTAATACTTTTTTAACTGCTGTTGTTGCCATTTCGTTTATATTTATAAGATTTTGATGGAATATCCAGTTCTTTTTCAGTTAAAATAATGAACTCCATACCTCGTTTTTCAGCCCATTTACGAGCAGCCTTCCATTTACTCTGATTGCGTATGTATGTTTTTAAATCATTCTTGTATTTGATAGAAATTCTCTTTCGTTTCTTTGGTGGCTTACATTGACTTGCAGGCTTCACTTCAATGATATACTTCTTAATCTCTCCCTCTGCATTCTGTACTTTAGCATAAAAGTCAACAAAATATCGTCTAGTTTTCTTCTCAATCTGGTTATAATATGGTATAATGACATTCTCTGAAGCCCACTCCAATACAGATGGGTGTCTATCAAGATACTTCATGTACTTAAGCTCCCATGATGATCTATATATCACTTCTTGCAAATCAGCTACATATTTTGCTTTATTATGTACCTTATAACGGCCAATTGATTTCTTATAATTCATAGTAGTTGTATAAATATAGTGAGTCACTAGTATTTATAACGGAGAACCAGATGCCAACTATTACAGATTTTAAGGCAAATATGTCAAAAGGATTTGCAAGGCCAAATCTATTTAAAGTAGAGATTTCTAAAGTTATAGCAAGCAAACAACAACTTTATCAAATGAGTTGTTTTCAAGCACAAATACCTGGCCATAATATTGCAACAACAGATAAAGACATTGGTTTTCGTTCTATAGCATATCAAAAGATATTCTCTGATGTAATACTTGGATTCTATGTTGATGCTGATTTAACACAACTAAAATACTGGCAAGAATGGATAGACCAAATAATAAATAAACAAACAAATCATCATGCATATTATAATAAATATATTGGTAATATTAAAATAACACAAGAAAATCGTGCTGGACAAAAAGTCGCAACATGGACACTACATGACGCATATCCAAAACAAATAGATCCTATACAGTTAGACTATGGAACTAATGATGCTATTATGACTTGTAATGCAACAATAACATATCGTCACTTTACTGTCGAATGGCTTAAAGCTCTTAAAAATGATAGTGACGAAATATTATATGCTCATGATGTCAGAACAGATATGAATAA
>VTLG01001641.1_pt1 | contig 10081 bp, 11 predicted proteins | sample 4694571 | NCBI WGS metagenome assembly VTLG01 (sample SAMN12604809, study PRJNA352737) | marine metagenome | biome: ENVO:00000447; feature: ENVO:00000209|ENVO:00000569|ENVO:01000036; material: ENVO:00002151; isolation source: viral sequences binned using virsorter ... | reverse complement strand
GAGGGAAGATACGTAAGTTCTTACCAATCAATTCATACGAATAGTTCGATCTTCTTACACGATTAGAAACATCCATTTGTTGTGCACGTAGAAGGTCTTCAAATACGGGCAGAACGTAAAATACGGTTTCTGGCGTGAATGATTCGAAGGCAAACTCATTATTCAAGTAGTTGATCGCAGAAGTCGTATCAAAGAACCTGTAGGCGGCCTGTGGAGAATAATGTTGTACTTCGAAGATTCGCAATTTTTGGTTCTGAAGAGCCGGTATATCTTTTACGAATGTATCAGTTCCTTCCACAGATATTTTAAGTGTATCGTATATATCGTAGTCTTGTTGTCCATCAACAAGGTCGATAGAACCGGAATAAATATTGTAAGAACCCCCAACAGCCGCATGCGATGCATAAGGCTCTGCTTTTCGCATTAAATACTCCAAGGTTTCTCTTGGAAACGTCCCCTCGGCACCCTGAGGCCCACCGTCGTAGGTTTCCTCGTCGTTTGTAGGAATGTTCAACGAATTACCTAGCAGGTTTCCTAACTGTGATTTCGCTTGGTATTCATTAACGATCCTTGAATACTCTAGAGCAGCTTCTTCAAAAGACATCCATACTTGCTTATTTGTCAATTCGACACTGAGGATGTCATCACCTAACTTTCTCTTAACAAACGTGACCATTGAGTCCGCGTCCATTTGGAAGTCTTTTTCTGCATCAAAGATCCCAAAAGGAGTTGGGCTCGAGCCGGCAACAACTGATGATTTGAATGAAGCCATTGTCTGTTTCTCCTTTGAAGTGTTTCAGTCTATAAGTATTCAACAAAGAGTGCGTCATACCTTCGTTCACAAAATGTGATACGGGAGATTGGCCGCTGTCGCAGACGCAATCTCCCGCAATTATACGAAAAAGAAATATCTCAAGATTTTTCCATTCGTAGTGGTATGTCTCTTTCGTAGTCTCTACGAATACGATCTCACAATTAAGGCTTTTGGTTTCTAGACTTTAATCGATTGTAAACATACGAATAGATTTCCTGCAAAGACAGGTTTCCATCTTTATTCGTATCTGCCTTTTCCTTCCAAGACTTTGCTTTTTCTTTCAGCTCATCTACTTCTGCACCGAGTTTCAACTTGGCTTCGTCAAGATCAGCTTTCAATTTGGATGCAGCTTCGATACCATCGAGCAATCCTTTGAGTTTCTTTTCAAGATCAGCAACTTTTAATTCGACAGCTTTGATCTTTGCGTCACACTTTGCGCAACCGTCTTCGTTTGATTCTGCCGCAGCAGGTGCTTTTGCTTTGGATGTTCCTTTTTTGATTGGCATAACCATCTCCTTTGTTAATTAACTTACCTATCTAATTATAGGTGAACACGCATTTCTGTAAAGAAAACCGCCAATCCCACGTGTGAGAGAGGCGGCTTGGTGATTAATCCTTCTTCGAAGGAATTATTAGGATGCTTGATCACCAACAACTGTTTGTTCAGTACCATCGGTTGGTGCTGCACTGTGAATGTTAAGCTTCCCATTATCATCTACGAAAATATAGAATAGAGTTCCTGATGAATCTGCAAGTGCGATGTATGCAGGTGTTGTTCCATCTTCGGCACCTTTGATTTCAATTCCAGCACCTGATTCTTGAATAAGACCCTTTGAGTCTGTTACTACTACTTTTGGCATAATTTTTCTCCATTATATGTTTGAGATTACTTGTTCGCAAGATTCCGATGCAGTGGCGAGGTCACTTTTATGCTATGCACCGGGCCTAACCATAACTATATCGGAACTATGCTACTATACCATCCGAAAGTCGGCTTGTTCAAAACAAAAAAGAATGTATCACATCGGTTTGATGGTGATACATTCGTAGTGAGGTTGAGTTTTTCGAAATTATCGACGTCGTCTTTGTCGTCTTTTCTTACTCTCAATCAATCTTTGGCGCTTTTCACCTCGAATACATTCTGCAATTGCTTCAGCAGCGGCAGGTGTAACGATATTTGCGGTCATTCCTTTGATTTCCTCTTCATCGAAGTCAGGGTTGATCTTTTTGATTTGAGCAATCAATTCCTCTGTCATTGATTTGATCTTCTCTTTGATCTGTTGCTGAATCTTCTCTTGAAACTTATCTCCCATAGCAGCAAGTTTTTCGTTACCTGCATCTTTCATTCCTTGTAGGAATGCTTTTGATTTATCACCCATGTCGGATGCGGTTTTAGCGAAACCTTGAGCTGTTTTTCCAATAGATTTGGCGGCAGCGGCTCCAGCTTCCCCAGCAGCGTCTTTAGCAACACCGAGAGCAGCTTTTGCATTGGACCAAAGGTCACCGAAGAAACCCTCTACCATCAATTCGTTGGTAATAGCCTTTGCTTGGATTTCATTGATCAATTCTCTTTTTGCTTCGTTTACATATTGTTTCTTGGCAGTCTTACGACGACCTACTGGACGACGAGTCTTTCTCTTGGTTCCGTAAACAACAGCATGCTCTTCTGCGATGATTCGTTTCAATTGTCCTTTTGTGATCTTCATAATATTTCTCCTTAGGTATGAAAAAGGGCGGCGGTCTATGACGCGCCGCCCATGTTATCCATTGTGGACGAACATTCAACTAGATTAGATGATGTTCATATCCATACAAGTAACAGTTCCGTAGAAGTCAGATCGTACCATCTTCTTACCGTAGCGAGTCATCACACCTTTTCTTGGTGTGAAATCCTCTGGTGCGAAGATTGTAGGAGTAACAATCAGAGGTACGTATGGAGCATACACATAACCGGTTTCAAGGTATGAACCACCTTTGTATCCGATAAGAACCTTGTTACGTGGGAAGTAAGGATCTTTGTAAACAGTGAATCTGTTTGACAATGAACCGATCTTCTCAGCACCGATGGAAAGAGCAGAAGCTTGACCTTGTCCGTCGATTGAGTAAGAAGGCTTGTACATTACAGAAGCTTCGAAGATTGTAGCAACATCAGGTCCGATGACGATGAAGTTAGCTGAACCACGAAGAGTTTTTCTGTGGATGATGTTTGCTGCGTCGATGATGGTCTCAACAAGAGTTTCGTACCAATCACGAACTGTACCAGTGAACTGAGGTCCTGGGTTCAGAGTGCTAGTTCTAGCAACTTCAACACCAGTCAACTTGTTTACAAACTTACCGGGTGAACGTGACCAGAAGAGGTTAGCACCGTTAGCTTGTGTAAGGAGGTCGTTAAGAACTTCACGATCCAATTCAAGAGCGATTTGCTCAGAAAGGATTTGAGTCAATTCAACTTCCGCATCAAGTGAGTGGTAAGCGTTAAGATCTTGAGCAAGCTCTGGAGACCACTTAGCTTTCAACTTACGAGAAACAGCTGTTACAGCAAGAGACTCGATCTTGATGTCGATTTCAGGAATGATTGGAGTTGCATTTGGTTGGTTGCTATCCATATCGCTTTCGAAGGAAGGAATAGTCAATGCAGATCCATCATTTGTATCAGCAGAGAATGAAGAAGCTACAGGGTAAGAAACCGCAAACTGAACTGTTGCACCGTTCGATGTCAACGCGTGTGAAGTCGAAACGTATGGGAAGAGAATGAAGTCTCCACCAAGAGGATTAACAGTCACAACACCAGCAGATGAAATATCAACTCGCTTGGTGAATCTACGAAGAGATTTCAGGCCAGTACCACCTTGAAGAGCAGCAGGCTGGGAGTCAATGACACCAGTACCAGTAGCAGAAGCACCGATCTGATCCACAGAAGAAATACTGATTGTAAGTGCAGCGTCAGGAGCGATAAGAGCAAAATCGTTGATCATGGTAAGATCAGGACCTAATCCGGATGCCTTTGGAGCAGAGGATGTTTCAGCAACTGTGCTTTCAAGAGCGGAAACCGCAACGATAGCAAATTGGAGGTAGTATGTGCTGTTATCAGCAAGGAATGATGCCAATTGTGCGTCAAAGTCTACCAAACGACCTACAGCACCAGTCAAAGTTTGGTGTCCCTGAGTTGTCATAGTAGCACCGTTTGTAACAGTAGATGCAACACCAGCGGTACTGATTTGAATAACAGAACCACCAACAACGTCAGCAGGAGTGGTAGCAGTTTCTTGGATCACGTTCTTATAGTCGTGACGACGAGAGTAACCGGAACCAAGAAGGTCATAGTGTCCGCCAGTTCCCAAAGAACCTGATTGGATTGCCTTACCAGTTGGGTTGTTGTAGATAGAAGTACCTTGTTCGTACAAAGAGGAATTGTCTGTAGCAGCTGTGCTGTTTCCAGTGTCCTGTCCACCTTGGTCATTTCCATAAGTGTAATCTAAGTAGAAAAGAAGCCCACTTGGAAGTGACATGGGTTGGATAGAAACAAGTTCGTTAGCAACCAATCCACCGAATACACGGCGAACGATTGGGAATGCAACGTTTTGGAAACCACGGATTTGACCAGAAGTAGATCCAGATCCGTTTCCAAGAGTGTTAGTTTCACGAAGCAATTGAGCAGCTTGGTTTTCAAGCATAACTGCCATGTTTTCACGGTTGTATCCATTAAGGCCGCGAAGAAGACCGGTACGGTTCCACTTTTCAGTCAATCGTTGGTGTTGTGCACCCATGTGACGCTGGCGGATACCTTCGGTCAAAGTTTTCATAGTAAAAGACATGTTGTCTCTCCTTTATATTTGAATGAAGTTATTTTTTGATACCAGCAAGAACTGCCCAACGATCCAACTCGATAGCATTTCCGCGGGGAGCCTGTCCCGATCGCTTCGATGTGTTAGAATAAGCATTTCTTGATTCGTTAAGAGTCTTCTTGGTAGAGGACTTGCGAGTTTCGTTCAGCTTGCGCTTGTTCAAAGACTCGTTCAACGAGGTGAAAAGCAACTTGGCTTCGCGTTGAGTCTTGGCATTGTCCATCGCCTCGATAATAGCACGCTGTTGCTTGTTGTTTAGAGAATGCGACTGAAGTAATTTGGTAACCATCAGTAATTTCGCATTGAATAGATTTGATTCTTTAAGTTCTGCCTTTGCAGCCTTAGCTGTACGGGCATTTCTTTTAGCAATTCTTTTAGTTTCGTTCAGAGCACGCTTGGTACGTCTGTGTCTACGAGCTTCCATAACTACACCAGACTTTACAGAACCACCACCAAAGTGACCGGCCATTTTAGAAGCTGATCCTTGAGCTGCAGTAGCATTTCCGTAAGAACCGAGTTCTTCTGCAAGTGCGTTAAGAAGTGTATTTTCGTCTACGTCTACAAACATTTCAGATCCAAGCTTTCCACCACCGAAAGCAGATGCACCTTTCTTAGCATCTCCTTCGTAAAGTCGTCTGCGTCGTCTTGCAGCTGCAACTCTTCTTCGTCGAGATTCTGAAAGTTTTCTAGAAGATCTTCTTCGTGCGGAAGTTCTGTGAGCAGGAGTTCTACGTCTTCTATTTGCTCCAAGAGCTCTTCTTAACATAGACTCATTTACTTCTACGACTTCGTCGTCTTCTGAACATTCGTCTTCGTCTTTCTCATCTGACTCTTGCATAGATTCATAAGTCTCGTCTCCAAGATCTTCTTCCATGTCAAGATCATCATCCAAGTCTAGATCTTCATCATCTTCCATGTCCAAATCGTCATCGAGATCTTCATCTCCACCACCGGAGATTGTTCCAGCGTCTAAGCCCAAAGCATCTTCCAATGCCGCAGCGTCTACTTCTATGGTGTCTCCACCTTCTTCGAATCCGGCATCGTCGAATTCGATTTCTTCGCCAGCAGCTCCGTCTTTTCCTTCGAACAACCAGCTGTTTCTACGTCGTCTCATAGTCTTACTCTCCTTTAAGATAACTGATAAGTTGTTTGCCAGTCGTTTGTTCTGGCGGTTTTCTGTAATTATAAGTGCTTTTCGTAAAAGAACCAGTTCTTTACGAATTTTGTTTCGTGAGGATCGTGTTTTAGCCTCACTCAGTGCTTTAACCAAACGAATGGCACGGTGTCGGAGTAAGTAGTTTCTTTTTCCTTCCACTGTGATATTAACATGAACTGATTTATTTTGTGATTCGTCCTCAAACTCTTCTGCATCAATTGATGGTTCTTCTTCATCAACGATTTCCATAGTGCCAAGACCATCTGAATCTACACCCATTGGTTCGGGTGCAAGTTCCATTGGCTCTGGCTCAGCTGGTGTGGGCTCGAGTTCGTCATCAAGCATATCCATTGCTTCTTCCGTATCAACGAGGTCTCCGGAAAGATCATCATCGAGCAACTCGTCCCCTTCAAGGATTTGTCTTTCGATCATTCTACGAAGTTTTGGAGTGACCGCTTCGATAATACGGTTTTTTGCGTTCTGCTCCGCTGCTTCCCTCAATTTACGGGCATCGGCAATGGCGTCTTTGTATAAACTACTCATCTACGGTACTCCCTTGTCATTAAATTAATAAACTAAACTCTGGTGTTAATTATCGGTTTGGTTTCCGATTATTCCTTCTTTTTCCGAGGTAGCGTTTCTTTCGCGCTTTCATACCCCTAGTTTGGGGAAAGGATTTTTCTTTCAATTCTTTTACTATTCCTGATTTCTTCCATTTTCTGATGAACTTTTTGATCAGGATGTCATTCTGAACTTCAACTGGTTTCCCAGCCATCTTTGGATGCGCCTTTACAACGAAGTTGCAGGATTTGCTCATAATTGCCTCATTAAAATTAAACGTATACATTCTCGAAGAGCATCTTCTTCGTCTGCGATGTCCTCTAGTGTGTAATTATACTCGTTTTCAAAATCTGTATCAATTTCTTTGTAGAGAGGATTACTCCAACCCCATCGATCACCAGTGTCAATCGTTGCGGACATCGTACTTCCATCTCCTCGGACGGTGCCAACTCTCGTACCACCCACAGTAGATTGACCCCTTCCTTTATGCATTGCAGGAATGGGAACCATTGAATTGCCAGTGACACCGATAGACCCGAAGGATTCGCCTATGTGCGAAGGTCCATTTAGAGACGTATTTGATCCTGCAAATGTGAAAGGATCGTAATGACCACCGCCTGGGTCGTATCCTGAGGGGCCGGTAATCATACGATGCAACTCTTCTTCTTCGTCTTCTGACATAAATGTTTCTACATCTTCGAGGTCTTCGTCTTCTTCTATGTATGGATAGACGGATCGGCCAAGTTGTTTTGGAACATGGCCCGAAGGATTGAGACGACCATATCCCAGGTCGTCTCTAGCGTCTCCGTGCGATGCCGGAAAACCTCCGCCACCAATTGATACCTTCGAAGGCTTCATTTATTTTATCCAGCTGTGTTATCAGACCAAGATCTCGTTCCGTTTCCGTTTACGATACCAAAAGTTTGACCAAGTGTCAGGCCTTCTTTGATCTTCTTAGAAGATACATCAGGTGACATATTAACAACACCCGGACCGTTACCCCAGTTGACTTTCATCTTATCTGCAGCACCGTATCCTTCTGGAGCAGCAATCTGATTTGCTGGTGAAAGTTCAGGATCACCTGGGCTCATTGGATTAGGTACCCAAGCTGAAGCAGGAAGTCCGCCTCCACCAGTTTCAACTTCGTCGTATGCGGGTGCACCGTTTGAAGCATAATCAAGAGTGGTTTCTGAAGGGAAACCCCAAAGGTTCAATGCTTGTTTCCAATCTGAAAGTTGAGGGCCTGTTACGTCTTTTCCAAGAAGTAGTTGGTTTCCTAATTCTTGTACTTGAGGAGTTTCGTAACCATTCACCGCTGGGCCAGTAGGAAAGATAGCATCCATTGCGGCTTGGTTTGATCTTGAATTGTGATTCGTTTTTGGACCGTCTAATCTGCGGGTCGTTGGATGAACCATTGATGATGACATATTAAGTCTCCTTATTTAAGCTTACGAAGTATTCTCTTCTTCGCAATTAGTTTATTCTTGCGAACTTTTCGTGCTTCACTCATCATCTTTCTATATCTACGACGCAATCGAGCTTCTTTAATCTTCATTGCCTTGTACATATCAATGTCTTGTTCGAGTGTATCAGCATAGCCATCCGCATCAACTTCTTCTGCACTAACGTCTTCAACTGGTTCGAGTTCCCCAGAAAGTTTTTCACTCTCACGAATTACAAATCTTCGTAATTGTGATGCACTCATGGTGGATCTTCTTCGATTTCTGTAACTTCTTCTTCTCATGGTTTTCTCCTGAAAAATCTGATCACTTCTAATTATAGTCAGGTTGTGATTTCTTTTCTGAAATTATTCTGTTTCACCAAAAGCAATGGCCGCCCAATTGCCAGCACCCTCGAAAATGTCACTCATATCTTGCGCATTATTAACGACAGCAGCTGCATTATCTGCATTTGGTTTTCTTCCCTCTACTTGCTCTTGGAGGGTGGTCTGAGCGGTATCGGCAAAGATAGAAGCCATCATTGGATCATCTGTCAATTCGGATACCGCCTCTTTGGTTCGATCTTCCCGCACTCTTTTAGGAGCTGGTCGGCTTCTTTGTGTCTCTTGAACTGCAGCTGCCAAATTTCCTCTTGAAGAAGGGCGAGAAGCACGACGCGGTTGCCGTGCTTCCCTTATCGGTTCTTCTTCGTCATATCCTGGCTCAGAATCGATACCTTCAAACAAGATCTCTAACAAGCATTCCTTAACTATTTCCTTCAAAACTGAACGTTTAACTTTCGCCATAACTTAACTTCCTCTTTTATGTTCCATCATCCACTGATCCGCCTTCCCATGAATCTGATGGGTAATCGGCGGCCGGTATATTCGTAAGAGCTGCAATAACTGTAATTCCCTCTCCCAAATTGTCCGTAGTAAACTGTAGTGTCGTGCACTTCACCGGGAGAGTGATGGTCGTATCCTCTTGTACTACAAAACTGTCAGTGGATCCTTGTAAGAATACAGTCACGTCAGTATTTACACCTTGTATCTTAAGTTCTGAAGTTATATAATTGAAAGTAACAGTCTGTGTCTGTGACGCGTCTGTTGTATTTTTAATGGTTTTCACATAGGGCCAACCAGAAACTAGATACTCTGCGGTATTGCCAATGTAAGTTTTTGGATAGCTCATGTGGCCTTGAACATTTGTTCTATCTCTATCGTAATAACTCATTATTCTTTCCTCCACGATATAATGTCATTGAATATTCTATCGATCCTATCAGACTTCGTAAAGTGACGATTAAGATCGCTTTCGTTTATTTCCTTCCCCTCTTTCATCATGAAAGCTCCGGGTGTACTGGGTTCTGTTACGAAGTCCCAACAGATAAGTTGAAAATCGTCTTGTACGACTTGGTAGTCACCTTCCTTCCTTGTACTGCCTACACCACGAGAAGAGATCCCTAGAGTGACGCCAGAGTCGACGAGAGACTTAAGAATCTTTCCGCTTGGTGTATCAAGTATTTCGACAGAGCCGTAACAGATGTCACCTTGCATGTAGGCTTCTCTTACAATGTGTGAAGCATTCTTAAGTTCTACAACTGACGAATCAGGGTGATCCAACTCACCCAATGCCCGATTTTCTGCAATGAATTTTTGGTAGTTACGAACTTCGCGTTCAAGGATGTCAATAGGATACACACGACCGTTCTGATTGAGTGTATTCGCTTTTTGTAAGATACCACGCATGATATAACGACCTCCGTTGGAAGAAGCTTCTGTTAGCGTCTTCTCTTTATCATATTCCCATGCGGACCATTCGGTTATTAATTTAAGTGCGCTCATTTATTTTCTCCGCAACTCTTCTGACAGGTCACATAACGTCAAGAACCGAGTCATTGTCTGGTCATCAAGAGTATTTATGTCCAAGGAGCGTATATCTTCCTTGACTTCGTTAATTTTGTTTGCAACGTGATTATTATCACAATCCACTTGATAGTCGGTGAGATCGTGGATCACGGCTTCTTTGATTCGTTTGAGCATTGACTTAAAACCCTTTGTTTCTCCTCGCTCAGCAAACACGTATTGTTTCACCAGCATTTGTTGCACGTCGGTAAGTTGTTTACCATACTTGGTATTAAACTTGTCTGTCATCACTTTTACGACAAGGTTATCCACGTCTTTGTCGTGTTCTTGTACGAGTGTTTTGTCTTGCTTTTCTTCGAGAAGTATTTTATGGACTTTGGCTTCGAAGAGCGTGATACGAT
>VTLG01009177.1_pt1 | contig 10082 bp, 9 predicted proteins | sample 4694571 | NCBI WGS metagenome assembly VTLG01 (sample SAMN12604809, study PRJNA352737) | marine metagenome | biome: ENVO:00000447; feature: ENVO:00000209|ENVO:00000569|ENVO:01000036; material: ENVO:00002151; isolation source: viral sequences binned using virsorter ... | reverse complement strand
AGATGGATGGATGGTCGCTCACCTGCTGACCTTGAATTAGCCGAAGCACCGTTAGCCATTATCGAAAAGATGATGGATCAACAAAAAAAGAAGAAAGCAACACCCGTTCAGGTTTTTAATTCAGACATCGACAAAGCTCGCTCACTTCTTCAATCCATTAACCCAAGCCGAATAGATGACTACGACCAATGGATCAAAATAGGAATGGCTGCTCACTCCGCAGGAGATTCACTCCTTGCAGATTGGGAAGATCTCTCAAGTAAGAACAGCAAATATAAACCAGGAGAATGTGCAAAGAAATGGGATTCTTTTCAACGCTCTGGGATCTCACTCGGTACACTTCAAAAATTTGCTAAAGAAGATGGTTGGACTCCGCCTCCTCGCTCTTTTCCTGATTCTGTTGTTCCTGTTGAAAAATCTGAAACAACTCCGATCCCTTCAAAACTTGAGCAGCTCACATCACAAGAATTAATTTCATTCCTTCGTAAATCAAAACAAGACATCCGCTTCAATACCTTTTCACATTCCATCGAGATGGACGGTGAAGTAATAAAAAACATCGAACTGTTTTATCTAACGCTCGCTGAACTCGGATACAAAGTCGAAAAGCAAATGGCAATAGATTGTTTGCTCAAGGTCGCGCATGAAAACCAATATGATCCCGTCAAACTTTATTTAGATCATGTAGCTTCCGAAGTTGAACCTACTTATATAGACCGTTTAGCAACAACATACTTAAGACCGCAAGACGCATCCATTGATGAACCGACGATTTACGATGCAATGCTTAAGCTAACTCTGATAAACGCCGTGAGACGTGTATATCTTCCTGGTTGTAAGCACGATACCGCAACTGTTCTTCAAGGTAAGCAGGGGATAAAAAAATCTTCCTTTTGGCAAACGCTCGCTGGCCCCTTCTTCTCGGATGCTCTTGGAGATGTTTCTTCAAAGGATGATTTACTTGTACTTTTCCGATCATGGATAATGGAATGGGCCGAAATTGACGGGGTAACTTCGAAAAAACATGCTGGTCATATTAAAGCGTTTTTATCTCGGTCTACCGATTTTTTAAGAGTTCCCTACGGTAAGGCTGTAGAAGAATGGCCGAGAACTTCAATCATAGTCGGAAGTTCCAACAAGGAATCAGGTCTATTATTTGATGATACTGGAAACAGACGTTTTCATGTCATCCCTTGCACCGTTGAATCTATTGATCTCGATTCGTTGCAGTTAGAGAGAGATAGTATTTGGGCCGCAGCAGTTCAATCTTGGAAGAATAAGGAGTCACATTTCCTTACCTTTGAACAGGAAAATCAGATCGAAAAAGAAAATTTAGGTTACATGGTTGATTCACCGTGGCTAACCGTCATCAGTCAATGGTTGAATAATCCTGTTAATCAAAGCACGGATATTACTATCGAAAAACTTCTTACCGAAGCAATCGAAAAGCCCGTGGAACGCCAAACAAAAAGTGACACAATGACGGTATCTTCAATCTTACGAAGTCTCAAATATGAGAGAAAGAAAAAAAGAGTAGAGGGAACACCTAAGTGGGTCTGGAACTTGCAAAAGTTGTAAGTTCCCTCCTGTTCCCTCCTCTGTTCCTGCAGGTGGGAACGCTCAAAACCCTTGATACACCTCTCTTCTCTTTATATGTTCCCTATGTTCCTATGTTTTTATATATAAATATAAGAATAGGTATATATAGGGTATATATATAGCTCAGGTAAGTTTGTAAGGAAGGTGGTACACAGTAGGAACGTGGGAACACTATCTAATCTCATTTCTGTCTCATGCACGTCTCAAAAAAGAATCAACCCGTTGTTGATCGCCTCATTATGTTGCTCGCTCAATCCGAACATGTTGCGGATGCAATCTTGGATAATGCACTTGATGATCAAGAGCGTTTAGATCCAGAAGTTGTTGCTGGTTTAATGCAATATCTTGTCAGAACTGCGGATATACTCAATGCAGCAGAACAAGCCGATCTCAAACCTTTATCCAATGAATAAGCTATATTTTGCTTATGGCTAAAAAAGCAACCGACAGAGAAATTGATTGCAGAGTTAATTCTGTCTACAACTTATTGATTAACGGCCACAGCAAAACTCAAGTGGTTCAATACTGCGCGGAAAATTACGGTGTTAAATTAAGGCAATCAGAAGAGTATATAAGTAGGGCTCGTAAATTGCAGCAGCTAGATGCTGAGCTTGAGCGTCCAACATGGCTTTTATCCGCTTTATCTCGTCTACAAAATTACGAAGCTCAATCAGCAAAACGTGGTAATCATCAAGCGGCCTTACGCGCTGTGGAATTACAAGCTCGGCTATTGAGGTTTGAGTTAAGTTGACTTCATTAATTGCTGGAATATGTGATAACGAACCGCTTACTGCTTTTGCCTATCAATCTTCTATTAATAGCTTGCCTACTGCGGAAGAAGTTAAGGCTCGAATACTTGAAGGACTCTTACCTCATCAGGAGAAGTTCTGTTTAGATATTACTAGCCGTAAGTTGGGTCTCGTATGTGGTTTTGGGGCTGGCAAGACCCATGCTCTAATTGCTAAGACTTGCATGATCGCGGCTGACAATATTGGATTTGTTTCGGCTATCTTCGAGCCGACAAATGTAATGCTAAGAGACGTTCTTTATAGATCTTTAATTGACTTATTAGATCAATGGGAGATTCCGTTTACCTATAGGGCATCACCGATGCCTGAACTTCAAATGCACTTTAAGGAGGGGAATCACACTGTTTTGCTAAGAACGATTCTGACTTATCAACGCCTCCGAGGACAGAATTTGGCTGCGGCGTTGTTCGACGAGGCAGATACTATTCCTATGGGAGAAGCTACTAACGCCATGAATATGGCACTAGCAAGATTAAGGTCGGGCAATTATCAACAATTCTGTGCCGCTACTACTCCAGAGGGATATGGTTGGGCGTTTCATACATTCGATAAAGAAGCAACAGAAGACACCAGATTGATAAGGGCTAGAACGCAAGATAACCCATTTCTTCCTGATACATTCATCCCTTCTTTGCAACAGAATTATTCTGAGCAGTTAATAAAGGCTTATCTCGACGGGCAGTTCGTCAACCTAACAACGGGGCAAGTCTATGATCGGTTCTCTAGGGAGATTCACGTTAAAGATAATTTGCCTGATTACAGTCAGGAAATATTGAAAATTGGGTGTGATTTCAACGTGGATAATACAAACGCTGTTGTATGTGTGCGGGACGGAAATAAGCTCGTCATAATAGATGAAATCGTTAAAGCCCACGACACTGACGCGCTCGCGCAGGAAATCGTTAGGCGTTATCCAAATCGTAAAATTCAGGTATTCCCCGATGCTTCAGGTTCGCAACGCTCAACCAACGCAAATGCCTCTCGGACAGATATATCCATACTCCAATCTTACGGCTTTGAAAACATGTCGCCGCGAGCTAACCCCGCAATCAAAGATAGAGTCCAGACTTTGCAAAATCTTCTCTGTAACTCAAAAGGGGAATCACGCTTGGAGGTTAGCTCCCGTGTGCGACGTGTGATTGAGTGTCTTGAGTTGCAATCGTGGGATGAAAAAACACAACAACCAGATAAGCTTAATGGTTTCGATCACATGAATGACGCATTAGGATACTGTGTATATCGTGAGTTCTCTATTCTGTACGCCCGTGCGGGTAGTAGAACAGGGATTAGAATCTATTAAAGAGGATTAACGCCGTGGCTTTCAGTGCATACAGTGGATATAGAACTTATAGAGGCGTTGCGGAAGCAAAGGTAAATCAGGTTGATGATCCGAACCAGCAATGGTTGAACATGCAAAAATTCTGGGAATTGCCGGAGGTTATCGTTCAAGGAACGCAGGAAATAAGAAGTAAACACCGAAAATATTTACCGCAGGAAGAACGTGAATCAGACCTCAGCTATGATAGTAGACTCTCCAGAAGCGTTCTCAGTCCTTACTTCATCAGAATCGAAAGGATGTTAGCGGGCATGTTGATCCGCAAGCCTGTTCAAATAAATGATACTCCTGATGTTATTCGTGAGGCTTTGTTCGATATTGACTTAAGCGGAAATGATATCAGCATTTTCTGTTACGAACTAACGCGCAAGCTCTTACGTTACGGCCATGTTGGTTGTCTCGTTGATGCTCCTGCTTTAGAGACTGAAGCGGGTCGGCCTTATTGGAGTATTTACACCCCTAGAGACATTATTGGTTGGAGGACTGAGAAGAAAGAAGGCCGTGATGAATTAGTCCAGTTGAGATTAGCTGAACAGGTCTTAGTTAATGATGGTTTATATGGTGTAAAAGAAGTTCAGCAGATCAGGGTATTGACTCCTGGCGGTTTTGAAATTCACCGTAAGAGCAAAGAGAAAAGCGATTGGGTTATTGAGGAGGAAGGAACAACATCACTTGATTACATTCCGTTCTCTGTTGCTTATTCAAACAAGGTTGGCTATATGGAATCAAGGCCGCCGATGCTCGATATAGCTGAGTTGAACTTGAAGCACTATCAAATAATGAGCGATTACGACAATATTTTGCATATTTCGGCTGTTCCCATGCTGTCTATTTTTGGGATGCCGCCAAGTGATAGTGAAATTAGTGCTGGCCCAGGAGAAGCTTTTGCAATGCCAGCCGAGGCAAGAATTGAATATATAGAACCAGGTGGCAGTAGTTTCACAGCACAACAAGATCGACTGAAAGAAATCGCATCGCAGATTAATGAATTGGGCCTAGCGGCAATACTAGGCCAGAAGATTGCAGCAGAGACGGCTCAAAGTAAGGCCATTGATCGTTCCCAATCAGATGCAACGCTTTTATATATTGCACAGCAAGTTCAAGATTTAATTGATAATAGTTTGCGTTTTCATGCTGATTATTTAGGGGTCGAGTCGGGTAGTTGTTATGTCAACCGTGATTTCTTGGCAACTCGTTTAGATCCGCAGGAGATTGGCAGCTTGCTCCAGCTTTACACCGCAGGAACAATTTCAAAAGAAACATTATTGAAGATGTTGTCTCAGGGTGAGGTGTTACCAGATGAGTTTGATATTGAGGAAGAATTGGAAGCAACCGAAGCGGCGTTATTAGATCCTGCACCACCAGCAATAGAAGCTGCACCTGTTGAGGAGTAACCAATGGCGGCTCCTAGCGGGACTCCATCAAGTGTTTTCAAACACGCTATTGATCTAAATCGTGTTAGTAATTCGCTTCAAAAACCTTTAGCGGTTGCATATAACAGGATTTTAGTTAAGGCAGCCAGAGAGTTGCAGGCAATGGGAACTGATGAATATTCGAGTTCATATCGAGCAAAAAGGCTTAGTCAAATTATTGGATCGTTAAAGACAAGCTTGGATGGATGGGCTAAGGACTCGACCAAAATAATGAAGACCGATTTATCTGATTTAGCAAAGATTGAGACTGAGTTTGCAGTTGCCCAGATGCGTCAAATGGTTGGTGACTTCGATGGTTTATATCGAGAATTAGAGGTAAGCCCACAATTTGCAGAAGCCGTTGTTTCTTCTGATCCGACTAAGCTAAATCTTGTTACGACAGAGGCAGGGGATACTTTAACGGGAAAGGGTGTTTATAAATTAACGGCCAAGCAAGGAGAAGCATTGGTTCTTCCTAATGGCGACACCGTTGAGAAAGCATTTCGAGGGATTGCAACATCTTCTGCTCAGAAATTTCGTTTAGTTGTTCAAGATGGATTATTAACTGGTGTCCCTACAAAGCAAATTGTCAGGGAGATTATCGGACAGCACGGCGGAATGAAATTCGCATCAGGCCAAAAGGTTAGTGCAAGAGCTTTAGCTTTAGCGGGAGGGGAAAAGGGAACGCGGTTAGCAAATAATCAGATAATGACGTTAGTTAGGACAAGCGTTAATCAGGTTGCAAATAAAGCGAGCCAAGAAACTTACAAAGCAAATGACAGTGTGACGAAGAAATATAGATACATCGCAACGATTGATAGCAGGACAACAATGTTATGCGCGTCTAAGGATGACAAGTTATTTGATTACAACGATGGCCCTATCCCGCCGTTGCATTTTAATTGCAGATCAACAACTGTTCCTGTTATTGATTGGGATGGGTTGAACAAAGAATATGGAATCGTTGCTCCTGATGATATTGAAGGCGTTGGCAAATCAAAGAGGGCAAGTATTGACGGGCCGATCCCTGCTGGTACAAGTTACGGTGATTGGTTGTATGACAAGAGAATTAAGGACGGTCGCAAGGTATTACCAGGGCCAGAACAAATTGACGCTTTAGGGTATGACAAGGCGGTTTACTTTAATCGGTTAGCGGCAAGATATAAAGATCCACGGAAGGCTATCGTTAGTTTAGTGAGGGAGGACGGAACAGAGAAGACGCTGGTTGAATTAAGGCAACAATACAAGTTAAAAAGAGTTGATAAAGCTATTAAGGTTGCGACTAAGGCAATACAAGAAAAACTCCCAACAATGGGAGAGCTTCAAGGGTTGCAAAAAGATTCAAGCTTGAGTCAATCAGATATAGCGGGTGTTTTCGCTTTGATGACGAAAATGAAAGGGCAAGCTGGTGAAAATGCCAAAAAACTTTTTCAGTTTGCGGAACAGCGTCAGGTCTTCTGTTCTTGGTCAACGGGTCAAAGCACAAGACATCTATTGAAGAACGAGCAATTAAAGAAAAGCATGGAGGCTTTAGTTGCAAGAGGTACTAAGGGTTATAAAGGTGAAGCTTTAAAAGGATCGGTAAAAATTGTAGGAATCGGGCCAGCAAAAGATGTCTTATCCGATATTCAGCGAGGAAAAGCAGGAACTTGGTTCAAAAAATCTTTAACAATGCAAGGCGAAGGAGAAGGTGTAAGTGGCTTTACGGCTGTTGGTCGGAATAATATTGTTGTCCGTAGTAGAAGCAATTATAAGCCTGTCAAAGATCTCAAGGAGGTTATTGCAGTTTTCAAGGAAAGCGTAAAAGCGGCGGCGAAAGGAAAACCATTTAGACATTCAGGAGGAGATACTTTTGGTGAAGTAACAGGCTTCTTTGGCCCTCAAGAATGGATTGGTACTTATGTGCATGAAATGGGACATCAAGTTCATTACGCTGCAAATAAGGTCAAGCTTTCATTTAGGAAAGTATTAGAGTTGAATTCGTTCGATAAAGATATAACCGTAGGGACTTGGATTCCAAGTGAATATGGATCAAGTAATTATTTAGAACAATTTGCAGAAACTTTTGTGCAATATGTTTTCGATCCTGTAGGCTTAAAGAAAGTAGCCCCAGAAGCCTATAAATGGGTTGATGACGCAATGGCTACAGCATTGAAAGCACCTAAATGAGTTATAAGCAAGCCATTGCTTTGATTTCTAGTTGGCCGAAGGATAAAGATGTTCCTCGGTTGATGAGGGATGTTTATGAGAAATCAAATGCTAACGATCAGATTGATATAAGTCGAGCAACAGAAGCTTTATATGCTGCGGCGGAAAGTAAAAAAGACTTTGAGTTAATAGAAAAGTTCTGGAAGTAGCAAAGTTTACCCGTAACGGTTAAACTCTTTGTAGTGTTTGTTTTGTGGTTATGGCCCGTAAATATGTGAGAGATAAGATAGGTCGTTTTGCTCCGAAGGGCGGAGGCAGTAAGGGAAAAGGCGGCAAGATGGGCAAGTCGTCTAAGAATGTGAAAGCACGGGCGGCTTATAAGAAAGCTTCAGGGAAGTTGAGAAGTATGAAGAAGATTAGCGGCGGTGCAAAAGACGCAAAAGACCGCAAGTTCTGGAATAAATCGTTAGGTGGCGCAAAGTCAGGAATGACCCGCGTAACAAATAGGCTGACAAAGAAAGGCGCAGCTAAGGCAAAAAGAGGGGTAGCAAATCCTAATAAGCTTGCAGCTTCTAAGAAGTATGCAGCCGCAAGAAAAGCAAAAAAAGGATCAGCCGCTAGAAAGGATGCGGTAAGTTCTGCAAAGATAAGAAGAGGAGAAAGAAGAGTAAAAGCAGCAAAGAAAACCACGGCGGCAAAGAAGGCAGCCACGGCAAAGAAAAAAACTTATAAAGGTTTGACACCTAAGCAGCAATATAAAGCAGCCACAAGTAAGGCCCGTGCAGCCAAATCAGGTTATGCACAAGATAGAGGTCAAGGGTATGACAGGGCTGGCAAGGCTTCAGGCAAGGGAAAAGTAAAAAGATCTATGAAGTTGCCTGGTAGTGATTCAGCAAGAGGCGTTGGTTCAGCTAAGGCTCAGGTGACAAAGCTGCAAAAGAAATTCGGAAAAGGGGCCACAAAAGGAAAAGGTTATGGAGTATCGAAAAAAGGTCAGGCGGCTAAGAGTAAATTCAAAGATTTAAAGAGACAAAGAGGCGGAGTCACTAAGGGTAAGGGAACAGTTGCACAAAGGAAGAAGAGCTTGAATGTCAGAACGACTCAGCAAGCCTTTGGAATGAAGGTTAAAAAGCCAGTAAGTAAGGCTGCTCAAAAGTATATCGGCAAGCAAAATGTTGAAGCTTCTAGGGTTGCGGCTTCTAGGGGTAAAGGCAGTAAGGCGAAAAGACGGGCGGCTGAACTTGCGAAGAAAGTACCACGCACCGCAAAAGGAGCAATGGCTTATGACGGGCCAAACAAAGCAGCAAGTAGAGCAAGAGATAGGATTATCGCGAAAACAAAAGCTAAAAGGAAAAAGCGTTAATCGTCAGCAATAAAATCGTCTAGCGTTTCAAGGTCTTCCATTACGTTGGCCCAAAACTCAGGCACTAACAACACATCGTCTTGGCTGTCGGCTTTACCTAGTGTAATAACGTCAGCCATTTCATTTCCTGTGACGACATAGACCATTGTTTCGTTTCCTTCACCGTCAACATCTGGTACAGAGGCAAGAAGTTCGCGTAATTCTCTAACGGTAAAGCCTTCTTCTTTTTTAATTGGGCTAGGCATGGGGTTGATTCCTAGTGGTTTCTGCTAACTTAATAGAAAACTAGCCTTACGGGTTATTTATGTCTGACGAAAACATTCAAGAGCCTACGGCTGTTGATCCATCTGAAGTTGATGCACTGAAAAGAAGCATCGAGAATTTAGAGAAGAAAAACTTTGAACTAATAGGCAAATTAAAGAAAAAAGAAACGCCTGACGTTCCTGCTGACTATCAAGAATTACTTGATTTCAAACAGAAAGCCGAGCAAAAAGAATTAGAGGCCAAAGGTGACTACACAAAAGCATTGGAATCAAGGGAGGGGCAATTCCGTGAGGCGGTGAAAGAAAAAGACGACAAGATCAAAAAGCTTGAGGCAAAGATTCGTGATCTTGAATTGATTTCACCAGCTTTAGCTGCTTTATCTAATGCGGTGCATGATACAGATTATGCGTTGGAAAAATTAGGTAAAGATAAGTTTGAAGTAGCAGAAGATGGTTCTGTTGTTTATGTCGATGAATTTAGTCGGATGACAATAGAAGAAGCCGTTCAGAAAAAGCTTGCTGCAAATGACAGAACAAGATGGGTCGTTAAGAAACCCGTTGCAAAAGGAAGCGGAGCAGTCGGCGGCGGTAATGTTGCAGGAGGCAAAATTTCAGAAGGAGATCTAAAACATTTCTTGCCAGAAACACAAAATATTGATGAACAAACAAGGATTTATAAACAACAAGGCGCAGAAGTTTGGAGAAAGTATAGGGAAATGGCCGAAAGCCGCTAGTATAGGAAGCAATGACTCGTCTGATGGTTACGCCGAAGGGTGAGTAAGGGTTACGCCCAAACTGTAAAAACTATTTAGGAATCAAGCATGGCCCCCACAAGGCGGAGCGATGTCATCATTCCAGAGGTTTTTGTTCCCTATGTCGTTCAAGCGACCACCAACCTAGACCGCTTTTTGCAGTCTGGGGTTGTGCAACCATTAGCGGAATTAAATGCCAATGAGGGTGACTTTATAAATGTACCTTTCTGGGGTGCAAACTTAGCTGGTGATCAAGAGGTTCTATCTGATAGCACTTCATTAACACCTGGCAAAATTTCAACAGGTAAGCAAATTGCGGTGCAACTCCATCGCGGACGTGCCTTCGAAGCAAGAGATTTAGCTTCTATTGCTGCGGGTTCTGATGCAATGGCTGCTATCG
>VTLG01008640.1_pt1 | contig 10083 bp, 12 predicted proteins | sample 4694571 | NCBI WGS metagenome assembly VTLG01 (sample SAMN12604809, study PRJNA352737) | marine metagenome | biome: ENVO:00000447; feature: ENVO:00000209|ENVO:00000569|ENVO:01000036; material: ENVO:00002151; isolation source: viral sequences binned using virsorter ... | reverse complement strand
ATCTAGATAAATTGTCTTTGCTACAACCAATAATGACGCACTTAATGCCATTGGATCTTGCTGATATTGATCAGCAAAGCTAAACACTTCATCTAAAATCTGTTTAGAATTATTTTTTATCACTTTTCTACTTTTTTTCAAGCTTTTCGCCTTTGTTGACCTTTTAAAGCTACTTCTGCTCTTAATTCAGCTTGGTCTTCTTGGCTTTGTATCTTTTCCTTGTCCATTTTATCCTTTTGTTCAAGTTTTTCACCCTCAAAATTAAGTTTTTTAACATCTAACTGTAATTTTTTGTCATCATTTTCTTTATTTTGCTTAATTTCTTGTGCGCGAAGGTTAAGTTCTTGCTGTTTTAAGTCAATAAGTGGGTCAGAATTTTGAGATTCAAGGTATTCTTGCTCTTCTGCCACTAATTTCTCTGTTAGTTCCACAATTCGTTGTGCAACTTGATTTTCTATCTCCATTTGGAATTGTTGTTGTAGTTCTGGTGGTATTTGTCCACCAAATTGTGCTGCTTGCTCCTGCATTACTTGTTCATTTTTTGCCATTACTTCTTCTCTTGCTAAAAATGATACGTGTTCAGAAATATGTGCTTGTAATATGCCCATTGTTGGGGGATTATTTTTAACTAAAGAAGATGACATAAATGCTTGGTGTGCATCAATATGCGCTGCATGATTTTGTCCTTGAAATGCTTGTAATTTCATCATCTGTAATGATTTTGAATTCTCCATTCCGGGATCTTCTGGTTGTGGTTGTTGTACAGGCATTAATATTTTATCAATATCCCTTACACCAAGTGCTTCATACATACGTCTGTACGCTTCATGCATGTTGTGCATTTGCGGATTAGATGTAGCCATTTGCATTTGTGTTTGTGCCAACGTTACACGCTGGGACATAGAAAAAATATTCGGATCAGAAACGGGAAGTATATCGACGCGCTCATCAAAGTCTTGTTGCTTGATAATTCTATTGCCACCACGAATAGCATAAGGATACTCGGGAGGTAAACTCTCTGCAAGTACTCTTGATAGTAATTTAAATTCAACTTTTTGTGCGTAATGTAATCGTTTATGAATAGCGTTCATCACTTTCGTGCCGCGTTCCATGATTGCCATTGTTGTTCCTACTGGATTTGCTTGTGAGCCTTCGCCCATTTTGTTATCAGCAATAGACGCAAAACGTCTACCTGCTTCAACAACAAAACCTAGTAGTTGAAAAAGAGTTGCACTTGGTTCTTTATAAGGGATTAACATCAAGGATTCGCGAATCGCGCCTCCCGGTGCGTCTACATCCCTGAATTCTCCGGGCTGGAGCGGTTGATCATCGTCTCTAACTCGCAACCCTCTTGCTTTAAAACCGGCAGGGAGATTGGACAACGTACCTGCATCAATGAGTTGACGGAGTGCTGATGTAGCAGTTCTGGAGAGACCGCCGAGCATGTGGATAAGACCAAAGCCATAAAAGCCAAGGCCGGGTAAAAACTTATAGTGAACAAAATATTGTATCTTTTTTCGAAGAGGATCATTTTCTTGATAGTTTCTATAAATAGATAATACCTTTCCAGACCCCTCGTCAACAGTAACAACATAAGGTAGCTTAATACCAGTTACTTCTCCTGTTTGCGAGTTCTTATCTTCGAATCCGGGTATGTCCAAATCGCAATGAAACTCTAATAGTACTATGTCCTCAGCATTTTGTGTTGCTGTAATTCCATCAAGGTCATCATACTTTTCACCTGCATCATTTTTTTCTACAGGTGACATACTGACATCAATGTCTCGGTACATACCTCCTACTTGTTTCTTACGTAATTCGTTACCCATAATCTTAACAACATGTGTAATTCTTTCACAAGATTCCATATCCGTTGAAACATATGGCATAACCACATCTTCTGCTGGAACAAATTTTGAAACTGCTCTGCCTTTTACAGCATCATAATAAACTTTTTTAAAGGCACTACCCGCTAATGGTAAATGAAATAACATCTGATCAAGTTCTTGGTCGTATTCTTCCATTTCATAACTAATTTGATAGTTCATGAATTCTTTAACACGTTGTGATTGTTCTTCGATCTCTGGTGTTATCTCGCCCACTATTTGTGTACGGATAGGGCCTTCGGGAGGTAGTAACTCTTTATAAGCTTGCGCTTGAAACTGTGTAACCGTTTCTGCTAGTAATGGGTGTGTAACACCTGTTGCACCAGCAAAAGGTTTTGTTCTATCTTCATATTTAAATCCAAGTAAGTCTAAACCGTCTGTGTATGTTTTTAACCAATCTGCTCTTGCATCTTTATCATATTTGTAATCACCGACTAAACTTCCAGATAAAGATTCTAATTCATCATCTGGTATTAGTTCTGCAAGGTTCGCATTAAATGCACCTTCCATTGATGTATCTGGTAAAGGATTGACGATTGCTGAACCATCTTCCATCATCAACGCATCACCTTCCATCATAGGTGATGTAATTTCTTGTGCTGAATCTGGAGCTATCTCTAGATCAATTAATTCGTTTTCTCTTTCAATAGCCATTAGCTTATCTCGTTTTGCATTAATTCAAATTCTCTTATTATTTCATCCGGATTCATTTTATCTATCCTATCTATTTCATCTAAGCTATCAGCCGCTTCTTGCAACAAAAGTTTCATCCCTAATATATTTATACCACTTGAATCTTCCATTAAACCCGAAGTTTCATTTCCTAAAAGTTGAACATCTTTTTCTGGATCAAACGGAGGATCATCTGGCCTAATAATATATGGTTCTAATTCTGGATTTACTTTAGGACGTTTTAAAAACTCACCCGGTTCAAATCTCTCTGGAAGGTTATCATATGGAGGCCATAAGAATCTATCACCCCTGAACTTTGGATCATATCTCGGATCATTTCTCCAATTTTCTGGAAGGGATTTAGGCATAGGAAAAGGATCATATTTCGGATCATTTCTCCAATTTTCTGGAAGGGATCTAGGCATAGGAAAAGGCATAGGATCATATCTCGGATCATTTTTCCAACCTTCTGGAGGCCATAAGAATCTATCTGGTTCTTTAAATCTATCTGGATTAAAAAATCTATCTGGTCCGAATTTTGGTATATAAGGTTTTTCTTCATCTTCCTTTTTAGGTAAAAGTCTTTTAAACCAATCTGGGTCTTCTCTTCTTTTCTCTAAAAATTCTTCAACCCAATCTGGAATTTCCCTTTTTCCTTCATCTTCCTTTTCCTTTTCTAAAAACTTTTCTAAAAACTTTTCACGTTCCATTTTTTTTCTAAGTCTATCGATTGTATCTTCTTCCCATTCCTTTAAGTCTTGTTCTCTATCACCAACAAGTTCACCATCTTCGGTTCCAAATTTATAACCAAGTGGTCTTGTCATTTCATCCATGTTCATCATACCACCACCTCTTTTTCCTAACTTGTCTTTTAAAACTTTTTCTGAAACAATATCAAAATCTTTTCCTTGTTTAAAGCCAGCACCGACTATTTCTTTTATTTTATCCTCTGTTGCTAACATAGGATTTTTAGGCTGCATGCTGCCTGTAAATAATATATATCTAGTATCAGACATGATTAACCGGCCTTGTTATTTCATTTATATTCATTATTCCCCCCTTTGCAACCATTTCTGGTTCTGGATTCATTAAGTCCTTTTCAAAAATATCTAGCGGTATAAAGTCTAAAGCATCCAATGGACCAGTTGGTATAACTTTTAATATCATTAAAGCTTTATTAGCAATCTTCCTAACTATAGGCGTATCCGCAAATTCTCCAAAAGCTGTTTTCATACTTTTAAGAAAAGTTTGTATTTTTGTTTCTCTTGATGCGTCCATGGACGCCGCTTCATCTAAAAATTGTTTTGATTTTTTTATTAAGTCAACTCTTTGTGGCTTATTACCAGATGTTTGTGGCCATAGTTTTTTTGCTCGCATCATTTCTATTTGTTCTGGTGATTGACCTACATATCGTAATCGTGGTTGATCTGATTTTGATACTATCTCATTAAACTCTGCTAGTGCTGTTCTATCCTTACCTACTCTTCTTGTAAAGTCAGCTTGTTGTTCTGCTGTTATAACGCCTTTATCCTTTGCTAAATCAAATAGCATTTGAGGTGTCAGACCTTTAGCAAATGTTGGTATATCAAGAATTGCTGCACCTGCTGGTCCTTTTGCTACTTTAGACGCCGCTTTTGCTATTTTTTTATTTGCTTGTGTAACTTTATCTACCATTTTATTTTTCCATCGCAGTGGCGGCTTTCACCGCCATGCGACTAACCCAGTCAGAGGTGTGTGCGTTTTTGGCCGACTGGTAACTCATTAATATCCTCGTTTCGCTGCCCTAGGTTTAACCATAAGACCGCCTTTGTATTTTTTTACAATGCCGCCTTTGGCATTGCCTTTTAATTCTGCAAACATTCTTTTCTTTCGCTGTTCACGAGTTTCCTTTTTAAAATCTTCTTTACTTATACCAAGAATTTCAGTTTGTCTTTGATCTGCTGCTACTCTTTGTGCATCAAATTCTTCTTTTGAAACTTCTTTACCATTATAAAAATAAGTGGTGACACCATTCTTTGTGCTTTTTTTAAAACTATCTCTACCCATTATGTTTTCTTTGATGCTCCCCAACCTTTGGTTGTTGCTATTTTTTTACCGGTAAAAACTTTTCCAGTTTTAATACTAACTGGTGCACCGGCTGGTCCAACACTTCTTTTTGTTCCTTTATGTCCTGTAAAAACTTTTCCAGTTTTTTCATTTACTGGTGCGCCGCCAGCAGGTCCTATACCTTTTTTAGTTTGACCTTTTTTTAATTTTTGTCTCATTAGTAATACTCCCTCGGTTCCGTGATCCGTGGTTCGTCGTGGTAGTCATCGGGAAGTTGTACAAAGTTGCCTTGACGGTATCTCATGAGAGCTTGTGTCGTAGAATCGACGTAGTCATCATGATCGCCAAATGGAAAAGCTGCACACTCCTCTATAACGTCCTGCGCCCATCTTTCATCCGGACACCATACTTGGCCCGACTCAAACATTGGCGCTACTGAATTAACCCGAACATGTTTGTCATTGCCCCTGCTAGGAGTAAAGTTCACAACGGGTATTCCCGAGGATCTTAACTCATCTGTCAAGGGAAGTCCAGAAGCTTTTGCTTCTACGATAACTGTTTCCGGTTCCCAGTATTTATATTTTTCCATAGCACGTTTTTTTAACTCTGTAAACTCCCATCTTCCTTTTTCTGCATCTAATAGTATAATTTGAGGATTACCCTTATTTGGGTGACTAAATACGCCCCACGTAGTAATAGCTGAGTAATCGGCTGTCTCCTTCTTACTGAACGCTGTATCATACGATTGTATGACATGTATCAAGTCTGGTATGTCGTCTTCTTCCCACAATTTCCACCATTCACGCTTAATAATAGAGCCTTCCTCCGATGTTGGTTGTTGCTGCCATTGTGCTTGCCATTTTTGTTCTGTTAATGAAGCACGGGTCGCGGTCAATGAATCAATGTCCCAGTACTCTGGCCAAATAGGTTTTTGACTTGGTAATATAGCCGGAAATTCAATTAACTCCCATTGGTCTGCTTTAGGCTCCTTAGCTTGAGCGTCAATCAATCTGCCTGTTAAATCTTTCACGGACCAACGTGTCATAACAATAACGATTGCACCACCCGGTTGTAGACGTTGTCTTGGTCCCGATGTATACCATTCATAGGCATTATCAAATGCTGTCTCGGACAGTGCATCTTGCTCTGAGTGCGGATCATCAATAATAAGGAGGTCTGCACCACGGCCCGTGATACTTGAACCAACGCCCGCTGCAAAGTACTCGCCGCCTTTATTTGTTTCCCAACGGCCAGCCGCTTTACTGTCCGCGGATATCGCAACTTCATCAAAGACTTGTTGATAAACTTGACTATCGATCAGATTCTTCATCTTACGACCGAATCTAACAGCAAGTTCTGTATTGTGCGTTGTTTGAATTATCTTGAGTGTAGGTTTATTTCCAACTAACCAAGATGGAAATAAGAAAGAAGCAAACTCTGATTTTGTATGTCTTGGTGGCATATTTACAATCAAACGCTTAATTTTACCATCCCGTATGTCTTCAAATTTTTTTGCAATTTTTCTGTGATGATAACCAGAGATAAAGTCTGGCCAAACATGTCGAACAAAAGGTATGAAATTTTTTTCTGCGGATTGCAGCTTTTTCAAATGTTCTTGAATTAATTGAGCTTGAAGCTCTACCTCGGTTTGATGAACCATTATGAAAAATTTTATATAATATTTTTATGGGATAATCAATATTTTAGTTCGTACGTATTTAGGGGTGTGTGTTTGTCTGGAACAGAGTTCGGGGTAAAAACTTTGGGACTCCGATCTGGTATTTAGGTGGTGCCCCCCCGAAGGGGGGCGCCTAGATATAGTATGTTCCAAGATTTTTGTATACTAGATATAGTATGCCCCCGAAGGGGGCGCTAGATGTAGTATGCCGAGCGGAGCGAGGCACAAGATGTAGTATGCCCCCGAAGGGGGCGCTAGATGTAGTATGCCGATCTTCCTCAGGAGGCACAAGATGTAGTATGCCCCCGCAGGGGGCTGCGACAATATGTCCTATTGACATGCATAAAAAAACCCCAGTAGCGACGGCTTGACTGGGGTTCTAGTTTCGTTGACCGCGTAAACTTATTCTATGCAGCCATCTCTAAAGCAACTTCCATTGCTTTTGTTTTTACATTGTCTTTACCATTAGTAATAAAGGTATTTGATAAACGATCACCAGACCTGAGGTGATCTTCATTGTAAGTGATACAGTTAAATGCTTTCCATAATGTATCTTCTCTTACATCATTACCAGTATTCTCAAGCTTGTAAGTATTACCATTGTTTTCATAAGTATCATGCCAAACACCATAACAAGACTTGATCTGTTTATTGCCAGATAGATCATTAAAAAAAGAATAATCTTTTTTGCTTTTATCATAATCAGCAATAAGCTTAGGATTGTAAACAAGGATAAAGTATTTAAGCATATCACTTTCAGTTAATGAATAACTATTAAGTGTTTCTGCTTGTTCCTTATAAACCTCATTAGATTTTAATGCGTCATTAATTTTAATTCTAACTAACTCTTCCATTTTGTCATTGAATTCAACTCTATGAGTAATACCAATATAGAATTGTTCAATATCAGATAAAGCTTGTAAAAAAGTATTTTCACATACAGGATTAACATTAGTAGTATTAATCTTGCCTTTATCTCTTCCAGTATGAAAGTTAGTAAGCATAAGATAATTTTTTACTTCATCATTACCAATATTGAAACTAGCGCCAGTATTAGCAAGGAAAGTAATTGCCTTATCATCTTTATAATTAAAGCAATGCTCAAATGATACACCAGCTAAACTTGCGAAATAATCACCAAGCTGAGCCATTTTCTCATTTTGCATTACATGATACTGATCAGTTAAACCACTAACTAAAATTTTATTACCGTCAGATTTAACTAATGAATATAATTTATCTGAAGTAATAGTTTTATCATCAATGGTAGCTTGAACTGGAACTTTGTTCACAGTCCAATCTAATCCAGCATTACGCATTAATTGTGAGCAGTTTAAATTCTGATCGATTGCGTTAAATTTAGAAAGCTTGTTGCCAGTCATTGACATCATGCTATTCCATTCCATTTTTTTAACTTCGTCCATAATAATTCTTTCTGCCATCGCTACGAATTATATATAGGATATTATAGGATAAAGCAACAATTAATTTCACGTTGATGAAAATAAAAAGATTGACTAACTACACTACTTAGCTTTGCTAAGTAGTGTAGTGCCGTTGTTTTCTTCACCGCCAAAAAAAACTCCGCCGAAGGCGGAGCCGAGACCCCCGAAGGGGGTGCGACATATTGTCGCACCGTGATGATTTTACTTGACTTTACATTTTAAATAAATCTGGACTTTCAAATTGAAATTCCATATCGTCAGCGTGGCGCAATTTTTCCTCCTCTAGTTCATATTCTAACCATGCGTCCGCTTGTTCTTCAGCTTGTTTCGGTGTCATTGATTCTTCGACCGTGAAATTATTTACAATATCATTTTTTTGCCAGACCGTGAAACTTTTATCACAATCCCATTTAATAGATATTTCGTCGTCGTAGAAAAACCAAAGTTCACTACTGTTAGGATATTTATTATTTACCATATTTCTTCCTTTCTGTTGTCCCATGTATATAGAAACACGGACACCGTGTCAATAAAAAAAGCCCCGACGAATTCGGGGCTTTCTTCACGGTCAAATTTTTATCGGAAGATTATGTTTTTTGCGACCGTGGTGTTTTGGTCGGCGAAGCAAATACGCTAGGGCAACCAAACTCTTTCTGGTATTGTTCGTTATACTTTTTTATGACCGCCGTGTTTTTCAAAGCGTCAAATAGTGTAAGTGCCTTGAAACTGCGACCGTTGTCCTTTGGCAAGTCGCCATTGTCAAGGGCTGTTTGAATTCTTAAATCAGACATCATAACTCCTTTCGATTTTTTTCCACCGCGTCGGCGAAAGTATCAAGTTGAAAATATTGATTTTGTGAGGCACAAAAAGAAGCAATATCATTAAATAAATGTTCATCAGAATTATCTTTCATTCTAGAATAATGCTTTGCTAAAATTTCTGCTAACTCTTTAAAATGTTTTCTAGTCATATCTTCCTTTCTTTATTATCCCAACTATATAGGATAGTTATCCCCATGTCAAGAACTATTTTCGCCGAAGGCGAAGCCGTCGCCGTGACGAAATCCGCCGAAGGCGGAGCCGCGGCAAATTGTCGCAGGTCATTCCACCACCGCCCCCACCCAATAGGGCGGGTTGAGATTTACCGCGAAACGCGGACATTGTCAATATGGCAAATTGTCGCAGGTAAATTTAGACCAAAAAAAAAGTGTCGCGGTCAAGGGAACAAGAAACTTTGTAAATCTTCCCATTTTGTTGGCGGTGGCAAAATTAAACTATGACCGCCGTACAAATAACCCTGTTTCGCGAGTTCTCGACCTTTGTCGCCGTCGTACAATTTGAGAACCTTTGACCTCGTATCTTGGACAATATAATAATTTTTCCCACCATGACGGAAATTGTTGTAATTCCATGAGATTTGTAGCGGTGAGATATTTATTGAATTTTGTTTAATACATTTTAATTCGAGCCAAATTGCTTGACCGCCGTATATTCCGTATAGGTCTGGAATACCACCACCATGACGATTTTCAATTCTAGTCCATTGGACGAAAGATAAATTTTTCATTATCTGACGCCCAAAGTTTGATTCTGGTTTAACTGTCAAAATGGATTTTTCCACTCCCCCATATCTTTGATGAGGCGTTCAATTTCGTTGCGGTGGTTTTCATGCCATTGATAAAAGCAAGATTGACTATGAAAAAGTCCGTCGCGAGATTGTTGGGGTGTACGATAACTTATACCATAAGAATTGGCATAATAACTATACCTATCAATATCAAAAGCATTTTCTGGTAATTCGTCGCGTTCAAAATTACTCCTTTCTTCTTCGGTGTAAAATGATGTGTTATGATATTGATGGTCTGGTGTCGCGAGTAAACCGCGACTACCATAATTTGCATATAACTTTTTACCACATTGTTGGCAAACAGGAATATCACTCATGCCAAAACCTTTTCTTTTGGTGTTTTCACAACCGCCACAATATCACGCTGTGCTTGTCTTAATTTTGCACTATCTAATAATCGTTGTTTTGTATCATCAGATATTATTGAAACTGCTGTCCCAATTTCGTCAGCGTCAAAGTTTACGCATTGGTCTAAATCAATCCACCACTTTTTAACCTCACTTAAAAACTTGGCTTGGTCAACAACCGCGTTCATATCATTTATGAGTTGTATTTTCTCTTTGAAAATATCTTTTTGTGCATTGTGCATATTAGTTTTTGATTTATTAAATGCTCTTAATTGCTCAAAATCGCTTTCATTATGAATCATCATAACGCGAGAATGACAACTGCCTTGAGGCACTAATAAATAATGACCGCCAAGATTTTTAGTATCACTTTCATTTATATC
>VTLG01005097.1_pt1 | contig 10083 bp, 17 predicted proteins | sample 4694571 | NCBI WGS metagenome assembly VTLG01 (sample SAMN12604809, study PRJNA352737) | marine metagenome | biome: ENVO:00000447; feature: ENVO:00000209|ENVO:00000569|ENVO:01000036; material: ENVO:00002151; isolation source: viral sequences binned using virsorter ... | reverse complement strand
TGCCATCTGGCTATCATTTTCTTGGTTCATCTGAACTCCTTTTTTATTTCTTTAGTAAAATTTGTTTAAATTTACAAGTAAAATCTATAAATTAAATTCAAATTTTAAAACAATATTTATGGAAAATGTAGTAGATTATAAAAAAACTTGGTTCAACTTTATAGATTATGATCCACATAAAGGTCAAAAATTATTGCATTATCCACCTAATGGTCCATATGATCCTATAGAAAATCCAGATGGTGCTAGATTTATTGTTGCATGTATGGGTAGACGTTGGGGTAAATCTCATTCATGTGCTAAAGAAATAGAAGTAATATTAACACAGCCTAATAAAATTGTCTGGAATGTTGCACCTAATTATAATACTAGTGAAAAAATATTTAGATTAGTATATGAGGATATGGTTATAAAAAAGAAATTTAAACCATCAATGTATTCTGCTAGGGATCAAGTTCTTAAATTTGAATGGGCAGAAGGTGTGTCAGAATTTAGAGGTAAATCAGCTGAACATCCTACTGGATTGATTGGTGAAGGGTGTGATCTTGTAGTAGTAGATGAAGCAAGTAAAATACCTAATTTTAAACGTATCTGGGAAATGTACATACGACCAACATTATCAGATAAGAAGGGTAAAGCTATATTTATATCTACACCAGATGGTTTTAGCAATCATTTTTATGAGTTATTTCAACTAGGTCAGCAAAAAAATAAAAATTGGTACAGTTTAAACAGTCCATCATATGATAATAGTTTTGCTTTTCCTCTAGGCAAAAATGATCCAGATCTTGTTGAAGCAAGAAATACATTGACTAAAGAGGTTTATAGACAAGAGTATGAAGCAAAATTTACATCTTTATCTGGTGCTGTTTATGGTGATTTTGATAGAGAATTTAATACTGGTGATTATAAATATGATCACTATTTACCAGTACATATAGGTATTGATTTTGGTTTTAGGCAACCAGCAGCATTATTTGCACAAACTAAATATATTGATAATATTTTACATATTTATATTATAGATGAATTAGTACATTTAACTAATATAAATGATGAAGATTTTTTTAATTTGATTCGTGAAAAAAAATACAGATATGGATATACCTTTGGAGATCCTGCTGGTTATCAAGTACAAAGTTCAGTTGGTATGGGATCTGCACATCTGTTTAGGAAAATGACTGGAATGTCAGTCAGAACTATGAGAGATAAGACCAGTAGATCTATTGCAAGTGGGATTAATCATGTTCGTAGCTTTATATTATCAGCTGATGGATCTAGAAGATTACACATTAGCAATAAATGTGTAGGATTAATAGAGGATCTGGAATCTTACAGATACCCAGATGATGAAGGGAAATCACTTAAAGAATTACCATTAAAAGATGGGTATCATGATCATTCGATGGATGCATTAAGGTACTTACTAGTAAATTTAGAACCTATTAACATTAGAAAATTAAGAAGGAATTAATATGATATTTAATAATCAATATAGTGTAAATATGTTAGCAGAAAGTATAAAAAGTTTAAAAGCACAGTATTCTGCTAATAGAAGAACGATGGTCCAGATGATGTTAGATTATTATGATGGTGATAATACTACACAATACATAACTGATAAGTTTAATATTAATAATTTTAGGGAAGTGCCACCATTGTCTTTTAATCTTACAAAAAGACTAATTGATAAGATGTCTAGAGCATATCAATTTAAACCTAATAGAACTATACCATCTAATATGGATATTTACAATGATTTGATACAATATAAAGATTATGAAATGTGCCACGTGGAAAGAATGTTAAATTTATTAGGATCTGTAGCATTGCAAATATCATATAAAGAACAATATGGTAAAAAATGTTTTAAGTATACACCTATTCTATATTATGATGTAACAACATCTGAATTAGATCCATTAAAAATTGAATCTATTAAATATCCAGTATTTATGGGTGTTGATGATGCAACAAGTGGTAATGAAATACTTACATATGCATATTTTGATAATGATGTTTATATGATTGTTGATGAAGATGATCGTGTACTACATGAGGAAAAAAATCCATATGGTGTAATGCCATTTGTATTTTTGAATAGACAGCCTAAAATAGATTCTGTATTTTCAGCTGGTGCATATGACATAGTTAGTTGTAATGAAATGATAAATATATTGTTTACAGAGGTAAATCTAGGATTAAGATTCCAGCTGTTTGGTCAATATGTTGCTGAAGGTGTCTATGAGGAAGAAAAATTTGAAAGATGGGGATCTGATCAAGTTGTAACTGTTCCAGAGGGTGTAAATGTTAAATTAATGCAACCTATGCCTAATATAGATTCTGCACTAAAAGTTGCTAGATCTATGGTGGAATTAGTTGCTAGTAATAACCACATGTCAGTATCATTTGCTGAAACCTCAAGGGATAGACCACAGTCTGGTATTGCTTTAAAAATAAAAGAAATAGAAAATCATGAGCAGTTTATGAAGGATAAAGAAAAATGGTCCTACTATGAAAATGAAATATATCAATTAGAGCAAATAATAGCTGCTAATGATGGCATTGTATTACCAGATACCTTTGGTGTTGATTTTAGAGAGCCACAGTATCCTCAGACTGTAGCAGATGAAATAGCTATGAATCAGTTTATGTTAGATAATAATCTTACTACAAAAGCTGAAATACTTAAAAAATATAATGATGATCTTACTATAGAAAAGGCTCAAGAATTAATAGAAAGCTATGAGGAGATAAATGGCAATAAAACAGAAGAACCAGAAGAACCAGAACAGCCAGAACAAGAACAGTCAGTATTTGGTAGAGTACGTCAAAGACTTGCAGAAAATCAACAGCCAAGTTAATGTAGATATACCAGATAATGTATCTATAGATGAGGTGATGGAAGATCCAGAACAATTTGCTTTAGATTTTGTTGAAGCTACTTTTATGAAGCATTTACCCAAATATAGAAAGGCATCAAAATTAGGAACTAAATTAGCTAAAAGGAACATGAGGTAATGGCTAAATATAGAAAAAATGCAACTAGGTTAGCTGCTAAATTAGATAAAATAATACTAGATCACTTTATAAATCCATTAGGTAATAGAACAAATAAAGCTATACAAGATGGTTTAGATTCTAGTACAGATATAAATGGTGATCCATTTGCTGAAAATGCACCATCTACTATCGACAAAAAGGGATCAGATAAGCCATTATTTGATAGTGGAGATCTAAAGGGTTCAGTACGTAAAAAACCAGCTAATAGAGGAAATATGATGTTTGAGATTAAAGTAACTGGTAAACCTGCTGAGTATGGTGCAAAGCATAATATGGAAGGTGGATTTACTAGTGAGGAAGGTCATCATGTACCTCAAAGGGAGTGGTTTGGACTGCCTAAAAGCATGAAAGAGGGTGGTAGTGAGTATAAAAAGTTCTTAAATGAAGCTAGATTACGTATTTTAACGACTTTTAGAAAATAATGGCACTAAACTATACTGAAATATTTGGTGATGATTTTGATGATGTTTTACGAGCATTAGAAAAATTCTCACCAGAAGCTGAAACCATGTTACTAGGAATTGTAGATAGGATGGTTTATGATACTAGATTATTTTCTACTGAATTGCAAAAAACTGTACAAACAATGCTATCTAATGGCATGGCTCAAGATGTAATTAAACAAACTTTAAATAATGATATGAGGACTGGTGGTGCTATATTTGGTAAACTCCAGAACGATTTAAAAGCAAATATAATTGAAGCTACTAATCAATCTGGTAGAATGGCACAATATGAGGAGTATTTTAAGGAATATGATGAAAAAAGTTTATTTAGATGGGTAACTGTTACTGGGCATAAAATATGTCCAGATTGCCAGAGTTTAAGTGGTGTAGAAGCATTAACATTTGAGCAATGGGAATCAATGGGATTACCAGCTAGTGGGCATACAGTATGCAGAGGTTATTGTTACTGTGTTCTAGATCCAGTAGGTAAAATGGATAAAGAGGTAAAAGTACAGCCAGAGAAAAATCCATATAAGCCTACAATGACATTAAAAGAAGCTACTAGATGGTCATCTGGCAGTAAAGTCGATGGAATACTATATCATGGATCTTCAGTAGAAGCATTGGAGTCAATAGGTAAAAATGGTTTTGATTTAAGTAAAAAAGTTACTGGCAGGATGTATGGAAACGGTGCATATTTCACTAAAAGTACAGAGGTAGCTTCTGGCTATGGTGGTGGTTCATTCGGTAGCTTCATGGTAAGATCTACAAAGCCAATGGAAATATTAAGTTCAGAGTTCTGGAATTTCCAAGTAGGCAGAGTGGATAATGCTGCTAAACTAACTAGAGGTCATAAATTTATACATGAAATCAGAAATGGTATAAATAAAAAGCAGACTATACGTGATTATGAAAGACATGGATATGCTACTCAATATGATTCTGTGGAAGATGTCATAGAAGCAAGAACAAAAATGTATGGCAAGATGGATAAAACTGTAGAAAAAGATTTTTTAATTGAAGGATTAGTAAATCCAGAACTTAGACAAGGTAGACCTAATTATTCTGGAGATTGGTTTGATTTTCTAGAGGATAGATGGTTAGCTTCAGATCCAAGAGCAGAAGAATTGATGGATCTACTATCTGATACTGGTAATTTTGATGATTGGTATAGATCCGAAGGTTATGGAGATCTAATGACTGAGTTTTTACAGCAAAAATATGGACATACTAGCCTAGAGGTCCGACATGCTATGCTGCCATATGGATTTCAAGATATAAATCCTAATCTTACTACTGATACTTATTTTATAATATTTGATGAAAAGAATATTGTAAAGATACAAGATTAAAGTTTATTTAATACCACACCAAACTTATTTTTTACTACATGTTTTTCATATTGCACTCCATTATCACCTTCATAAGGTTCAGCATGAGATACTGTGCCATGTAATATATCTATAGGTATACCTTGTGGAAATGCCTTGCATCTAGTAGATGGAATTTTAATCCCATCTTGATCTATAAATATAAGATGTGTGCAACCTAAGCAGCTGCCTACTTTTTTAGAGTTTGCCATATAATAATATACTTTAAATTAATCTATTTAACAACTCTGTACATGTCATTCTTTTAAATGATTTATCACGTTCTATTTTTAGTCCATAAGGTAGACGTACAGATTTTAATTCATTTAAAGAAAATGATCCACTTTCAACATATCCATTCATAGCTACAAATCCCCAGCAATAATCTTCATCCTCATGCATATTAACTAAATACCACGTTCCATCACCACATGGATTAAAAAATTTAGCCACTATATTCTGGTCCACATTTTTTAAACAATCTTCTGCATATGTTTTATACTGTTTTTGTGCTGCTGTTTTTATTTCTTTTGTTACTAGTTTCATAATTACTCCGTTTGGTTTATGTAATAATATATAACATATTATAAATATAACAAATATTAAATAAATTATTTTTTTATTTGTTTTATTTATATAATGTATTATAAATTACATTGTTGGCAGTTAAAACAAACAAAAGGAGTAACAATGAAATACGAAATAGTAAGAATATATAAAGATAATAAGCCAAGTGTAGTAATGTTTAAAGGGTTCACATTAGACAGAGCTAAAAAACATTGCAAAAATATGCATGACTGTCTGGAAACTTTTGGGTGGATGGATGTATATGAAAAGAGTAGCAAATGAAAACAATAACAAAAAAAGAATGGAAAAAAATAGCAAGTTTCAACAAGCATATAGGTATGGATGGCACATATTATATAACTAAACTAACTAATGAAGGTACTGCACTAATTCCAGTAAAAATAGAAGGGAGCAAGTAATGAGTGAAGCAATGTATGATCTAATCTGGCTGATCCAGAATGTTTTATATATAGTTTTAGCATTATGTTTAATAGTATTAACAATAAAAACAACAATACGTGGGATCAAAATAAGGGGATATAACCATGTTAAGTAAAAAAGAAGCTAATAAGATAGATAAGGTATTAAAAGATTCATTTGGTGTAAAGTTAAGTGATTGTAGGTTTTTTATTGGATTTGAATATGTAAAGCTATTTTTTGGTACATACGTTGTATACTACAATAGAACACATAAATGTTTACATCAATTATATAATATAGATATTCATTTGAAAACTAATAGATGTTAGTTTAAATTATGAGGATAGGTAGATAGTCCTCCTAATTTCATCCATTCGCAAATACTACCTAATAAAAAAAAGCCAGATTAGTTCTGGCTTTTTTTATAAGAAAACATTAAAAATAAATACCTATAAATTTACATTAATGTTTTTCTTTTCGACTTTTAATGTGATCATGATCTGGATACCATATATCATTCTTATGTTCTAGATCTATTAAGTTCTCCAACCATTTTTTTCTTACATTATCTTTAGGTTTACCAGCTGGTAGTGGATCTAGTCCTACTGCTTTAGCACGTTTACGTAAAAAATAACGATTATTAATATCATTCCTATATTTTACCTTGTTTTTAGATAAAACTTCCTTATTTAGCTTGTTTTTAGGGTTTTTAGGACTATTTGCAATGGGGTTACGTGGTGGTAATTCTATATTTTCCTCAATTTCTGTATTATCAGCTAACATTTTAGCATCCTCTGGCACTATTTCTGCATCATCTATTTGTTTATTATTCATAAACTGCATAAATGGTGCATTGATTTCTATATGTACTCTATCTTGTAGCTTGTTAAAATGCTTTAATACTAATTCAGCAGCACGTACATTACCCTCTCTGGCTTCATTTATCAATGCCATTACCACACTAGGCAAATGTTTACCTGCTAAGATCATAAAATTATCATAAATACCATCAATAAACTCTGGATCTTTAAACCATCTATTTATTGTAGTGGCATCTACACCCAGTTTTATAGCTAGGTCCTTCTGCGATATGCTAGGATCACGACTGGCTAACTCTAATGCTAGTTGTTTTTTCTGGTTTTTTTCAAATTTCTGTACAATCATTACACGATAATATAGTAAATAATTCAAATTCTAGGCAACACTTTACACATTAACATAGCAAATTTTACATCTGGCTACCCCTTTAGTCGCATATAAACCTGCCCCCATCACGTGGATCTGTGCAAGTTATGCCCACCATTACAGTCAATGATCCGTCAATAACTACTCATTAACAGATCAATGAGCATTCAATGCATGATCAGCCACGTTATTATGTGCTATTATATGTGTATGTGCTATAAATATTATTGTTGTACGTGGGCATTTGTCTGGTAATATTGGTATATGTACACATAACTATGCACTTGGCATACTATCTACATCTATGGCTGGTATTTCTTTGTCATGATGCTGCATTAAGTAGTGTGCTATAAGTATAGCATCTGCTGTGTATAGTGTTACATTGGCATCTGGATATAGACGTTGTGCTAATGCTTTTATATAATGCTTACGTTCCTTCTTATCTTTAGGCATAGATCCATAGTGCTTCATCCATCTCTGAGGTGGCACTAGATCATAAGGCACTTTAACTGTAGCTAATATACCTTGCCATATACCATAGTTCTCTCCAAATGTAAACATAGATTTAACACCTTGCTTGGGCATACTATGCACCTTCTCTATAAGGCACATGGCATTATAATCCATGATACTCTCTACTAGGGGGGGGTAGTGAAATATAGTAGCCATATCTCTAGGGGTACTAGGACATTTATGTGTTACTGCTTCATAGAATGGTGTACCATCTCTAGGTATTAACATACAGATCCCACCGTTTTTACCTACATCTATACCAATATATATTGTTTTACTCATTGTTATATACCTTATTTAAAACCTCTTTATATTTAGGCTGCATTTTATCTACCAATTCTTGTGTACGTTCTGGTAATATTTCTACTTTACAGCACCTACTATCTTCACCAGATATTTTATATGGACTATAGAAGCTGCTTTTGCCACATTTTGAGCAATATCCTATTAAGTTATTATAGCTTGTATCATATTTAAATTTGCTTATGTCAAACTTTGTTTTTTTAGGTATTTCATGATCACTAGGTAACTCATCCTGCCATGACTTACTATTGATCCAACTAGCAGGATGTGGTATATGTTCCTTTGACCGTTCACTTTTACTCCAATATATAACATGGTCCTCTAAGGTAGATATTGCCAGTTCTTTATCAGTATTGTTCAGCTTCTTAAATGCTTTATATGCTCTTTCTTTCTGTACTTTTCTAGGATAATGCTTATAGAATTGTTCAAATAGTTCATCTATTTGATCTTTGACCTCTATATTCTTTTCTATTCCATTCTTTTCTATTCTATTATATTCTATTATATTAGGAGTGAGTTGTTCATGAGTATTCAATGAGTCATCTGGATCATCTGGTTCAAATTCGTAGTGTGATGGTGTTGGTCTATTGATTTTTTGATAGTTTTTCCACCCTTTTATCTTTATAAGTTGTCCTTTGTTACCGAATAGGATTAGACCTAAATCACTTAATTTCACTATCAACTCATTGATTTGTTCATGAGTAATGGATGATGCTGGAAATATTTGTGCCTTTAATTGTTTAGATTTGTTAGGTAGTAATCCAGAATCATCAGCAAAGTTCCACATGCCTATAAATAGTAGTTTGCCCTCACTTGTTAGTTCTATACATTTGTCATCTGTCCAAAACTTTGGATCTATCATTCTCTTTCGTGCCATGTTTTTTCCCTTTATTTTTAAGATCTGGGAAGGCTGCACCAAATTATAACTTGCTCCAGTTAAATTTGACCTTCCCCTATCTTATTACCATAGTTTATATGTTTGTTTCTTGTATTTCTTTTTATATGCAACGTGTTGGCATTGTTTACATATACTGCTTTTAGCTTTATAATGATTTAATTCCAGATCTACATTGCATTTATTGCATATTTTGCCTTTATTAGTAAATGATGCTTTATATTTACGTGTTATTTCTATATGTCTACCACCTTTTGGCTTTTCATAGCTGCTCATGGTGTTATAATTTTCTTTTCTGGTACAATAATGCCAGAATCCTTCTGTTTTTTTAATTTCTTTTGTTCTTCCTGCCAGTCAATAAGAAATTTCTTAAAATCTACAGATTTACCCATAAACTCTATAAATAATGATAATACTAATTCATTATTTGCTGTTCTTGTAGATAAATTTTGTATTGCTGTGTCTTTTTCTGAACTTGTGAGTTTTTTAGCTTTATTTGTCATCTTTTATCCTTTCAAATGTTTTAAAATTAATAAATGGTATGTAAACACATTGTGTCACATCATATTCACATCTTTTTTGTTTAGTTCTACCAGTAAAATGTATATCTAGGTCCAGATCTGGCTCAAATTTCCAATATAGATCTTTATCATCAAATCTTACACCTACAAATATAGGTAATTTTGTTAATTCATAGTATTGTTTCATGTGCATTACTTTAGTTAGATCTAATATCAAGCTATTGTACTTATAACTGACTATATTTCTACATTTTAGTTCTATATACCCTTTAACCTTCTTACTGTCTTTTTTTGTAATTATATAGTCTATTGGCATATATATATCTGTTTTAGTTCTACCATCTTTTACTCTATGATCTTGATGTAATTTGCAATTCCAGTATGATTCTATGTCAGCAGCAAACATATCTTGTGCTAACATCGATTTATCACAGTCTATTTGTCTATTATATTCATTCATAGTGATAGTTGTTGGCAGGGTGGCAGCAAGTAGGCTGTGAGTGTAGGCATACATGCAAGGGAAGCCACCCCACCTCTAGGCAACTAAGCTAAAACGGTAGATTTCCCATATCACCAGTATTGTTAGATGATTTACCTTCTAATGCATCTAATCTCTTTTCAATAGCTGTGATCTTATCTAATAGATATTCTGATTCCATTTCTGGCTTTTTAGCAGGTGCAGCATCGTTTTTTAGTTGTTGCTCTAACTTAGCTTCTTCTAGCTTTTGACCTGCTTCTATACCACTTTGATTGATCCATTGGTTTTTAGTAAGTCCATTTAGTTTCCAGAACTTTCTCCA